>Ga0224508_10000522_pt1 | contig 37759 bp, 42 predicted proteins | sample SF_Jan12_sed_USG_4_FD_170157 | JGI IMG/M metagenome (GOLD analysis project Ga0224508, IMG submission 170157) | Sediment microbial communities from San Francisco Bay, California, United States - SF_Jan12_sed_USGS_21 | ecosystem: Environmental > Aquatic > Marine > Sediment | place: USA... | reverse complement strand
GACGACTGATTACCGAAAAAACCGTGAAAAGTACCGCCAATAAGCGCGGCGACGCCGAGCGCAAGAAAAAATGCAATGAACCAAAAGCGCGACGCATTACCCGGTGCACCGTATGCGTGAATCAATCCGGCCAACACCATACACTCGATCGCCAAACCGTAATCGGTAAGCGTCACATCAGGTTCCATTAACGTCATGAAGGTATCGGTCCCTGTCTGATATGGTAGTGACTGAATGTATAAAGAAAAACTGCAAGCACCATATGAAACCAGATGGGAATGGTACCGGTAAACCATCTGAGTTCCGGATACAAGGTCATGGTGACAGCATAGCGTGCAACTATGGAAAAAAAATAAACATAACTAAACCATTTTATAAATACAGCTGCGTGTGGTTTCGGCGTTAAAAAAGAACCTGACTCCCTAGCAAAATCGAGGACGATTTTCAACATTACGCCAATAATCAGAATCTGAATCGGCAGCAATACCGAATAAGGAACAAAGCCCGAATACCACTGCTCGAACGGCGGCAAGAAGTCAATATCGACAATTGCAACAAGAAGCTGTCCACATACTCGCAATACGAACAGTAGGGTGAAAACAGCTAGCAACAGTGAGTAGTGGAGCGGGACGTGCATCAGTAATCGCTAGAATGGCGTTGCGACCTTTAGACAGGCAAAACGCTAAACGCTACAAGTGAAATTTGAACACTAGCGACGACGATCGAGCTCCTGGCGCCGATCTTTTCTTATCGGATCCCAACGCAAGGTACCGCGCCGTTCCGGCTGCGAACGCCGCCCGCTATTTCGACGGTCAGGTCCTTTGTATTTTGCTGTTGCGATTGGTCCTTTTGGCATGACGGCTGCCGGCCTCTTTGCGTCCTGTTCGTGCTGCCAAACGCGCCTTACTCATCTGGGTCGCACCACTGGCCTGCTTTAATGACGTATGTCTCTTTGTGATGAGTTCACGCCAGCCGCGAAGATCAAAATTGGGATCATCGTTGGCAAGTACCAGCGCAATCTGGTAGATGCATTGCTCTACCGTATCGTCGCTAACACCTGGCTGCACGAAAGCCTTGGCAAGAGCGTGAGCAAGACGCTCATGGTCGTGGTTGGCCAAGACGGAGCCCTCCCTTGCTTAACGCAGTCCCTATCCCGCAGTGGATGCGCACCTACGTACCGTCACGAGGGTGCATTTTTGAGTATAGTCTGTGTCCGCCGGCCGGCCAGTGAGGTTGGCTCCGGAAAGTACGTAGTTATTCCGCGTCAGCGTTAATCACGCGGCTGGCGCTGGCAAATTCTTCAAAGAATTGATCCTGATATTTTGCGCTAACTTATAACTTTATGTTGTTGTTTGTCTTGAATTTGTTGCTGTACTGCCAATCATGGCGTGCCATGCTTCCAGATTATCCAAACCCTTCTCCCGATCTCCGGTACTCCTCTCTCGGAGGACTAAAAACGTCCAAAACCGTAGCACCAACATCGCCGGTTCGAATCCCGTGTGCCACATCACCGGGCGTGCGCCAAAAATCGCCTGCTTTCATGGCGACCTCTTCCCCGCCCTGGATGCGGACACACTCCCCTTCGAGCAGGATGCCCCACTGCTCCTGAGGGTGGCTATGTACCTTGCCGATACTATGTGGCGCTACCCGCACTACTGAGAGCATGGCGTTATCGCCTACAAAGATACGAGTTGTGATGCCGTCGCCCAGTTTGCGGTGAATCCCTTGCGCCTCATCAGACAGATTGAACACCCAGGCGGGTGTATTAGTTTGCGATTCAGTAGTCACGATGACTGCCTCCTTGGAGATGTGATCAGCTATTGCAGTTATGTCCGAGATCTACTGCGTGCATGCCTTCGTCCACGGTAGATCTGAAACTGAATCTCTTGGTCCGCTTCCAACTTTCGCTTGTTACGCTTCTCGATGTAGGCACGGACATACATGTACAGCAGCACGACCAAGAATAAAGCCACAGCAGCCAGCAGGGCCAGGCCCCCGAGGATCTCTTGGCATTGGGCATCACACATGGGGCGAACCTTTAGCGGTTGGGAACACAGTATACCGCCATGCCCCCGCTTGGGGCATCGATCTACCGGCCCAGGCACTTCATAAAACTTTACATTCCTGAAAAACCCTAGAAACAAACGCTAAGTATCGTTACCTACAGGAATCGCGCTGGTGCAGTTCCCTGACCAATACCAGGAGGTAATGATGAATCAAGAGACAACCAACCAAATACCCGAGCCCAAACGGCAGTGCAGGGGCGGGCTCGGTCGAAAGACCCGCCTCGGTGTGGTAGCAGCTGCACTTATCGGCTTCGGAGCCCTGGCCGGTGTCTTGATCGCGAACGTATCGGCCCATAGCGGTTTCGGCGGCCATGGTGCTTGGGGATCAGGCGGCCACCATTATCACGGAGCTTCAAGCGTCGAACAAATTCGTGAGCGTGCGCTCGATAAGACGGCGTGGGTGTTGGGCTCGGTCGATGCTACCCCAGAGCAGAGCAAACGTGTGAAAGCCATTGCCGTAGGGTTAGTCGATGAAATCTATCCAATTAGGCAACAGCACCGCGAGAATCGACACAGGGTTAAAGAGTTACTATCGCAGCCGCAAATCGATCGACAAGCGCTTGAGCGGATTCGCCAGGATGAGATCGCGCTGGCGACGCAGATGTCTCAAAAACTTGTTACGGCGCTCGCCGAGAGTGCGGAGGTGTTAACGGTCAAACAGCGACTGGCACTTATGAATCGGCTGCAACGGTTTGCGCGTTAAACCAATCCGCGTAAGCTTCCCATGACCTAGATCGCCTCGCCAACAAAGGCAGGCGATCTAGGCGTAGTTTCAATCGGTGGGACAAACAAAGGTGGCTGAGCGGATCTTAATGATTGAGGATGATGAGAGTCTGTCAACCATGGTGGCGGAATATCTATCATCCATGGGTCTGCAGGTAACCACGCGACCCACGGCGGCCGATGGACTCAATACTTTTGATGAGAGCGCGTTCGATGCGCTTATCCTCGACATTATGCTTCCCGACATGGATGGGCTCGATGTTTGTCGTCGTATACGAGCCACGTCAGATATCCCGATCCTGATGCTAACCGCCCGCGGTGATGAGATGGATCGCATCATTGGTTTGGAATTGGGCGCCGACGATTATTTGCCCAAACCTTTCAACCCACGGGAGTTACTCGCCCGATTACGGGCGATCTTACGACGACAACAAGAACCCGCGAATCGCCATACAAGTATTCTGCGCTTTGGGCGTCTCGAGATCGATCGCGACCGAAGACAGGTGCACCTCGATGACGAAGAACGGTCGCTCACCAGCTACCAGTTCGACCTCTTACGCGCTTTGGCTGAGAACCCGGGCCGAGTCATGTCACGCGAGGTCTTGATGGACAGGGTAAAAGGCGAGTCGCTGGAGGCGTTTGATCGCAGTATCGATGTGCACATCTCGCGCATCCGGGCCGCGATCGAAGATGACCCGAAACGACCTCGCCGTGTAATCACTGTTCGTGGCGCCGGCTATGTGTTTGCGCGCCAGCAAGACTAGGCATTGAAGAATCCATGCGCCGGCTATATCTGCAAATCTATCTCGCATTCGTCGGCATTGTCGTACTCTTCGGGATACTACTAGCGTCCATTGTCTGGTATGTACGCGCCTACACCCCCGATGACCGCCGTGCTTTTGAAGGCGCGGCCAAACTGGTGGGCCAAATTCTACCCGCAAGCGATCGTCCTACGTCGGAACTCCAGCAAGAGATCGAGCGCTTTAGTGAACAGTTCGGCGTCGATCTCGTGGTCACTGATCCTGACGGCAAATTACTCGCCGCCGCCGGTGAGCCGCTGCCTCTGCCCGATCTTACGCGCAGCGAAAGCGGTTGGATGCGCGCACGCGGCCCCACTGTCGCACTGCGGCTACCGGACGGCCGCTGGCTGGTGGCCCGACATCAAAATCGCCGCCCCGGGCGTTGGCTGGTCGTGGTGGCGCTGTTGGCCATTGCCATTGCCATCGGCGTTTACCCGCTCGCACGACGTATCACCGGTCGATTGGAACGGCTACAGACGCAAGTGGAGCAACTCGGTGCCGGTGATCTCACGGCGAGGGTCGAGGTACTCGGCAACGATGAGGTTGCGAATCTGGCGCGAAGCTTTAATCGCACCGCCGATCGCATCGAGAATCTCGTCGAGGCCAAGCGCATGATGTTGGCGAGTGCGTCGCATGAGCTTCGCACCCCCCTTACGCGCATACGTATGGCAGTTGAACTCTTGGGTGACAACGATCGGCCAGAGCTACGTCAGAAAATCACTGAAGACATCGCCGATCTTGACGAACTCATAGACGATCTGTTGCTGGCGAGCCGACTCGAGAAAACTGAGACGCCGCATCGTAATGAAAGCGTTGATCTGCTGGCATTGGTGGCTGAGGAAGGTGCCCGCGTCGATGCAAATGTCAGCGGGGCACCGATATCTATCACAGGCGATGCGCGCATGCTGCGGCGTTTGGTTCGAAACCTATTCGAAAACGCCCGTCATCATGGTCAAGGCACATCGATCGAAGCAACGGTTGAAGCTTCGGGCACTTCGGGCGCAACCCTCGTCGTTGGCGATGGCGGCCCGGGTGTCCCAGAGACAGAACGCGAAAAAATATTCGAGCCGTTCTACCAGGCGAGGACTACAACTGGCAAAAAAGACGTCGGGGTCGGTCTAGGGCTCTCACTGGTTCGCCAGATCGCAGAACGTCACGGTGGATCAGCACGCTGCCTTCCTCGCGATGGGGAAGGAGCATGTTTTGAAGTGCACCTCCGCGATTGGCAATGTACTGACTGACGTTACTCGCGGCTCGTAACGCGATACCTTGCTAACCAATAATAAGTAAGAAATTCTATTTTGAGGTCGTGAGCGTAGGGCGTCAATCGTTCAGTTAGCTCCGTCTTAGTAGGAAAGTTTTTCCGTACTTCGTACTCGGAGCCATCCGCCAGCCTTCGCATTTGGTAGGTGTTACCCTCTCCATCATGTCGTGAAATCGGCAGACTATTTCCTTCGACATAGCGATTATCGATCAGCAACACCAATGCGCGGTCATCCAATTTGGAGTGTAAGGCATTGATAAATTTGTGCAATTTAGCCTTGGCGATATGAGACCACCAAAAACCTGAGAACCCGGCCAAACGGCTGACTTCTATATTTGTCAGCGAGTAGGCATCCGATTCCACAAACGAAACCGTACAAGGTGTGTAATCCTTGTGTCGCGCGATATCGATGACTTCGCGGTTACAGTCCGTGGCCAAGATCGATCTAGCTTGCTTGGCAATAAACTGAGTCCAATATCCAGTTCCGCAAGCAATCTCAAGTACGTCCAGATTACGGAATGCCTGTGCCACAAGTTGTTCTAGTTTTCTGAGATCTTCTTGGCGTTCTGGGCGATGATAGATCCGTTCGTATTCGGGCGCGCGCCGTGCATAGTAATCGACAAGGCGAGTTTCTGGGTTTATCTCATCCTGCAGTTCTTTATTCATGAATATCTATTTCTTGCTTGGCTCCGCCAAGGCCATAAAGACCCCCAGCACGACAAAAACACTGCCTGCGAAATAGCGTTGCGCTCGTAACAAACGTAAGCTGCGTTTCAGCCACTGGCCCGCAGTGCCCGCGAGTAATGCCCAAGCACCATCGCTCACTATCCCTAAGAGAACAAAAATGACGCCCAACAATAGCATCTGCCAGACAACTGAGCCCTTAGAAACATCAACGAATTGTGGCAGGAAAGCAAAAAAGAACAACGCGGTTTTAGGATTGAAAACATTAACAACAAGTCCTTGAAGAAATAGGCGAGTAAGTCGTCTGGGTGCCCGTACTTCACTTGTCTCTATCTCGTCAGGTGTGAGCAATTTTCTAATACCCAGATAAATCAGATACGCGGCGCCAAGATACTTCAGCACGCTGAATGCGAGCGCCGAAGATAACAAAAGCGCAGAGACTCCAGCAGTAGTGGCTGCGATATGAAAGAATGTCCCCGTAGCAACGCCCAGGGTCGACACGACGCCGGCTAAGCGTCCTTGATCGATGCTGCGAGCGACAATGTAGAGCACGGCCGGACCTGGCGTGATCAAGATCGCCAGGGCGGCAACGAAAAACAATGCCAGTATCGATGACTCCGGGAGGATCATAAGGCCTTTTCTTCAACGTGTTACGGCTCGTATTGCCCTCAAGGCCGGATTTTGGATAATCAAGGATTGGACCATCGCCACCATAACCCGCGATATCAACCCCGCATAAACCCCGAATCCGCTCGCGGCCAACGCCTCACGACTAGACTTCCTAATAGTATACCCTCCATCACTACACTGTTATTCTCTGTGAGCGTTCAATCTTTAAATAGCAATGAGAAACGCCGATTGGAGAGGTAAGGTTATGAAATCGAAAGCTCAAGTATTTTTCCTTGGATTGATTATTGGCATCCTAGTAGCCTTTCCCCTTGGTATAAATCTCGGTAGGGACGTACCGCTGTTCAGCAATCCGTTCGCTGAGCCCGAGGTTCGCGGCCAAATGGCAGACAAGATGAAAGAGGGCGCCGGACGAGCAATGGAGCGGACGAAGGAAGGCGCTGGGAAAGCCGTCGAAGGCGCAAAGAAGAAACTACATGAGGTGACGAAGCCGAAGGAACAGGAAACCGAGCAACAATAAATTCTCTAGTCCAGTTTTGATCAAGCAATCTATGCGGCATTCGGCATCATATTGGTATTTCTCCTTGTAGGCATCGCTATTGGTCTATTTCGGCTTTTTTTGGTATCGGCGAGCTCTGGGGACAGGGAGGAATCACTGGGCGATATTTGCAGATCATCTCTGACGTGCTCACCCTGTTTATTCTCATCGAGTTATCGCGGTCGTTGGTAGAGTATTTTCACACGCATCAGTTTCGCCTCACCTTAATTATCGATGCGGCCTTTGTGTTTGTACTGCGAGAGACCATGATTAAGTTGTTCAAAAATGAAGCTAGCCCAGAAGAACTCTATGCCTTAGATGTTTTACTGCTCGTGCTAGGTGGGGTACGGATCGGTTTGTCGGTGGTCACGCAACGCGCCGAACCTGTGATAAAAAAGGCCCTCGGACAGTGATAAACCATTCGACTAAAGGGCGAGTTTGTAGTGGTACAGACGCCCCGCCATTAATGCGTTTTGTTGTTGGATTTAGGTATCGTGCACATCACGCCGTAAGCTGGTCAACCGCGAAGCGCGTTCTGAGGCTTAACTCCCCCGCTCGCGATGGATCTCGGGGAAAAACACTTCAGTCCACGCTTCAGGCAGAGATCCGATCGCTCCAATTTGGTGCATAAACTCGGCGTATTCTATGACACTTAATGGCACGGTGCTGAAGTCAATCTCGGGTTTGGAGATGATTTGGTACATAGTGTCGACCGATAAACTAGAGTCAGCTTGCTGGACATAGATTTCGGCCGCATAACGTTTGTCCTTGTTAATAATATCGACCGCTTCCCGCAGCGCATTGTAGACCGCACGAAAGGTTCTGGGATTACGGTCACGAAATTGACTCCTGGTCCAGACCGTCGTGAACGTCGCCGGCCCATTTAGCACATCATATGAGCTAAGGACTTTATGGATATTGGGATTCTCGAGCTCCTCGTATTGAAAAGGAGGACTCGTAAGGTGTGCGGTTATCTGTGCCTTATCGGACATCAGAGCCACAAACCCATCGGGATGGGCCATTGATACGGTGAGCCTGTCAAGTAAGGCGTAATTCTCCCTGCCAAACGCTTGCGCGGCCGCCATCTGCAGAACCACGGCCTGAATGGACTCCTTGACAGCCGGCAGTGCGATACGATCAGCGTCGGCGAAGTCCTTCAAGGTTTTGACTTTTGGATTATTCGTATTGAGATACAAAGGCATCGAACTTAGCGTCGCAATACCCTTCACGCCCAGCCCTTCTCTGGTCCTGTCCCAGATTCTAAGCAAGGGCACAACGCCTCCCGACGCTATATCGAGAAATCCGGCGCGAAGCGCCTGACTCATAGCATCTCCGGACGGATAACGATTCCATACTACCTGCACATCGCCGATCCCGGCCGCGCTCGCGTGTTTCTCGATCAAACTATGCTGCCGGACAATCATCAATGGCAGGTAACCCAACCCAAACTGCTGTGCTATGCGTACTTGGTTAGTTTCTTGTTTTTTTAACTCAGCGCCCGTTTTCCGCTCGGGTTGAATTTCCAGACCAAATTTAGCGGCACTTGCACAATTAGTTGCGAAGATGAGCAACCATGCGCTTGTAGTGACAATAAGCTTATTAGCCAACTGAGGGGTTCTCGCTTTACGATGTCGCGCCATCATACTCTCCCAAGATCCGGCCGCTTGTCTTGCCGCATCTTTCTATGAATGCTTCTTGGTGAGCTTATGAGTGCTCATTTGCCTAGTTATTCTTCGGACGCGGATCGAGTCTGTCCGAATATTTCCTTCGTCAAATCACTCGAAGGCTGTTGTTCTTTTCGCACTCCTAGATTATCGGTCCCGCTAGCCACAATCGCAGCCGCACAGCGATTTTTCTTGCTAGCACCGGCATCGCTCAATGTTGCTACCAGGTATGCCGGGTTCGTTATCCCCAGCAACACGCCACCGATAGTGCGCAGTTGCCCAAGCTTAGTGGCGGCAACCTTCGGATTCACGATCGTTCCGGTGACCTTAACCGGTGTTGCCAAACGTACGAGGCTCGGCTTTTTCGGCGCAGGTTTCAACGCAACATCAAGCTCTTCGGTGTCGAGATTTACACTTCCAGCACCGGCTACTGTGATGCGGGTAGTATCGATCAAGATGGCATCAGTTTGCGCCCTACCCTCTGTTACATCGAATCGTGCGACCATACAGTTTAATTCGACAACCTTCTGGCGCTGCCACTTTGGTGACAACATCGTGGTTACAATGTCCGCCGCCCAAACGTCAAGGGTGCGGCCTTCGACAGATCCGGGCCCACTAACGAATACCACTCTGCCGTTGGCTCGACGTAAAAGCTCATGCAAGGTAGCGCCGCGGGCAGTCAAATCTATTTCTAAATCGGCCATACCCGTCATAAGCTCTGTAACCTTATAGATTTTCAATAATTCTCCGTAGTCGATATTTCGTACCGATGCTCGCAAGGACGCCGTAGGCACAGCGGCGGCAACATCCAGGTTGAGATCGCCAGAAACATGCCCACTCGATACGGTTCCATCCGACAATGAGACATTGAGCCGCCCGCCGTCAACGATGCCCTTTAATTTGAGCTTATCGATATCGGTCGACCCGATCACAAACTTTGCGGCTTCCAGGTCCAACTCTAAGCGCATCTGTCGGAGATAATCGACGGGAATTGTGAGCTTCGGGAATAAGCGACGTGCCGCGGTTTCGGCTGATTTGTCTTTATCTCTAATTTCGACAAGATCCTCGACACGAAGCTTGTCGGCGGTGAATCTCCCGATAACGCGCGTGCCTGGGTCGTTGTACGTTAAACTTAGATTGCCAGCCAGCTCGCTCTCTCCCAACCGAATTCGCGCCTCACTCACGCTATGCGTGTTACCGGTATGGGTAACGTGGCCACTCGCCTGGTAGGGTCCAAGTGGCGGCAGCGCGGTGTCAAACAACGGGCCAAGCTCAGTGAGGTTTTTTCCTTGAAATTCGACGTCAAATATGTGCTCGCTGGATGACCAATTAATGCTGCCCGATGCCTTGAGCCAGCTATCACCAGCGCGGGCTGACAACGTGACGGGCCAGGACGTCCTCGCCTTAAACAGGTTAGCCAACGTGTCCACGCTGACATCGAGGTCGAGTTGTGTGTCACGAACTTTACCTTGCACCACCATGCTCAGCGGCTGCCCTACGCTCGCAGTCGCCTTGGCCGCCGAAACGGAGAACGGCACACTGTCCCCGGTATCGGCGATGCGATAGCTGATGTCGGCCGATCCCGCGGTCAACTGCCAATTTCCCTCTTCGAGTATTGATTTCACGGTGTGACCATTGCTAACAAGTTCGATGTGTAGTCTTTCAACCTTGCCGGTAAATGGCTCGGTGACACCAAGCGTACTTAATATCTCGCCCACGTGTACTTGGTTTGACTGAATGGTCAGGGCGACCACCGGCGTGTCGCCACGTGTATCAAGCTTGAGCTGACCCGTAATCGCGCTGCCCGGCAGCGACATTCGAAACGGCGCCAGCGTCAGGTTGCGGTCCTTAAGCTTTGCCTTGACGGCTACGTCGCGGATCGGCGCCGCCGCGCCCGCTATGCGTCCAATCTCAAGATCGAGATCAATATCCAGGCGGTCGAGGCTATCGACCGGGATCGACACGGCCGGTGGCCATGGTTCCCGCTTGCCTGACGTGGCCTCTGGGTTGCCAACGGCTACAAGCAGGGCACCCAGGTCGATGCTCGTCAATGCGAGCTTTCCGGTCACCTGTGGGCGCGATTCGGCCGCGCGCCATCCAAGCGTGCCCCTAATCTCGGTTTTACCCACGCGGCCTCGAAGATCGTTAAGGGCATACCCTTGATCATCTTTGGCAATTCGTCCAGACAACGCGTACGAGCCAGTCACCAGCAAATCAATGCCCATGAGCGCCCCGAGTTCGCGCACCTCGTCACCACTAACGTCCCCGGCAAACGTAAAGCCGCCGTTATCCACCCACTCGCCGTCGAATTGCAGCGTCGCAGTGCCCGCACTTGCGTTCACCTGCATCGACCACGTACGCGGTTCGGCGAGCTCATTTGATTCATTACGAAGCATTGAGACCGCAAACGGGAGACTTTTGTATACCCCGGCGAAGGATGCCTTAAGCGGCTGGTGAGGGCCTAGCGATACGTCGCCCGCTAGAATATCCAGACGATTCGGGGCATTGGGTTCGCCGATCATTCCGACGACCCGACTGATGGTGTAGCGATTAGCTGTTGTGGCCACGTGACCGGTAAGTTTGTATGGACCCAGTTCCGGCAACGCCAAGCCCAGTAACCGATCGAGATCGCTCAATTGGCTTCCTTGCATGGTAATATCCAATTCGAACCCATCAAAGCTAAGCGGCTTGGCGACGGTTCCATTTACCTTTAGTGAGGTACGGGCAATATGCCCATCAAGCTTGGCCGGCCACGGTTTGCTCGGTTCGATGAGCTCGGCGGGTGTGCCACCACGCAAAGACAATGCGAAAGGTACAGCGCCATGGCTACCTTCCATCTCGATTCTCATCGGCAGGCCGGTTGATAGCGCGGCCGTAGCACTCGACAACACGACCTGACGCATACGATCCGTACCCACCGAGTAGTTGATGGCAGAGCGTTCGATCGACAATGAACGTATGCTGGGGAGTTGCAGGGGATCGCGCTGGCCAACCTGCCGCATTTCTGTTTTTGATCCACCATCGATCAGCACATCAGCGCCCACTAAACCGAGATGTTCGATCTTAACCTCGCCCCACAAGAGAGGGAGTAATGCCACCTGGATTTCGAGGCGTTCGATACGGGCTAGGTCGCGCCGTTCGGTACCGGGCCCAGGCTCAATCCTTACGTCGTCTACGGCAAGCGTCGGCCATAGTGATCGCTCGAGCGACATTTCGCCCGCGAACTTGACCTCTCTCTTTAAAGCGGCGCTCGCGCCCGACTCCAATAGACCTCGGTACGCGTGAACGTCTAGGGACAGCAGCACGGTTACTGCTAGCGCCACAACCGCTAACGATGCACCCGCAAACCAACCGGCAACCTTAAGTACCTGCACAGATTTTCCTTCAGGGCTCAAAATTAAAAAGATTCTTAAACTTTGACAACATAACTATCAATAGATTCAAACCGGTAGAAACAATGATCGTCGTTGCTGTGCATATATTCATGTGCACTCTTTTGGCGGCCTGAGTTTTTCGATGGCGCGATAGAGTCGCATCTTGGCTGCGCTCAAAGTAACGTCGAGTATGTCGGCAATCTCACGTAGACTCAGACCGGCGATAAAACGTAGCGTTACAATCTCGCGCTCAATATCGGAAAGCTGCTGAAGCAAATGGTCCACCTCGAATCGGTTAGCATCGTCACTGACCTGCGTTGCTACGACTTGTTCATAGGCCCTTAAGAATTCGGTTTCGCGGGCTCTGTGCTGCCAGCGCGTATGGCACACGTTATAGACGATGCGAAACAGCCAGGTTTTGAACTTCGCGCGTGCCTCAAACCCAGCGAGACCATGGAAGACCCTGAGCATGATTTCCTGGGTCGCATCTTCTGCATCGCTGTGGTCGGCGAGGAGGCGACGGCACGTCCTGTAGATCACAACATTATAGCGTTGCATCAAGCGCTCAAACGCCTCCGTTGCATAGGGCAACTCGCGCTGAGCCCGCTTGACGAGCGTGCCATCGGAAAGCAGCCGACGACGTGTACTGGCTCCGGTGTCGGGTTTATCTTCTCGACGTCCGTTCCGCATCGTTCCACCCACGGGACAATTTGGGAAAGCGAGGGGCGGCGATTTCGGCGCGCACCAACGTGCGTACCCAAACCGTCTCTACAGATTTGTGCGCTAACGCCGGATGAACTGCGTGTGCACAGCGTCTTAAGCGGAGGTCTCGACCGTTTGGTTGATAAGATCACGATTCGCGACCGTCACCCGCTTCTTACCCTGGGTCTGGATCACTGTCTTGGTCGTACCCACCTCAAGAATCTTCCCCTTAATGTCTCCGAATTGGATAGTTACGCCGGGCTTGTACAGGTCTCTGGCGTAGACACCGGCAATAATGTTGCCGGCGATGTCTCGGGTACCGAGCCCAAGAGAGAGTCCGACCGACGCGGCGATGGCAATCAGAATGATGGAAATGGCGTTATTCAGCAGCGTGGCTTCGATTTCGAGCTGACCGATGGCCAGGGTGGCAATGATAACTATTAGGGCGCTATAGACGAGTGTTCCCAGGCCTTTGGCATAGTCCAGGCCTACGCTCTCGGCGGCGCTACGCACGGTTGCGCGGACGAAATGTGCAATGACAAGGCCGACCACGATCACCAACACGGCACCGATCACTTTGGGTAGATACAGCACAAAATTGTCGACGGTTGCCGATACCCGCACGAGCCCCAGGGCCTCTACCGCGGACATGAGAAATATCAACATAAGCAGCCAAAAAATCATTTGGCCGACGATGTGGGACGTAGCGGCCTCGATCCCACCGCGCTCGAGGATTTGGGCAATCCCCGTCTTTTCGCTAAGCCGATCTATTTCAACCTTTCGCAGCAATTTCGAGATCGCCGCCGCCGCCAGCTTGGCTAAAAAGTAACCGCCGACGAGAATCGCGATTGCCGCCAATGCATTAGGTATAAAGCCAGCTAGCTTGGTCCATAACGCCATCATCGGGCCAACCACAGTTTGCGTGATCTCCACTTGCGCACCCCCTCCTAACCTAAATATTCATCGAGTCTTCGCCGGCATCTCGCTCGGCTTTATCTCGGCACGTTGCCGGATCGCTTGGCCGAGTTGTGCTCGAAAATTTGAACAATGGCGCCGACAAGGCGGCAAGCACCGCCCACATGCGGCCAAGAAACAAAACGATCAGGTCTTTCGTGGCTACCTGACGGTGCGCACGCGATACCACGCGAGCTAAGCGATCGGTATCTGCCGGGCTATCCAGCCCTGACAACAAACGCTTATGGATATCTGAATCGTCCACCATACCTTAATCCCTGGGTCACTATGTCAGATGGACGACTGCAATGGCACCATCTGTGCCCCGACCAATCTTGACGTCACGCATAATCGAACTACTTGGGAAGCAGTCAATGTTTAACAGAGAGATCTTCTTCTCCGGTCGTCACCGTCTCGACCGCAGCGGGCTCTTTCTTAGGCGCTATCTTTGCCTTGTCGCGGGTAGGAGGCTTGTTGCCTTTGCTTGCGGTCGCCGGTGTCTTCGGTTTACCGCGAACCAACTGCTCTACACGTTCGAGCGCATCGGCCGCGACCTCTCTGGTCGCCTTAGCGGCTTCTCTGGTCACCTTGGCCGCTTCTCGGGTCGCCTCCCTCGTGACCTTGGCCGCGCCTTCGGTCTTGGTGCTGATACGATCCATTTGTTCGCGCAAGTTTCGAATGCCACCCGTTCGATAAAGTGCCACCACAGCGATTATGAGAGCCGCCACAGCAATTATTAATGTCAACGTTTGCATACCCCACCTCCTATTTTCGAATCAAAAAAGCCACACACTCTCCAACAATGACGTAGACTCCCGCAACCGCGTTAAAGTCACAAATCAAGGCCCAAATCTACGTAATCGAAGGCTCACTTTTGTCCACCAGCTCAGGGTCTAACTCAGCCTGGAAGGCTTCCACCGCCTCCTCCACCGGCGCGTCTTTGGCAAAACGGGCTTGGTGGAATAAGGCTTCACCCTCGTACACCAAGGGCAGATTGGTACGCCCTATGATCACACCGTCGGCGGGAGCGATCACCGCGGCTTCGTTCTCGCCGAACGGGTCACCGACAAACCCCAGTGTCTCACCTTTTTTGACCTTAGCGCCAAGCGCCGCGATTGCACGCAGGATACCGCTCGCCGGCGCCCGTAGCCAGCTAGTCGAGCGCGCCAGCATCGGTTCTACCACCGGTCGTTTTTTCTTGCTTGTCGGCGGCAGCATACCGATTTCGGCCATGACCGCAGTGACCCCGTTAAGCCCACCGCGAACGGCAAGTTCATCAAAACGCAAGGCCTCACCGGCTTCGTAGATAAGGACCGGGGTACCTTGCTCCCAAACCGCCTGACGCAACGAACCGTCTCGAAGATTGGCGTCGATAATTACGGGGACACCAAATATCCGCGCGAGCTGCAATGTGCGGGCGTCATCCATACAGGCCCGTATCTGTGGCAAGTTTGCACGGTGACGAGAACCGGTGTGCAGGTCGACGCCGAAATCACAACCCACCAAGATCTGGCTCATCAGTAGGTAGGCGAGTCGAGCCGCTAACGACCCCGTGTGCGAACCGGGGAACGCCCGGTTTAGATCACGGCCATCCGGGAGGTAGCGAGACCGCTGGATACACCCGTGCACATTGACGATCGGAATCGCGATCAGCGTCCCGCGAAGTTTTCGTAATACCGGTGATCGAAGCAGGCGCCGGATGATCTCGACGCCGTTGAGTTCGTCGCCGTGAAGCGCGGCCGTGACGAACAACCGCGGCCCGTCATGCCGCGCGTGGATGACGTGTACCGGCATATCGAGCTCGCTATGCGTGTAGAGTCGAGGTATAGGAAAGTCAATGGTCGCACGCTCGCCCGGCTCAACGGTCACTCCGCCAATTTTGAGTGGTTTACGGGGCGCGTGCTTGGCCACAATCTATCCTTGACCGCGGGTGCGGGTTTTGCCGCTCTCGGCGTTTTTCTCTAGAAACTCGATTATCGCCCCCGCCACGTCTTTACCGGTGGCGCCCTCAATCCCTTCCAAACCGGGGGATGAGTTGACTTCGAGTACGACCGACCCATGATTAGAGCGCATAATATCGACGCCAGCTACGTTGAGTCCCATGATCTGCGCCGCCCGTACCACGGTGGAACGCTCTTCCGGCGTAATCCGCACAATAGAGGCGCTGCCGCCGCGATGGATGTTAGACCGGAATTCGCCTTCTTTGGCCTGACGCAACATGGCGGCGTGCACACGATCGCCAATGACCAGGCAGCGCAGGTCGGCCCCGCCCGCCTCTTTGATGAACTCCTGCAAAAGGAACTGCGCCCTTAGCCCACGGAAGGCGTCAATCACACTCTCCGCCGCATTACGGGTCTCGGCAAGCACCACGCCCTTTCCCTGGGTGCCCTCGATAAGCTTGATGACAAGCGGTGCGCCGTCTACCAACGCCATCAAATCGTCGGTGTCGTCAGGCGAGTGCGCAAACCCAGTGAGTGGCAGGCCGATGCCTTTGCGCGCCAGCAGTTGCAGCGAACGCAGCTTGTCGCGCGAGCGGCTGATGCCTACCGACTCGTTCAAGGGAAACACCCCCATCATTTCGAACTGACGTAGCACAGCCGTGCCGTAGAAGGTGACAGAGGCACCAATCCTCGGAATTACCGCGTCAAACCCCGTGAGCGCCTGCCCATTAAAGTGGATCTCAGGCCGATGGGCGCTGAGCTTCATATAGCAGCGTAGTGGGTTGATGACGTGTGCCTCGTGTCCACGTTCCCGCGCCGCCTCCACCAGCCGACTGGTCGAGTACAGCGATGCCTTACGAGACAGTATTGCAATTTTCATGGACAGCCTCCTTTGCGTGCTACCGGCCCGATGAACTCAAGACGATTGATACATGTCGAACACCGATGGCTTGCCGAGTAAGTACGAACTGTCGGGGTCGACATTAAGTCCCCGCAGTGCACTGCGTCCCAGCAATAGCCTGAAGCGCATGTTCTCGCGATCGGTAAGCGTAATCTCTATCGGCCAAGCGTCATCGCCGATTCTCAAGGATGTGGCAATGACATAACGCATCTCCTCGTGCCCGCCCGAGTCCCGCACGACACGTTCATCCATGACCTCCGCATTACAAGTTACGGCGATGTCCGTGCGTTGCTGCAATGGGTGGATCCCGAAGCGCACGTATATACGGCCCTTCTGTCGATAGGTCTCCAGACGAAAGGCGTGTAATGCGGAGGTCTTGGCACCGGTATCGATTTTGGCCTTTAGCGTCGGCAACCCGAGTTCCGGGAGCCCTACCCATTCACGCCAACCAACTGTAATCAGTTCTCGATGGCTCATAATATGTTGCGGCAAGGATAATGTAGAGATCATCTCAATGCAGCCCCTACAACATATTCGCGAACACCGTTGCCAGGCCCAGGAAGCTGAAAAAACCAACAACGTCGGTAACGGTGGTCAAGATGATAGACGAAGATTGGGCTGGATCTTGGCCGATGGCAGTGAGAATGACGGGGATGGCCGCGCCAGACAAGGCGGCGATTGCCATCGAGATCACCATCGCCAACACGATGACCAGACTCAATCCGAGTGATTGACTCCAGATAAAAACGCCGATACCGGTGACGATCGCGATCGCGACGCCATTAATGGTCCCGGCTGTGAATTCTTTTACCAACACTTGCCGCCAATGCCGTGCCCGGATCTCCCGCAGGGCGAGCCCGCGCATGATGACCGCCAGCGCCTGCGCGCCGGTATTACCCGATTGTCCCGCCACCACCGGGAGCAAAACAGCGAGCGCCGTGAACTTGGCAATCGTACTCTCAAAGAGCCCAACTACGGCCGCGGCAAGAAAAGCAGTGAGCAGGTTTATATTGAGCCAAGGAAGCCGTTTTCGAACCGCGAATAGCGGTGTTGATAGCGCCCGTTCCTCTTTACTTACACCGACCATGGTCTGAAGATCCGCCGTCGCTTCCTCCTGCACAGCATGAACGAGGAAGGCATCGTGACGAATCACACCCAATAATCGCCCGTGCACATCGACAACCGGCAGCGTCGTTATATTGCGGCGTGAGAGCAAGTCCACGATCTCATTGCGCGGTGCCATACCGTTTACACTGATGGGTGCACGTTTGATGAGCTTGTCGAGACGTTGCTTTGGGTCGGCGATCGCAATATCCGATAGGGCTACCGTGCCCACTAGCTGGTTGACGTCATCAACGACCACGAGGTCTTGCGGTGGCGGCCGTCCCGTGATTCGCAACCGCGCCAGTACTTCCTTGACGGTCGTGTTCGGCCGAAAGCTGATAACACGCGTCTCCATCATCTGGCCGGCACTGTCAACCGGATACGACAACAGCTCTCTTATTTCTTTAGCCAACGCCGGGCCGAGAAGCCGTAGCCGTTCCTCGCGACCCGTTTCGTCGAGTCCACTCAATATCGTCGCCAGATGCGATGGGTCGATTACGCCCAGCACACGTCTTGTTGCCTCATCGCTTAGACCTAGAACACACCGCGCTGCTGCATGCGGACTCATGCGCGCCAGGACGGTACCGGCCCGCAAAGCTTCTTGGCTTTCCAAAAAGGCAACGACATCCTCTAACGGTGCGGACTCCAGTACCTCCGACGCCTGACCCGGATAGAGATCCAAGAATATCTCACCCAACGATGCCGCTGCGGCAGCTACTTGGGTGGTCATGATGTTTGCCCTGCCGATTGCTTGGTTGCTCCTGTGGGCGTCATCCCTTTTAACAAGCCGGCAAGCCCGATCCAATAGAGCTCGCCCAAAGCCAGTGCGGTATTAAGCCCACCCTCGGACTGGGTCACCCGCGACAGTTCCTGCTGAAGTCGATGTAACGTCTCGTACCGAAGGGCACCAAGGAAAATTCCTGAGGGGTCGACCACGGGTAGCACGGAAAAATTTCGCCAGTATGGACTCCCGACAATTTCTTCACGCGAAACTTCGGCGCGCAGGTAAACAATATCGCGTCGCATTATTGATGCAATCGAGTCGCTCGGACGGGAATGCATAAGTTCCCGCAGCGTTACCACGCCAACTAGCTTATAGTTGCGATCGACAACATAAACGTAATAGCGCAAGGTATGCGCAGTATCTTTAGCGCGCTTTATCGCTTCACCCACCGTTATGTCTTCTGGAACCGATAAAGATAAGGGATCCATCAGCGCGCCGGCGGTTCCTTCCGGATATTGCAACAGCCGGCGTAACGGCTGCGATAACTCAGCCGTTACGGCATCGAGTATGGCGTTTCGCTCGTCGGCAGGCACATGCCGCAACACAGCGACGCTAAAGTCAAAGGGAAGATGGCTTATGATCCCGGCGGCGTCCGCGCCAACCATGCCACTCAAACACTGCGCGACCAGCACCGGGTCCACGTGCTCAAGCACCTTGGCCACCGTCATCGGTGGACTAGTCGCCAACAATCCGCGTACGGTGTCGGGGGGAAATAATTCCAGACGGCGGGCAGCCTCTTGCGGATGAGCCTCAATAAATACATTGCAGAGACGCCGATTGACTTCCATCTCACTTTCGCCCGCTTAACAGAATAGACACTTCGTTACTGAAGCGCGCGGTGGGAACCATCAGCTGTCCTTCGGGCGCGTCGAGTAGCACGGCCGTATGGGTAATTTCCACGATCCGGCCCTCGTAATTACCGATTCGAATGGAGTCGCCGGGCCGATATGCCTTTTGCACGTAGTGTCCCGCAACTATATTGCTGACGGTCGATTTCGCGCCCAAACCGAACGCCAATGCCGCCGCCCCAAACGTGACCGCGAATCCCGTGACCAGAATCGTAATCAAGGCAGTGCTGTCGATACCGATTTGCTCGGCCGCGATAATTGCAGCTACGAACACCACTAAGCTTTGCGCCGCCCGCGCGACGATATCGCCACGTGTGATGCCGGCGGTTGCCGCCACCCGGGCCAGCGATGCGCGGACGAATTCCCCCACCCACAAACCGGCGAAGATAATCAGCACGCCGAGCAGAATACGTGGCAGATAGGCGGTTACGATACCGAGCACGTTTGATACTGCCGGCAACCCCAACGCCTCTATCGCGGCGGCGAGGAAAAACAATAATACCGTCCAAAACACGACGCGGCTGATAACCCGCGGCGCTGACCGGTAGGTATGTGAGTGCGCGACCCTCGGCTGGACCGATTTGCTACGCCCGAGTCTGTCAAAGGCGCGTGCGGCAATATGATAGGTAACCATGCGTAGGACGACCGCGATGATCCAGCCAACGATCAGCAGCGCGAGGAATCCGAATAAGTGAGGCAAATAATCAGAGATTCGTTGTGTAACGCGAACTATCGCTTCCGTTAGTGTCAGTGTCCACTGTTGGACATCCACATTAGGCCTCCTATCGACGACAGGTTAATGTTGACAAAAATGCCGTGGATATTCCCCGCTGCACAGCGCGAGGATCAAAGGGCAGAGCGTCATTGATGCACAAATAGAACGGTTATCAAAGCCAACGCTGTCGCACTAACCATGCGCCACCTACCCTTTTTTTGACTTTCCGACGTCGACATCCCCGCCCTTGGGTGCCCAGCCCCTACTGCCAGCAATGATGCCAGCCGTTATCCAGCCGAAGGTCAGGATTGCCAAGGGCCCCAGTGTCTGCGGCACGTAACCTCCCAAGACTTGCGAGACTTGAGCGGTGAATTCTTGTAGTACGTCGGTCATTTTTGCCCCTCGACATGATCGTCCGAGGCGCCTAACCCGCTAAAGAAATTAGACTTCGCTCATACCTCAAAAAGTCACATCCGGAGTTTGCGAATAAAGAAATTTTTTTTTGCGGCCGCTCTTGAAATTCCTCAACTCGTCCCTAACTTGGTAACATGAGATGTAACGGGTTAAAGGCAGCGCAGTGCCACATGAGCGAAAGACGGCCATTGCGCCCGCGAGACATCTCTAAACAGTCGAATAGAAGGAGATCGAAGATGCCAACATTGATATCAAAGACCCCAAGCCGCGCTGGCTCAGGGTGGTTGGATGAAGATTTTAATCATTTGTTCGAGGGGTTTTTCCGCCCCATGCGTGCTCTTGAAGAAAGCGGCACGACCCGTGATCTGATCCCGGCCATCGACGTCAGCGAAGACGATAATCAGTACATCGTCCGCGCAGAGCTACCAGGTGTCCATAAAGACGATATCGGCGTGACACTCGAAAATGGTGTATTGACGATCAGCGCCGACACCAAGAGCGAATCAGAAGAAAAAAAAGGTGAACGTGTAATTCGGCAGGAACGCCGATATGGAAAATACCTACGCACGCTGAGGCTCGGCACTCAGATCGACGAGAAAAACGTCAATGCGGCGTATAAAGACGGGGTGTTACAGCTGGTTGTGCCGAAGACCGAGGCAGTTAAGCCGAAGCGTATTACGGTCGATATCGGCTGAACAAGATCACAATTTATTTTTCATTGGGGCCGCGTAAGCGGCCCTTTTATTTGTACAGTTATGCGAACATCGATCAAGAAGACGGGGGTATAAGATAAACGACGAGATCCCCAAACGCCCAAACCATGGTCCCGACAATAATCAAGATGAGGCTAACTTTTTCTGAATTTAGACCATCTCTCGTGAAGACCCGCTCGAGCGAGTATCTGAGACTGCTCTCGTGACTAAATACGCGCCCGGATGCTTGTACCGCGCCCAGGATGACGATCAAGGCACCTGACCTTGAAAACCAAGAACCGTGACCGGTAGTCAAGCTCAGATAGAAGCCAACAATAAGGGCAAATGCAGATAACGCTGCTAATAAACCCGGTCGTCCTGTCAGCATGTTCACCGGCGTTACGTTCAATGCATTTTGATCTTAAGACAGTACCCGCGAGAACTCCAGCTTTAACTTGCTGCCAGTAAATCTAGCATGTAAGAATCATGGACCGCCAGTACGGTCCACTCAATGGCGAGCATTTTGGTGCGGCGTACACTGTCAGCCGGATCGTGGAGGTTCAAGAATGATACGAGCAATGTTGTACCAATCGGCCAGCGGAAAGCTGTTGACTGGCGGAAAGGAGCTCGTTGGTGCCTGGCACGACGACCCAAAGGCTATCATCTGGGTTGATTTTTCAGGCCATGATGAAGACGAAGAAAAGCAGCTGATGCAACAAGCATTCGGACTACATCCGCTCGCCATTCAAGACGCCCAGCGTGATCGTCACCCACCCAAAGTGGAAGAATTCGGGGACCATTTTTTTCTGTTACTGAAGGGTCTCGACGCGAAGTCGACGAGTATTGAGTTTGCAACCATTCAGCTGGCGATGTTTGCGGGCAAACGGTTTTTCGTCACAAGACATAAGGAGGTGTCTCTCAGCATCGATGGCCTATGGTCGGACGAAGAACGAGAACACCAACACGTTTCACAGAGTCCATCGGCACTTGCCATCGCACTGTGCCTACGTATGGTTGGCCGTTATCTCCCGATCCTGCTCGGCGTCGAAAAGCGCTTGGAAGAAATGGAGGAACTGATGCTTGGAACTCCCGGTGATGAGTTGCTAGCGGAATTAATGAGCTATAAATCTAACCTAAAAAAACTTCGTCGTATTTTTACCTATCACGAACAGCTATTCTCGAAATTGCGGCGCTCACCGCCGGCTATTTTTCCACCGGGCGAGACAGAGCATGCTCTAAATGACGTGTACGAAAATCTCGAGCGGGTAAATAGCCTGGCAACGCTTTATTATGACCTGACATCCGATCTTATGGATGGATATATATCGGTTGCGTCTCATCGCCTAAATAACATCATGAAAGTGCTTACGATTGTCGCCTCGATTTTCATACCACTTACTTTCGTGGCTGGTATTTACGGCATGAATTTCGAGAACATGCCGGAGCTTAAATCGCCGGTTGGCTATTTCATTGTGCTTGCTGTTATGGCGATCATTGTCGCGATACTATTAGTGATCTTCCGAAAATTAAAGTGGTTGTAGAGTCCACGAACGAGAAAACACAATGGAACAGCTTGTTGATTCGATAGACATGCACGCTTGGTTGTCACAGGGACAACAATGGTTGGCAAAAAACGTGCTGGTTGTCAGTAGCTTGACACAAGTCGCCCTAGTTACGATTGTCTTTGTATCGGCCTATTATCTCGCACCCAGTATCCAACGTTGGTTGATCGCAAAAGGCGAAAGCCCTGACTTCAGGCTGCTCTCACAGAAGGCAGCCAACGTTCTAAGGCTGCTGGTCTTCCCCATTGTCGCTCTGGTTATGCTTTGGCTTTCACTGCTGATTGCGGCAGAAGCAGGTTGGCCACATCATGGAATAAAAACCGTAGGCAGCCTACTGACAGCGTGGGTTATCGTGCGTATGAGCACGCAGCTGATTCGTGATCCGGTCTGGGCCAGATTCATCGCCGTCCTGGCCTGGACAATTGCTGCCTTGAATATTCTTCGCTTGCTCAAGCCAACGCTTGCCTTGCTCGATAGCCTCGCATTAACGGCCGGCGCACTGCGTATCTCTGCCCTTACCGTCCTCAAGGGTGTCCTATGGTTTGTCATCCTAATATGGGTCGCTACCGCGGTGTCCCGACTGCTGGAGGCGCGCTTCAGCCGATCGGAGAATTTGACGCCGGCGGTTCAAGTGCTGTTGAGCAAGTTTGTCAAGATCGGGTTGATCACGATGGCGGTGGTCGTAGCCGTTGCCAGTGTTGGGATCGACATAACGGTCTTTGCGGTGTTTGGTGGTGCCCTGGGCGTCGGTATCGGCCTGGGTTTACAGAAATCGGTCTCCAATCTATTCAGTGGCATCATGTTGCTGCTAGACAAGTCTATCAAGCCGGGCGACGTTATTGCGGTTAACAACACCTATGGTTGGGTGAGCTTTCTGGGCGCGCGTTACGCCTCGGTGGTAACACGCGATGGCACTGAGCATCTTATCCCTAACGAGGACTTGATTACCCAACGCGTCGAGAACTGGTCATACAGCGACAACTTGCTAAGGCTCAAGATACCCATAGGTGTTCATTACCAATCTGATGTCGAGAAAGCCATGACGCTGTGCCTGGAAGCTGCGGCCGAGACCGAGCGTGTACTCAAGGAGCCGAAAACAGCTTGCCTGCTCAAAGGCTTCGGTGATAGCTCGGTAGATATCGAGATCAGGTTCTGGATAAACGATCCGCAGAAGGGAATCTCAAACGTTAAAAGCGCGGTGTTGCTACGTGTGTGGCACAAGTTTCACCAGCACGGTATCGAAATCCCCTACCCGCAGAGAGACTTGCATCTGCGAAGCGGTTTTGACGCCAACGCAACCCGGAACCTAGCCTTATCAAGTAAATCCGGCTTGTAGACTAGGTGTTCGCTGCTCAATCACTCAGGTCTTGGCACTGTGAGCTCTCATGATACATAAAGATAATCGTCCAGGAGGTGCGAGGTATGGATCTCATTAAACGCCTATTGCTAGAGGTTAACTGGGAAACCGTAATAACGTCCGCATCACGAATGCTATTAATTCTCATCGTCGCATGGATCGTCATGTACGCTGTCAAGATGGGCCTGCGCCGGCTCACCACAAAGCTGATCGATCGAGCACGGACCGAAGGCGAAGTGCCGACGGAGTCGTCCAAACGTGTGGAGACACTCGTACGCCTGTTGCGTCAGGCCGTATCAATAGCCTTGTGGATTGTTGTGATCTTAATTGTACTGCGCGAAGTTGGCGTGGAGATCGGCCCGCTCCTGGCGAGCGCGGGCATCCTTGGTCTAGCAGTGGGCTTTGGTGCACAAAACCTTGTGCGTGACGTCATTTCTGGGTTTTTCATGATCCTAGAAAACCAGGTCCGCGTAGGTGATGTGGCGATCGTCAACGGCACGGGTGGGGTCGTAGAGAAAATGAACTTTCGCACCATTGTGCTGCGCGACCTTTCCGGTGTCGTTCACGTTTTTCCCAACGGTACCGTAAGTACACTTTCAAACATGACGCAAGAGTGGTCAGCCTTTGTCTTGGACATGGGGGTCGCTTACAAAGAGGATGTAGACAAGGTCATGGATGTCATGCGCCAGGTAGCCGCGGACATGCGAGCCGATGAGTATTTTGGCGCCTTGATGATCCAAGACATCGAGGTTCTGGGCGTCGACGACTTCGCTGATTCGGCGGTGGTGATCAAGGCTCGGCTCAAGACCATGCCAATCAAGCAATGGGAGGTCGGGCGCGAGTATCGCCGGCGGTTGAAGCAGGCGTTCGATCGCGAGGGAATAGAGATCCCGTTTCCCCACAGATCCATTTATTTTGGCGAAGCAAGCAAGCCTATTCTTGCACAACTACTCAACGATGAGAACGCGACGAGCCTCTGAGCTTTTTTACACATCCGCAAAATAACTGGTAGGAGAAAAATTGGGACTGCGAAGCTTGCGCCACTACCGGGTTGAACACGAACATCATTCATGATCGATCACCCGCTTGCAAGTTGATGTTTGCGGCGGATGTATTTGCTGACCCCGCAATTCGCTAGACGCGTCCCCAGCGACCAGGCGCCCGTGTTGCAATACGAGGACTTTATCAAAATACCGTGCGAGAACGTCTCTATCAAGCACCCATATCATGCAACGTTCTCTAAGTTCCTGCGCGACGTTGCCCACGATCCTTTCTTCCATGACGCTATCGACTTCGTTGGTGGCGCGGCAAGCGATGAGCACTTGCGGCCGTTTCAGTAGCACACGGGCGATTGCGATTCGTTGTCGCTGTGAATCTTGTAATCGTCGACCACCGACACCGACATGGAAGGCGAGACCGGCATCGGTGATCGGCGCGCGCAGACTAAGCTCGTCCACTACCTCATGAATCACGGTGCTTACTGCCTTCACGGTATGCGGTTGTTCCTCCATCAGTCTACCGAAAAGTAAATTGTCTTGAATCGTAAGCGCCGTGTTAAAGGACTCGGGATCGAAAAACGCGATGTGGCCACGGAGTGAACTCGGTAGCTCTTCGGCAAGTGCTGCTCTCGCATTCAAAACCCGGGACTGTATTGCTTTGTCGATAACGCAAAACTGATGGCGACTTGCAATCAGTTTGAACGATATCGATAAAACCAACTGCCGTTCTGATTTTGACAGTGTTTTGATTCCATCAGAGGCCACACGCTCGGGAATGCCGCGCAAAAGCGGCAAATCGTCAGCATGAACCAAACTCTGCCCTTCTGCATCCCGCGGTATTTTGCCATCGCTGACATGCGCGTGCTGACTGATCGTCGCGGCTTCGCAACCAAGCCGGATCAGATCGGGCATCACCTTAGCCCGTTTGAGCGACCGCATGACATATCTGCTTTCTACAAGTCGGCTCGCTGCAAAGGTATCATTAATCGGCTCACCGAATAACAGGTTCTCGGCAATACTTGCGTGCGCACAGTATTTGCGCCGATCGAAAGGCTCAAACAAGGCGCCGGCCGCGGCATGACCCAATTTTGTATGCAGCAGGCGCCGTGCCTCGACAAGCCGTTGCGTGAGCTCCGAATATTGCTCAGAATTGATAACAGCCTGGAGTCCGAACTGATACATGTCGTTCTCCAACTCAACCAGCTTGAGCATCCGCATCGCCTCTTCGCGGCTGGCCTGGCTTACACTTGTATCGCGTCCATAGAACAGATTTTCCGCAATCGTGCCAGTGAGAAATCCTGGCTCCGAATCCAAGTAACCGAACGTTCGCCCAACTTGCGCCGGCGAAAGGCGGTCGAGCTTCTGATCGCCAACCGAAATCGTTCCGTGTGTGGGCACGACCAATCGAACGAGCGCTTGCGCTAGTGTTTGGCCGGGACGATCACTGGCACCAAGAATAGCGACATGTTCGTTGGACTGTGCTGTGAAAGAGATACCTTCAATAACGTTAACGTCGTCTTCTATAACCGTCAGGTCGCTGACAACGATGTCGCTCTCGACCAATTCGCTGGAAATCTCGGAGATTGCGACGAACTCCGGCGCGTACATTCCGGGCGGCGTAAACTGAGCGATCACCTGCTCATACTTGATGTAGGCATCTTGCTGTTCTTGGTAGTAATCCAGCAGCTCCTTTGCCGGCGGCGGCAAATCCTTATAAGCGGCAAGTACAGCTACCAACGCACCGATGGTCAGCTCACCCTGGATGACAAGGTAACCGCCGACCAACAAAAATAGAAAAGGCGTGAGCTGAAACAGAAAGTTATTTAGGAACTTGACAAAAAACTTTCTACGAAAGATTCGGAAGCGAATGTCCAACAGCCGTGCCAGGTGTTTATCCAGCGCAGACAACTCATGCGCAGCTACGGCGTTGGTTCGAATTTCTCGCGTCATCGCCACCGTATCGTCAATCCTCGTTGACAACTTACGTACTTCCTTGACCCGCTCGCGACTTAGCTCCAAGACCTCACGCCGAAGCTTTGGAATGACGTAGCCCTGCACTGGAAATAGTGCGATTGCCGCTACCCCCAGCACTGGGTCTTGCACAAAAATAAACAGCATAGCAGTAAGCAACAACCCGCCCTGGAGCAAGGGAACGGCAAATGCATCACCGATGAACCCACCGAGTGGCTCGACCTCGGCAGTAATCATGGCGTTCAGTTCTCCAGGCGAAACTTTCCGGAAATGTGCGAGCGGAAATCGTAGGATACGGCTACACAGTTGCAGCCGTAGCTGACGCAAAAGACGCTCTCCGAGTAACCCCTTGTACACATTCAGCTGGTATTTGAGTCCACCTGTTACCAGCACGGCAAACAGGAAGATAAGGCACAGCAATAACAACCACGGTATTTGCCCGAGCCGTACGATTTCATGGCCGAACAGGTTCAATGCATGGGGGAAATGTTCTACATCTGCGCCCAAGGCCTTGTTTATTATGAGTTTTGGAATCTCCAGAGAGACATAGTAGAACGGTAACGATAAGCTCGTAAGAACAACAATAACCAATTGTTCCCGCTTACTGTGTCGTAGGATGTACCGGAAGATGTTGTATTCCATGAGTGGGATATGCGATCTCGTCTTTCGCGATGTCCATCGAATCATACGTTGCGAGCACGATTACAGCTAGTCCACAAAGATGTTACGTTATCCTTATTTTGTTTTAATATTTACCCATAAACTGAATCTTGGAGAGGTGGAATGAAAAGAATATTGTTAGCGATTGTTATCGGTATTTTAGGTTTGATCCCTTTTTCGGGTTCGGCGGGGGCCGACCGGGCAACGGCCGAGATCGTTGACCAAAACGGGGCGGTAATCGGCAATGCCACTTTACGAGCTGCTCCAACCGGTGTCCTTATCATGCTTGAGATTACTAGCCTGACACCGGGTACGCATGCGATTCATTTGCATAACGTCGGCAAGTGCGAGCCCGAGTTTGCGGCTGCAAAGGGACATGTCAACCCACACAAGCGTCAACATGGGCTGTTCAATCCCGAAGGGCCTGAACGCGGCGACCTGCCGAATTTTTTTGTCGCCGCCGACCGGTCTGCCAGAGCGGAGTTCTATACTACGCTGGTGTCGCTCGATCGAGGTACAGCACCGCTGCTTGATAAGGATGGTTCGGCGCTGGTTATTCATGAGAATCCTGATGATCACCTGACCCAGCCGATCGGTGGGGCCGGGGCACGCATTGCCTGTGGCATAATCAAAGCGCAGTAGGGCGCGGACGGGGTTGGCGGGCTTGTCCTCCCAACCCCTGCCGGCAATAGGGCTGGTGGTTGCGCCAGCTCACGAGGCGTCCGGCAGCTTCCTATTGCGTTTTCGTTTTGGCGTAATCTTGCAACGCCTGCGGCATGAGCTTTTCTAGCTCGGCCATGCGTCGCTCGTCCAACGGGTGCGTACTAAGAAACTCCACAGAACGACCCCCGCTTTGTTTGCCATAGGCACTGAATCGCTCCCAGAAAGAAAGTGCTTCTCGCGGATCATAGCCACCACGGGCCATGTAGAGTAAGCCTAAGTGGTCTGCCTCAAGTTCTTGCTTGCGAGAGTGCGGCAAACTGACGGCGAGTTCGCCGCCGATACCGTACGCGCCAAGGATCAATGACTTTGCCGCGTCGGGACGGGTGCGAAGCGCTGTCTGCAGGATTTGTCCACCAAACTCAAGCAACAGTCCTTCCGAAATTCGTTCGGCGCCGTGGCGCGCTACCGCATGCGCGACCTCGTGACCAATAACGGTTGCCAACCCAGCATCATCACGGGCAATGGGCAAAAGCCCCGTAAATATCCCAACCTTGCCACCGGGAAGGCAGAAGGCATTCGGCGTTTTTGGGTCTTCGAACAGGACAAATTCCCAGCGGGCATTGGGCAATGGTGCTACCGAGGCAATACGCATGCCGACCCGCTCGACCATTGTCCTCAGCGATGCGTTTTGCGAGATCGGCTTAGCTTTTTTAAGCTTCTCAAACTCGCTCAAACCGAGAGAGGTCTCTTCTGTGGATGTAATTAACAGCAGCTGCTTGCGCCCGGTCTCTGGCACCGTCGCGCAGGCACCAATGAGCAGAATAAACGCAAGGACGATCAGTGTCCTGTGTTCCATTTTAGGGTTCCTCGTTTACCAAGGTCATGATACATCTGACCAATAACCCGCTATACAGACATTGTTAAGTCAAAACTTCTTGGTGTCCACTGGCCGTAACGATGGTTTATCTCCTAAGCGTTCACTTCCTCTTTCTTGTCGTACGACCGTGTTTAGAATAAGGTCGACGCAGCCTTACGGGCGAAACGCGGCGGCGACGAATTTTCAAGTTGAGCATCTCCACACACACAGAGAAAGCCATAGCGAAGTATATGTATCCCTTAGGTACGTGCATATCAAGGCCATCGCCCACCAGTACCACACCAATTAGCACGAGAAAACTGAGCGCCAGCACCTTCACGGTTGGATGACGATCGACAAAATCGCCTACGGTCCGCGCGAATAGGATCATGAAAATAGTCGCTATCACGATTGCCGCCACCATAACGCCGAATATGTTGACCATGCCGATGGCGGTAATGACCGAGTCCAGAGAAAAAACGATGTCCAGCAACGCTATCTGGATGATTATGCCAGCAAAGGACGCGGGAATGCGGGCCGCCGCCTGGCCTTCTTCGCCTTCGAGCTTGTCATGAATTTCTAAGGTGCTCTTGGCGATCAAGAACAAACCGCCGATGATGAGTATGACATCACGACCCGAGATCGCCTCACCGAATACGTAGAACCAGGGCTTGGTCAGGCGCATCATCCATGTGAGTGAGAACAAAAGCGCGATCCGCGTGACCATTGCCAATGCTAGACCGATTCTGCGGGCTCGCTCGCGCTGACGACCAGGCAGCTTGCCCGCCAGTATAGAAATAAAAATGATGTTATCGATGCCCAGTACGATTTCTAGGGCCGTTAGTGTGACAAGAGCAACCCAAATTTGAGGATCGGTTATCCACGTCATTAGTATCTCCTGTTCTATATTTTTTTTGCAGACAGGTATTGAGCAAACTCCCAAAGAGATAACCACAGCGAGCCTGTGTTCTGTGGCTGCCCGAAACGATCGGCGAACTGTCCACCTTCACCTTGCGCGGCCTGGCGTTTTTGTTCATTCTATGCCTTTACGTACTTTAACGCTTGCTGTGCCAGTCAAAGAGAAGGTCGAAGCCCAACAAGGGGTGGTGATGGAGTAAGTGCACACCGAGATGCGAAAAGGCGGTAAAAAGCCTGGCTCATGTGTCGCGGGTCTACGCGATATGTTCTACTTTTCATACCATCGCTTATACGCCATCTTCGATCTACCACGAGAAGGATCCACAATCGAACACACTAAGGGTGAAGAAACGCATGAAAGCTCGAATAGCGATAAGTCTAATATTGTTACTGCTGGTGGTGCTTTTCACGCTCCAGAACATAGAAGTCGTGACGATCACATTTATTCTCTGGCAGTTTTCGCTACCACGAGCTCTATCGATCCTTCTTGTTCTAGCTATTGGTACTATTGCGGCTTGGATCCTCCATAGCCTTTCGCGCCGTGGTCAGCAGTGAATCTGGTAGGCAGAATTCGTGCTCATGAATAAACGACTATATTGGTTACTTGCCGTGTGTGGCCTGGTGATTCTGCTAACCACACAGGAAGGGCAATCAAAACAGATCGTGGGCTGGTTAGAAAACATACGCCTTTCTCCTGAAGGCCTATTGATCCGCGCGAAAGTCGATACTGGTGCTAAGACGGCATCACTAAGTGCCGAGGAAATCAAGGAGTTCACTCACAATGGTCAGAATTGGATACGTTTCAAGGTCACAAATCGGCGGGGCGAGACAGCGACCTTCGAAAGGCCGATCTACCGTATGGCCAAGATCAAGCGACATTTTGAGCGCAGCCAGAAGCGCCCTGTCGTGCTTATCGGCATCTGTATGGGAGGGATTCACAAACAAACGGAAGTCAATCTGATCGATCGCACTGGATTTAACTACCAGATGCTTATCGGTCGGACCTTCTTGCAAGGCGATTTCATGATAGATCCGGCACTTAAGCACACAGTTTCGCCACAGTGCGAGGAGGCTCACCAATGAGGAATCGTCACCTTTACTGGCTGTCTGCAAGTCTTACGAGTGTTGGGTTAGCCTTTTTCTTGTACAAGATCTTTGCTTTGGACTTTCCGCTAACGCCGGGCACCACAGCCGATCTCTGGGAAGTAGAGGTGCAGTTACGCTTCGTTACGCGAAATGAGCCTGTCAGGGTGATGCTATTCATTCCGACTAACACCCGACCGTTTGCGGTTGTAGACGAGAACTTCGTTTCCAGAGGTTATGGACTCACCACCACCCGCGAACAGGGCAACCGACAAGCGGTCTGGTCACAACGGAACCCTCGAGGTGAACAAGCGCTGTACTATCGGGCTGTGGTGCGACGGGCAGATGTTAAACAGCCTCAGGCGTTCGCAAAGCGCCCAGATATCCTAACACCTAACTTAAGAGGCCCCCGTCTCGCGGCTGCGCAAGCGTTGCTAGCCGAGGCGAGGGAGCAATCGGCTGACATCGACACGTTGGTTGCACAGCTGGTAAAACGCTTGAATAGTCCGAAAACGGATACGAACGCTGCCTTACTGCTTGGTCGCAAACCCGATGCTACCAAGCCAATAAAGGCGGCCGTTGAAGTCCTTGCGCTAGGAGAGATTCCAGCCCGCCTAGTGCGCGGTATTCTCGTCGAGTCCCAACGACGGCATGCACTACTGACTCCCTGGCTTCAGGTTTATGACGGACAATGGAAATCCTATGATCCGACGTCAGGAGAACTCGGCATCCCCCATGATTACCTCCTGTTGTGGCGGGGCAACGACGCCTTCGTCAAGCTGAAGGGAGGTAGTGGGCTTAAGACACTTGTGTCCGTGAGACGAAGCGAGCAGGCGAGCATCACGGCGGCGCTGATGCGCGGTGAGGTCGATATCCCGCACCTAGTGGGATTTTCTCTTTTTGGCCTGCCGATCGCGACACAAGAAGTTTACCGGATACTGCTGCTCATCCCGGTAGGTGCACTTGTGCTCGTTCTTATGCGCAACGTTGTCGGGGTCAAAACCTTCGGCACGTTCATGCCAATCCTTATTGCGTTGGCCTTTCGTGAGACAGAGCTTCTTTGGGGCGTGGTGTTATTCAGTCTGGTTGTTGCGCTCGGACTTAGTGTGCGGTTTTACCTTGAGCACCTCAAGCTTCTGATCGTGCCAAGGCTCGCCTCGGTATTGATCGTGGTGGTGTTGCTGATGGTGGTGATCAGCGTAATCACTCATAAGTTGGGTCTGGAGCGGGGCCTGTCCGTCGCTCTATTTCCGATGGTCATCCTGACCATGACTATCGAGCGGATGTCCATTGTTTGGGAAGAGCGTGGGGCAGCAGAAGCGATACAGCAAGGGCTCGGAAGCTTAGCCGTAGCGGTACTCGCCTATCTGGTGATGAGCATTAGCTACATTGCCTATCTCGTCTTTGTCTTTCCGGAGCTCATGCTACTGTTGCTGGCAAGCACCTTGCTGCTAGGACGGTATGCCGGATACCGGCTGCTCGAGTTACGACGATTTAAAGTGCTGGCAAGCGAGGCGGCCTGATGTTCGGCTTCGATTTAGCGAAGCGGCTCGAACGAGCTGGCGTGTTGGGGCTTAACGCTCGAAATTGCAATTACACGTTGGCCCACAATCCTCAGCGCCTGTACCCGCTCGTGGACGATAAGCTGCAGACAAAGAAACTTGCCCAAAAGGCCAGTATCGCCGTGCCAGAGCTGTAAGCCGTGGTCGAAATAGAATATCAGATCCATGCGCTACCAAGACTATTGCAGCCGCATTCCGATTTTGTCGTGAAGCCCGCCCACGGAAGCGGCGGCGAGGGCATCGTGGTGATCGCGGGGCGAAGAAAGGAACAGTACCGGAAGGTAAGCGGTGTGCTCATGAAACAAGAGGAATTAGACCATCATGTCTCCAATGTGCTAAGCGGCATGTACAGCCTTGGCGGTCATCCCGACAAAGCCATGATTGAATACCGCGTACAATTCGATCCGGTCTTTGGCGAGATCAGCTATCAGGGGGTTCCTGATGTTCGTATCATCGTGTTTCTTGGCGTCCCCGTTATGTCCATGACGCGACTACCGACGCGAAAATCAGACGGCAAAGCGAACCTCCACCTGGGGGCGATCGGCGCGGGCATCGATATGGCGACGGGGAAAACGCTTACAGCGGTCTGGGGCAATGAGATCGTTACCGAACACCCCGATACCGGTAACCCAGTCACGGGGGTAACTGTGCCATATTGGGATAAGCTCTTACGTTTGGCAGCGCGCTGTTACGAGCTGACTGGCCTTGGCTACCAGGGCGTTGACATCGTCCTGGATAAGGACAAGGGCCCCCTGGTTCTCGAACTCAATGCACGACCCGGCCTTAACATTCAGATCGCCAACCGAGAGGGATTGCTACCTCGTCTACGACTGGTTGAAAAAGATCGGGCGAGCGTGAAGGATCTGAACGAGCGTATCGCCTTTGCAAGACGGCACTTCGCCGCAAAAACGGCGCCGTCGCTTAGCTCAACCTAGGGGAACACTTCGAAGCCAGCTGGCTCTTATGCGCCCCGCCTTCGATCTCAGAAGCCGTCGCGTAACCGTCTCCCGATACCGCTCCAACGTCAGCGTTAGGTCGCGCAACTCCTTGACAGAACCGTCGTACTGAAGTCTTAAGCCGTGTGACGGAGTATGGGCTTCCTGCTGCACTGTCTGGAGTTGGGCTGTCAACTGGGCAAGTGGGCGAGCGATCTGTCGCACACAAAACCACCACATTCCAACCAACAGCACGAGCCCGGCCGCGGAGTAAATCGCTACGAGTTTCTTCACAGTCTCAGCCAACACACCTGCCGCCTGCGCACCCCCTTCAGCCTCGGCTAGCTCCATGGCCATATGCATTTCACGCATAGCAACGATACCAACCATCGTGAGCAGCATGAGCCCGACGATCGTGTATCGGGATAGGTAGTGTGGAATGGTATTAGCTTTCACAGTCTTGCCTCTACAAATATAGTGGGCTGCCGAATGCAACCGACGTATTACACAAGCCGGTCCGGCGAAGATAAAACAAAATTTATTGCTCGAATCGATCGAGACTTTTCATGGCCCACACACTTGCATTCCACGGCGGTCTGCGTCATATGACTAAAGATATGTTGGGACAACCGCACACAAGATAAGGCCGCATGCACGAGGGCGAAGTTGCGCCGTTAAGCACGGCAGACGCGGGCGCTATGTTCGTGGAAGGCGAAGGCGTGGCTCTCACCCGCAACTGTTTCCTGGAAACAGAGCCTTTCGTGTCCTGCAGCAACGGTGGCGAGGCGATTTTAGAACCGTGCGGGTCCGATGAGTCAACTCCAAGTGACGGCCAGCCTTAGGACTGCTACCAAAACTGGCGCGCGTAGCCAGGAACTTCCTTATCTGGTTTGGATCCATTGATTGCCCTTGAAATGAGACAACGTCCGATGGTGAGTAGACAGTCAACCTCTGAGTCGATAGACGAGATGGAAATCGACGCGCTCGATGATTCCTGCGACTTCGACACCTTGATGCAGCTCGAGACGCGGACGGCACACGTGCGCGAATACGATAGCCTGACTCCGGCAGTTCCAGCGGAAAAAATCGACCAGAGTCACGACTCATTGCGCACGTATCTGCGTGAGGCAGGAGTGGTCGAACTGTTGACCCGGGATGATGAAGTGGCACTCGGAAAGTACATCGAGGCAGGCACGAGAGAATGCTTTGAGGCGATTGCAGACTGCCCAGCGACAGTCGAGGAAGCCCTGCGTATGGTTGAACACATTAACGCAGGTGAAATGCGATGGTCTGACTTGCTCGCCGACGTTAGCGATCCAGGAAGATCGCATCAAGCCAACGCAATCCCGACCTTCGATCCCAGAGAAGCCAGGCTGCACTTCACGCAAATACGCAAAGTTCACAAAACCTTGATGCAAGTGGTGGCAAGCTATGGCGTCAAGAGTCCAGAGGTAAATGATATTCGTACGAGGCTCGCTCGGGAAGTGGGCGAAGTCAATCTAACACCAAACGTGTTCAATCACCTTCGCGAACACGTACGCAAACTCATACAGCAGGTTCGAAGTTTAGAAATGCTCATCACTGACATTTGCGTAAAGCAAGCACGTATACCACGTAAGCTGTTTCTCAGTACTTTCACTGGCCATGAGACAGACACCGACTGGTTAACCAGGTTAGTTGAAACTGGGGCGGGTAATGGCGATTTGCTATCGCAACATGCCGAACAGATCGAACGAATACAGCTAAGGCTGAGGCAAATCGAGGTTGAAGCTGCTCTTGCGATTACCGACTTAAAGCAGCTAAACCGCCGGATAGTGCGGGGTGAAGTCAAGGCTCGTCGGGCCAAAAGAAGGATGGTCGAGGCCAATCTTAGGCTAGTTGTTTCCGTTGCTAAGAAGTATAGGGGCCGCGGTATTTCATTCTTGGATCTTATTCAGGAAGGAAACATTGGCCTGATGAGGGCAGTGGACAAGTTCGACTACCGCCGCGGTTGTAAGTTTTCTACATACGCGCACTGGTGGATTCGACAGGCAATCACCCGCGCAATCGCCGATCAGGCGCGCACTATTCGAATCCCGGTTCACCGAATTGAGAATCTCAATAAACTATCTCGAGTCTCGCAGCAAATCCTGCAGGAAAAGGGTCGCCAGGCCCAACCGGATGAACTCGCAACGCGCGCCAACTTTGCGCAACCCACGATCACCAAACTGCAGCAGATCGTCAAAGAACCGCGTTCCTTAGATGCGCCAGTCGGACACAACGATGTACTTTTGGGAGATTTCCTCGTAGACGACAATGCTCGCTCACCACTGGAATTGGCCATGTATACGAGATTGCAGGCGGCAGTCAAGGACCTCCTTAAGCTCCTCACACCACGAGAAGCCGAGGTCCTGACGATGCGATTTGGCCTTGGGGCTCACAAAGAACATACGCTTGCCGAAATTGGCGACGTGCTTCGGGTTACCAGGGAACGAATTCGCCAGATCGAAGCCCATGCCTTGCGCAAACTCGCTGCCGCACACTTTGCCAGGCACCTTCGCAGCTTTCTTGAAGACTGACGTCTGTAAGTCCGCGGGCCCTAAATTCGTCAAACCAGCTACACAAACTCGCAACATCGCGAACTCCGAAAAGGATCATTTCGCATAGAGATTCTTGGTCCGCGGACAGGCTAGACAACGAACGATTGGTGCTGCATCGTTCTAGTCGTTTTACGTTAGATCCTTTTCTATCAGAAAGGCCCCGCCCGGTTTGGCAACGCGGACAGGGTCCTCCAATATTGCCCCTAGCGGTGGTGCAGGCGACATATTAGATGGCGAAACTTTGGCAAAAAGAAAGCGAAATTTTCTAATCGAAACCATATAGACTTTTGATCGTCTAGCAGCCACATAGTTACGTTAGCCACAACCGGCGGAACCGACGAAAGGGCCAACGAGACGTGCCCGCGACATTAATCTGCAACGGCATCTATTGTGGGCATGTTCGGAAAATAGGACAGTGCCCGCTTCAGGATCTCTTGTCGGTCGTTATTCGTCGGGTAGACCGTGTAGGCGATACGATCGATGACGGGCGCGTCTTCGACAAGGGAAAGCCGACCCGCCTGGATTTCATCAGAGATCATCGCCTCCGCCAGGTACGCGGCGCCCCCGCAGTCGCGAATAAAGGCGTGCGCTACACGACCCAGGCCAGTACGAAACACCGGTGAGGGCATATCCGGAAAATGGTTCGCGTGGGCAATAGCAAAAGACGTGCCCCAATCAACGAATACGTAGCCGTCGCCTACCGCTTCAGCGGCCGTCTGTCGCGCGCGTGAAGAGATCATCACCAATCGAATATTGGCGATTTCGTTGAACGCAAGCTCCGCCACTTGCGGGGGCTCAAACATGAACGCAATGTCGAGGGTACCGTCCCGTAATCGGCGAAGCAGTACATCTGATGTGTGTACCTCGGCACTCAATGCGATGTCCGGTACTTCCCGGTAGAGCGTGTGTATCCACTCCTGTAACACCGTGTCCCACAACGTGGGTACCCCGCCAATCGCAAGCAATGATCGCGCTTCCTCTTGTACAGAGACTTCCTGGCGCGCCCGGTTCCAGGCGTTGACAATAGACTCCGCATGACGAAGCAGTCGCTGGCCAGTCGGGGTAAGTTGAATGTCATTTCTGGCGCGCGTAAACAGCGGGGCACCGATAGTTTCCTCTAACAGATGGATACGTGCACTCACTGCCGATTGCGTCAGGAACAGATTCTTTGCGGCCTGGCCAAAGTGGCGGGTCCGGCTTACCTCTAGAAATGTCTTTAGCAGCTCAGTATCCACGGCCGCTATAAAGCCACAGCTGGGCACAACTGTCTACGCTTACACGGGAGGTTCTTAGTCCAAACGGTCGATTTTGCTCGGCCACTGCCTGGCCGAATCAAAAAGTAGCTATCCGCGATCAGCGATAGGTAATAAAAGACCCCACCGGTTGGTGGGGTCTTGATCCCTTGGGACGAGGTAAACCGACTTAGTATTCGTCCATATCAGGCATGCCACCCGCCCCCATCGCGGGTAGCTTCTCTTTCTTGGGTAGCTCGGCCACCATCGCCTCGGTCGTGATCATGAGCCCGGCGATACTGGCGGCATTCTGTAAGGCAATACGCACCACCTTGGTCGGATCCAGGATACCCATCTTGATCATGTCGCCATACTCGTTGGTCTGCGCGTTGAAGCCGAAGTTACCTTTCCCTTCGGCCACCTTCTGATACGCGACAGACCCTTCGACCCCGGCATTGACCGCTATCTGGCGCAGCGGCTCTTGCATCGCGCGCAGCGCGATCTTGATGCCGACATCCTGATCTTGGTTGACACCTTTTACGTCTTTGATCGCATTTACAGCGCGCACTAGGGCGACACCACCACCCGG
>Ga0224508_10000521_pt1 | contig 37817 bp, 32 predicted proteins | sample SF_Jan12_sed_USG_4_FD_170157 | JGI IMG/M metagenome (GOLD analysis project Ga0224508, IMG submission 170157) | Sediment microbial communities from San Francisco Bay, California, United States - SF_Jan12_sed_USGS_21 | ecosystem: Environmental > Aquatic > Marine > Sediment | place: USA... | reverse complement strand
GAGGAGATGAGGCAGCTGCGCCGCGACAATCGCCGGCTGCGTGAGGAGCGGGAGATACTGGCAAAAGCCGCGGCCTGGTTCGCTCGGGAGACCGATGCAGTGCCCCCGATTCCACGCGATGCCGCATAACGCCCCGAATCAGGCGCGCAGGTACTGCGTCGCCTGCATTCGGTTGTGTACGCCCGGCATGGGCATGTTCTTATGGGGTGCAAGTCCCCTGTAGGTGAACCACCGTCAACACTAGTGAGCACTCCGCATGTTGGCGACAACTACTAGCCTGAGGCAAGGGCGGTCCCGCGAGGGGCGGTGCGAAGGAAGCCCGCGGCAAAGCTGCGAGCCGAGGAACACGAACGCCATAGAAGGCCGGCATCCCTGGGGCGAGGCAGCACAACATGTCGAAGCCCCGTGGTTCGCGGGACACGGTAAATGGCGCGGTTGTGCAGCGACAGAGCCTGTCCTTATCCGGGGAGATCTGCTCGATTGGCGGTCATGGGTGGTCACGGGAGCCGGACTGAGGCCCGGGGGGAAACGCCTGGAATCGCCACCGGACCCTGACCGACCTCGAGCGCCTCCTCGACACGCTCATCCGTCGCATCACGCGCACGCTGGTGCGAAGCGGCGCGCTGGTCGCGCAGGAGTATGACAACGAGGAACAGCTCTGGCTCGACCTCGACTCCGAAGGCGAGGATGCGCTCACGCAGCTCCAGGGTGCGTCCATCCGCTACCGGATCGCCGTGGGGCCTATCGCGGGGCGCAAGACTTTTCGGTTGCGCACCCCGGGAGTCGCACTCGAGGGACCGGGGCGGGAGCCGCCGAAGCCCTTCACTGCCGCTCGTGACGGTTTCTCGCTCAATGCGGCCGTCGCCTGCAAGGCTGGCGATCGCCGAAAGTTGGAGCGGCTGTGCCGGTACGTGGCGCGCCCCGCCATTGCCCTGGAGCGCCTGAGCCGCGACGGGGACGGCCTGGTGGTCTATGGGTTGAAGCATCCCTTTAGCGATGGCACGACCCATGTGCTGTTCGAACCGCTCGACTTCATCGCCCGCCTGGCCGCGCTGGTCCCACGCCCGCGCAGTCACCTCATTCGTTTCCACGGCCTGTTCGCCCCGAATGCGCGCCATCGCCGCCTCGTCGTGCCCGGGCCGGCGCCCGGACCGGTGAGCGAGGGTGCCGACCAGGGGGCGACGCCCACTCGCGCACAGATGACGTGGGCTCAGCGTCTGCGCCGGGTGTTCGACATCGACATCAGCCGTTGCCCGCGCTGCGGTGCAGCATTGCGGGTGCTCGCCGTCATCACCGACCCGCGGGTGATCGCGGCCATCCTGGCCCACCTCGAGACCCGCGCCGCCCGCGCCCCGCCGCCGGTACGACACTGAGCACCTCCACCGGCCGTTTTCCTCGGCGGTGCGCTTGGAGCGCCGCCAGGGGGCCGGCTGCTCGCGCGTCCTGGTCGTCAGCCTGGATGCCACGACGGTGTGAGTGAAGCCACCTTCGCCGTGTCAGCGTGTGTCGATGGGCTGCGCGCCACCCGAGTCCCCGCAGAGCTCGCGATGATCTCGCGTCCCCACGATACCGCCGCCCCTTGGCAGATAAGGGGTTTGAATCGCCTATCCGCCGACTCGCCCTCCCGGATACGTTTTGACGAATGACAGGGATCAGCGATAGGAGTCCCAGTGCCCAGAAGCACAACGGTTGTCTCGCTCATTTATTCATAACCTTATACCGGACAAACGGGGTCTCGTTTCTTTCATCGCGCCTAACGCCCCGCATCGGCGACAAACTGCGAGCGTATCGAGTGGCTTGTCCGGCTGCAGCGCCTCTTCAGGCGTCGCTACTTTCATAAAAAACTTCATATAATGCAGCTGTCTCCTCTTTCTCTAACAAAAAGCCATCATCTTCAGGATAGTATTTGGCTTTTTTCGGGCGATCTCCTGCAAATTTTTTAACGGACTCCATGGAATCCCAATAAGTTACTAGCAAAAAATGAGCGATATCAGCTTCAATATTTCGCAAAAACAATAGCTTCTTCAAACCATCGACAGAACTATAATCTGGTGCTGCTCTCTTTTTCATGAATTCGGCATATTCTTCTGATTTTGAAGCGTCGACCATTCCGTGCCACATTCTGACTATCATAACTTTGCTCCCGGTAAAATATTAATCCAATCGTTGTCGTTTCATATTTGAAGACGCCTAATCGGGATAGGCGCGGGCCTTACGGCCCGACCTTTCCCACACCACCGGGCATACGGATCACGTACCACGGCGGTTCAGTGAATACGGTGTTCATCCTGTGGCCAACTCTGGCAACCAGTTAGGCTGGTCGCAGCCATACGTAGTCATTCTGTGGATGTTCCGCGCCGATCGTTGCTACTAACGAAGCACCTCTAGATTCCCACAGATGCCGATCGATTGTCCCGATATAGATCGTCCTTTTTCGGACGTGATGAAAAAAATCAAATCCGCGATCTCATTTGGCTCGATCAGTCTCTTCATCGAGACGTTTTCTATCTCCTGTTCCCGGGCCATTTCATAACTGATACCGGAGTGGACAGCCCTCTCTTTGAGTACGGACTGCATCCGATCGCCTTCGACCGAGCCGGGTAGGATTGTATTCACCCGGATGCCGAACTCACCAAGTTCCATCGCCAAGGTTTGTGTCAGACCGATGACGCCCCATTTCGCAGCCGCGTAAGGCGCCCGCATCGGAAAACCGAGTCGCCCTGCCGCAGACGATATCGTGACAATCGATCCATTTCCTTCTTTTTTGAGAAATGGGATCGAGCTTCTAATGAGATAAAACTGGCCAGAGAGATTAACTGCGATTGTCGCTTCCCAATCCTCTGGCGACACATCCTCAGCAAACGCCGTCGGCCCCGCTGTACCAGCATTGGCGATGACTGTGTCGAGCCCGCCCATGGCCTGCGCGGCATACGCGACCAAGTCCTCCACGGCTGCAGCATCGGTAACGTCGCATTTCACAGCGCGGATTGAAGGCGCGCTCTCGGCAAGCCGTGCGATGTGATGGTCATTGACATCACAAATCGTAACGTCTGCGCCAACCAGAGCAAATCGTAGCGCGACTTCGCGACCAATGCCGCTTGCACCAGCAGTAATAACAACCCGCCGACGCCTTTCACCTTCTCTAGACATCCGACGCTATCCTAGAGTCGCTCATTGATTTCGCATCGTACAAGACGAGCCCAAGGAGCTGTCTCGTTTCTTCAGGCGTCATGACACTTGAACCGAGATGTTCGATGATCGACGCGGCGCGCTCCACGAGTTGGCCATTGGTCGCAAACTCACCTTTCCGAAGGTAAAGATTGTCTTCCAATCCAACTCGGACATTTCCTCCCAATAGGACGGATTGGGCGACCATACGCATCTGGTCCCGCCCTACACCGAAGGCCGACCAAATGACGTCTGCGCCCACAGCCATGTCGACCATAGCTTTGAGAGCCCCTGTATCTGCCGGAGCGCCGTAAGGCACCCCGAGGCTGAACTGAATGAGAGCTGGCTTTTCGATAATCCCTTCACCCATAAGCTTAAGGACGTACCGAAGATGGCCGAGATCGAACACTTCAAGCTCAGGCCGAACACCAAGCTGCCGGATGGCCTTGGCTCCTAAGCGCACGTAGTCCGACGTGCTTATGTAGACAATATTCTCATCCCCGACATTATAAGAACCGCAATCGAGCGTGCAGATGTCAGGCTTTAATGAGCAAACATGCGTGAGACGCTCATGGGGACCGACGAGGTCGGTCATGCTACCAAACTCCCTTGGGTTCGTTACGCCAAATTCGGCATCGCCGCCCATGCCCGCCGTCAGATTCAAGATGATGTCGTTGTCGCGCTGGCGAACGCGCTCGACCACCTCTGCATAAAGCTCGTCTTGGCGGGACCCTTCTCCAGTTTCGGGATCGCGAACATGGATGTGTGCGATCGCAGCCCCCGCATTTCCAACCTCAATGACACTGTCGGCAATCTGCTTTGGCGTCACAGGAACGTGTGGACTCTTCTTTGGACCGTCTCCAGCGCCTGTGACGGCGCAGGTGATGAACGTTTTTTGCAAAGCTTTTTACTCCGCAAGCCCCATCGACCCGCTATCCTTGCCCCACCGGCAGATCGTCTGACTCCAAAAACGTCAGTAATGCTCGGGTCGCGAGAGTCGGTGCTTCCTCGGGGACGAAGTGCCCGCACGGCATGGGCGCGAAATCGACTGACTTCGACCATCGCTGCCAGATCTTACGCATTTCAAAGTGGCGTCCCACGACGCCCTTCTCGCCCCAGAACACCAAAGTGGGGCATTCAATCTCCCGACCCGCAGCGCGGTCGGCTTTGTCATCTTCCACATCGCATGAAATACCGGCGCGGAAACACTCACACATGGCAATGATTGCGTCTTCCGCCGTTGAAGCACAGAGATACGCATTGAGAGCGCCCGGATGATATGCAAGGCCGTCATTCGTCAGGCCAGTCAAAATCTCGCTCATGAATGCGGTTGGATCACCCGCGATGAGCCGTTCAGGATAAGGCGCGGGCTGAGTGAGGAAGAAAAAATAGAAGTAGTCTTGGGCTATCTCGGCGTTGGCTTCTTCATAAAAATCAAGCGCCGGGACGATATCCATGACTGCCAACCGCGTGACAGCGTCCGGACGATCCAATGCAAGCCGTCGAGCAACGCGCGCGCCACGATCATGGCCCACCAAGGCAAACCGATCGAAGCCGAGGTGCTGCATGACATGGACTTGCTCGACTGCCATCTCACGCTTTGAATACGGCCGATGATCTGCAGTGCGCCCGGGCTTGTGGCTTTCACCGCGCCCACGGAGGTCGGTCAGAACAACAGTGAAACGTTCGAGCAGCTGTGGTGCGATATGATGCCAGCATAGATGCGTCTGCGGATCGCCATGCAGCATCAAGACGGGCGGTCCCGAGCCGCCAACAAGCGTCCTGATTTTGCCACCTCTCAATGGAATCATGATCCGCTCGAAACCGGGCAGGAGCTGGCGATCCATTTCCTCAAAGATTGTCATGCAACCAGCTCCGGTAGTCCGACAACCCGTATTCGTTTCGGGAAAAGAAGGACCATCGTCCAATCCGGTTGACCTCAACGAAGTTGGCACGACGAAGGAGTTCAAGATGTCGGCTGACGGTTGGCTGGCTCACGCCAAGCTTGTCGGCAATCAAGGTAACGCAAACCCCGATCTCGGCAGGGTCGCCGGTCTCCTGGTGATTGAAATGGCGCCTTGGCGCCTTCAGCCATTCAAGAATCTTCATACGCGCGTCGCTGGCTAGCGCCTTTGTCTGTTCAAGACGGTCACTCATAAAGACTTAATATAAAGCCCTTTAGCTATATGTCAATGAATATGGGTACAAAACGCTCGATTTTTCCGTCCTGCATATCTGCGATGGATCTAACCGGCGGTAGGGGGTGGGGGAATTGTCAACTTAACCGATTCGAGAGCGTATTAAGGGCACGCGGGAGGCTCTGAGTCAGTGATTTTTTGATTCAGTGCAGGCTCGTTTCGCTCCAAGTTCGATTAAGTTCTGCGTTCTGTTGACAGTACACTAGTCAGCCAAGGAGCTGATTGTCGAACCCAAGCCCCGACAGAATTTCCGGGCCGGCTTCAGTGACTAAAAGCTGTTGTTCCAGCATAACGCCCTCTCGACCACCGACAGCGCCAATGTATGCCTCGGCACAGATAACAATACCCGGCTCCAACGTCATTTCCGGGTACGGCATACGACCCATCTCGTCGCGCCCGCAAATGAGAGGAAACTCGATCTGCAACCCGGCGCCATGCCCGACCGCCTCCTGATAGTGTCGAAATTCCTCCGGCGCCTTCAACATCGACATCGAGATCTGCAAGAGCTGCGGTGGCCGGGTCAAGATCCTTGCCTGCATCGAAGATCCTGCGGTGATCGAGAAGATCCTCACCCACCTGGACCGCAAAGACGCTTCCCATGCCGCCCGGCGTTTACCACCGTCTCGGGCGCCACCCCAGGCCAGCTTGTTCGCCTGATACACGCGCAACCACACGAGTAAGACCAGCGGCTGCCACACCGACGCAGCGGCAGGGTCGCCGTCGTCTTGCGCGTGGAAACCGGCGGAAAATCGCGCTAAAGTGCAGAATTTAGGCCGGCTCAGGGGCGCGATTTGGACCCACATCGCGTCGAAGCGCCGATCGACGACGGTTCGATGACCTGCCGATACTTGATGGAGGTCGGAAAAGGGCGTTAATTCGCTCTATACCTCCCGTCCACTCGAGGCGACCGAATACTTGTCCCGATCGCCAGTTTGCCCGTTTGAAATTACAATCTGCCGACTCATCCGTCATCAGGATCAGACTTGTAAGACCCTGATGGGAAATTGTCGCGAAACGTTGAACAAGCTGACGGAACCCCTCACTGAACGCGGCAGTTCACTGTCTCAAGAACACTGGTAAATCAGTCGTTGGAGGGGGGACATTTGCCTCGTACAGCATCCCTGCGACATGGCCGCGATGATAAGTTGTGTGATTGACGACATGCATTAATATCTCGGCGCGGCTCATATTTCCGTCACCCCCGCCGATAAAGGAAAACCCGATCGATTCCCTCAACTGCTCGCAGCGGAGCACGTCCACGTACGCGACAAACCATTGATCAAGAGCAGTTTGTTCTGCCCGAAGTTCGGGGAACTGGGGACAATCGGCCGGATTGCGTGTGGTGAATCCGTGTGCGCCACCTTCGAGGTGCGAGCGCCACACGACATCCATCGCCCGAACGTGATTTAACGTACGGATAATGCTCCCGAATACGATCTTTTGTTCTTGCACGAGGACTTCTGCAGCAACTTCGGCGAGCGCCGAAAAGAGCGCCGTGTCGGCCCATGCTTTGTAGCGCACCAGCATCCTTAAGCTTTCAACCGATGACATATTGAGCTTCCGTTGGCCCGCGATCATGGACACCCTACCGGCGCTTAGCATCATGGCCGGACGAAATCCGCAGGCCCCGCACTTTCATGAATCTTCTCCACGCTCCGCGAGAAGCTTTTCGCAAGCCGCGAACAGCGTGCACAGAGCGACCGCATCTGCCGCTTGGCGCACTTGCTCGGACGATGGAAAGGTCGGCGCAAGGCGGATATTGCAGTCACGCGGGTCCTGGCCATACGGAAATGTCCGCCCCGCTGGCACCAGCGCCACTCCGGCTTCCTCGGCGAGGGCCACGACGCGCATGGCGCATCCGTCCAGCACGTCGAGGCTGACGAAATAGCCGCCGCGCGGTTCGGTCCAAGTCGCAACGCCGGCGTTGCCGAGGTGCTCCCGGAACGATTCCCGAAGGACCGCGAACTTCGGCGCCAGTATGTGCCGGTGTTTCGCCATGTGTGCACTGATACCGGCTCGGTCGCGCAACAGGCGCACGTGCCGGAGTTGGTTCAATTTATCGGGTCCGATCGTTCGCCTCGTCACCCGGTCGACGAACCACCCGATGTTTGCACTCGACGCGGCGAAGAAGCCGAGCCCGCCTTGCGCGAATGTGATCTTGGAGGTCGAGCCAAACACCAAAGGCCGGTTGGAGTTGCCGTGGCGCGTACACGCACTGAGCACGTTCTCGAGCGCGTCCGGCGTTTCGGTCAGATGGTGCACGGCATATGCGTCGTCCCAGAACAGGCGAAAATCGTCCGCACCGGTGCGCATGGCGGCAAGGCGCTCGACTGTCTCGGCGCAGTACGTCTCGCCGGTGGGATTGCTGTATCTCGGAACGCACCACATGCCCTTGACGCTCGGATCGGCGACAAGGCGCTCGACCTCGTCCATGTCCGGCCCGCGCCCGGTCAGCCGAACCGGGATCATGTGGATTCCATGCTGCTGGCAAATTGCGAAGTGACGGTCATAACCGGGCACAGGGCAAAGAAACCGAATCGGCCCAGCTTGTCTGCTCCAGCCCGTAGCGACCGAGTGCCCCCCAGTTAGCAGCGAGTATGCGATCACGTCGTACATCAGCGCGAGACTAGAGTTGTTCGCAACGACGATTTGATCGGCAGAGGCGCCGAGCAAATCAGCGAAAAGCGCCCGTGCCTCAGGCAGCCCCTGTGGGCTGCCATAGTAATTGCGGCAGTCGCTGCCGTCGGCTGCTAAATAGTTCCCTGGTCCGACCGCGGTTAGGAGATCGTTCGACAGGTCGAGCTGTTCCGGACAAGGCCTGCCGCGCGTGAGGTCGAGTTTTAGATTGGCGTCTCGGAGCGCAACATAAGCCGCCAATGCACGAACGCTAAAGGCGCGCAAGTCGTTAGTTGCAAGCTGCGGTAAATTCTGGGCGCGAAGTTCAAAAGTGGGCGCAAGTTGTTGCATAGGTCACTCCCTTACTGAAGTTGCCCCGGTTCCGTGGACACCTGATCCTTGTTGAAAGGAGGTGTGCACAATGTCGAAAGCACTGAGGTTTTATACACCAGAATTCCGCCAGCAGATGGTAGAGCTGGTCCGAAGCGGAGGAAAGCCCCCAGCACTGGCTCGGGAGTTTGGCTGCTCCACGAGCGCGATCCGTAACTGGGTCAAGCAAGCCGAACGCGACGGCGGGCAGCGTAGCGATGGGCTGACGACAGCCGAGCGCGAGGAGATGAGGCAGCTGCGCCGCGACAATCGCCGGCTGCGTGAGGAGCGGGAGATACTGGCAAAAGCCGCGGCCTGGTTCGCTCGGGAGACCGATGCAGTGCCCCCGAAATCTTCGGGTTCATGAGAGCCAATCAGGCCGAATTCAAGGTGGCCACGATGTGCCGGGTGCTGGAAGTCTCCACCAGCGGGTACTACGCGTGGCTCAACCGTGAGCCCTCGGCTCGGGCGAAGGCCAATGAAAGGCTCACCGAGCAGATCCACACCGCTCATGATTTCTCGCGTGGTACCTACGGAGCACCACGGATGTATGAGGAGCTCAAGGACCGGGGGGTGAAGGTGGGACACAATCGGGTGGCTCGTTTGATGAAGGCGGCGGAGCTGCGCGGGGTGTGCCGGCGCAAGGGCTGGCGCACCACGGTACGTGACGAGCGAGCCCGCCCGGCACCGGACCTGGTGGAGCGGGCGTTCTCGGCGAGCGTGCCCGACCAACTGTGGGTCGCCGACGTGACCTACGTGCCGACGTGGACGGGGTTTTTCTTCCTCGCCATCGTGCTCGATGTGTTCTCTCGGCGTATCGTGGGCTGGGCGATGGCGACGCATCTGCGTACCGAGCTCGTTCTCGATGCCCTGGAGATGGCGCTCTCGCAGCGCCGCCCCGATGAGGTCATCCATCACTCCGACCAGGGCTCGCAGTACACCTCGATTGCTTTCGGGAAGCGGTGCCGTTATTCCGGTGTCCAACCTTCGATGGGCTCGGTGGGGGATTGTTACGATAACGCGATGGCGGAGAGCTTCTTCGCCACGCTGGAGTGCGAGCTCATTGACCGGGTGACGATGCGAAATCCAACCGAGGGGATGCGGGAAGTTTTCTCTTTCATCGAAGGCTGGTACAACCCGCATCGCCGTCACTCGTCATTGGGCTATCTCAGTCCGATGGAATACGAGCGGCGCTACCATGAAGGACTGGATATATCATCACTACTAGATATTAATGCAAGTCATCAATCACCGCACCCGCCGACTAACCCGGGCTCCGATTAATCCCCAGTGCCCGTTTCTATCAGCTTGACGCAGAGAAGGAGAAAGAAGACGTTAATCACAACACCAAAGACACAACCCTAAACTGTCCACGGAACCGGGGTAGGCCCACTGCATCCGTGCGCCCGCGGCATTACCTGACCTCCAGGCGAGCACCCGGGACGTCGGAAGAAGAACAATGCAGGAGCAATTGTCGTGATGGAGGAGGCAGAAGCATTGTAGGTCGCTCTTGCGCATCCGTGCGCTTGCGGCATGAGTGCATCCATGCCCGTCACAAGGTAGGCGGACGAAGAGTGAGCCCGACGGGGCGCAAGCAGGAGGCTGCGGGTTCGACGTCAGGCCAAGCATGCCCTGTCGGAGAACCTTCTGAGACAAGGGTTGAGCGAGGTTGCCGACGAAGCCGGCTGCCGTGCCAGGGGGAGCGTTTCTTTGGCCCCACCCGGGCGAGACCGGGCTAATACACCGTCGCGTCAGCGACATAACTAGTACATATCCATCGGATCAACATCCAGCGACCACCGCACCCGTTTGCTCGCGCGTGCCGCTTCTAATCGCGGTAACCAATTATTAAGGAAATCGTGCAGCGGCCGCCGTCTGGTTGCTTGCAATAGTAACTGTGCACGGTAACGGCCGGCACGCCGTTCCATCGGCGACGGCAAAGGATCCATCACGTCTACCCCATTAAGTGAACAACTGCAGGCCAGTTGATGCGCGAACTGCACAAACGTGAGCGCGGCGTCGGTTTTTGGTGATTCTGCACGCAACAAGGCGAAATGTGCGAATGGTGGATAACCTGCCTCTCGTCGCTCGTCTAGTGCATTCTGCGCGAATGCGTCGTAATCGTGACAGCGTAAAGCGGTAAACAATTGGTGATCGGGGTGATAAGTCTGCACCCAGACCTCGCCCGGCTTATGGCCACGCCCAGCGCGTCCACTTACCTGCATGATCTGCTGAAACAGTTGCTCACTCGCGCGAAAGTCGGCGCTATACAAACCCTGGTCAGCATTGAGCACGCCGACAAGCGTTACGTTGGGGAAGTCATGCCCTTTCGAAAGCATTTGCGTACCCACCAGAATATCGGCATCGCCAACATCGACCTGGGACAACTTTTCTTCTAACGCGCCCTTTCTTCGGGTGCTGTCGCGATCTATACGTACAACACGTGCTTGCGGAAACAGACTCACCAGCACACTTTCGATGCGCTCGGTACCTTCACCAAGTGCGTGTAGGTTCACACCATTACAGTCGGGACAGGTCTCTGGTACGACTATGTCGGCACCACAGTGGTGACAACGTAGGCGCTGACGGTGCTTATGAAACGTCAGCTTGCCATCACAACGCGCGCAAGGTGCTAACCATCCACAGTCATGGCACATGTAGATCGGCGCATAGCCACGACGATTGAGGAACAGCAGGCTTTGCTCGCCCCGATGTAGGCGCTTCCCGATGTGCTCCAATAGTGGCGGTGATAGGCCGTTGTTGAGTGCAAGACGCCGCAGATCAAGCAAGTGGACCGCCGGCAACGCTGCCGTGCGCGTACGATCCGGGAGCACCAACCTCTCGTAACTCCCCTTGGTAGCATTTCGCAGACTGTCGAGCGACGGTGTCGCCGAACCTAAGACAATAGGAATGTTCTCTCGCCGTGCGCGCATCACTGCGATGTCACGCGCATGATAGCGAAATCCCTCCTGTTGCTTGTATGAGGTGTCGTGCTCTTCATCGACAATAATGACCCCCGGCGACTGCATAGGGGTAAATACCGCCGAACGTGTACCCAAAACTATCTGTGCCTTAGCGTCACGCGCCTGCAGCCAAGCGCGAAGTCGTTCTTTATCGCTTATTGCAGAATGCAGCACCGCTACCGATATTGGGAAGCGAGCACGCACACGCGCCACGAGTTGTGGGGTCAACCCAATTTCTGGGACCAGCAGTAGCGCCTGCCTTTGCTGAGGTAACACCCTGGCGATAACATTGAGATACACCTCGGTCTTGCCGCTGCCGGTAACACCATGTAGCAGGAACGCCCGAAACGAATTCAGGCTAGCCGCAATCGCATCTACTGCCGCATTTTGCGCCGCCGTTAGTGCCGGTGCTGGCTCAGCTGGTGATATTGCACCCCCGGACAACTCACTCTCACGAACACCAACCCAGCCCTTGGCCACGAGTTGCCGGATTGCCCCAGCCCAACCACGAGAAATTTTCGCGAGCTGACCGCCATGGAGGCCAGTCGGCGTATCGGCCAACGCCTTTAGTATTCTTCTTTGCAACGGTGCCCGATTAAGTTGGCTTAGATCGACATCAGTGCCGGCCGGTGTCAATGACCAAACGGATAAACCTTTGACAGCGAGGCCCTGTCCTTGGCGCAGCGCCGACGGTAGTGCGGTTTTTAGCACCTCGCCGAGCGGATGGTGATAGTAATCCGCCGCCCATTGCAGCAGGCTCAACATCGAAGTGGACAACACCGGCTCGCGATCGAGAATCTGCAAAACTGATTTGAGGCGAGCCGGTTCTACCGGACTTTCGTCCAATGCACGGATCAATACACCTACCAATTCACGGCGACCAAAAGGTACCCGTACGCGCATCCCGGGCGAGGCAGCGGACATTTGTTCAGGAACGATGTAATCGAAACAGCGCCGAAGCGGCGTTGGTACCGCGACCCGAAACACAGAGGCCGATGTAGTCATGCCGGCGAATGTATCACAGCCGCCAGTGCCTGCCGGGCGGTATTGCTAACTAGTTGTCACAAAAAGAGAACGGACTTTATTAACAGGATTTGTTATGAACCTGTGGATAACAGTGTTGATAAGTACCTGGCGCCTGCGTGAAATGGGCACTTTACGAGCGCCCGCCGCATTTTGCTAAAAAAATAATCTACCTAACGATATGTTTTAAATTCAATGCCTTACGGGCCGATCAGCGCAACCACGCGAGTCGTCGACATTGGCAAGAACGGCGCATACCACATTGTCGCGGGCTTGTGTATATGTGACCGACGAGATTGAGACCCAGACTGACGAACGGCGGTTCGATGGCGACAAGGGGTTAGAAAGATCTTTTCGGCCACACCAGAGTGACGATTTTAGTTCGGCAGTTTCCTACTCCAAGCAGAGCTCTTTAGCCAGCGCAGCAGTTCATCCGGGGGCATTGGACGACTGATAAACATGCCTTGGGCGGCGTCACAGCCCAAGTTCTTCAGATTGGCCATGACGTCGGCGTTCTCAACACCCTCGGCCACAACCTTGAGACCCATATTGTGGGCAAGATCGATGCTTGAGCGGACGATGGTGGCGTTATGCTCATCTTCAGTCATACCGATCACGAAGGAGCGGTCGATCTGCACGGCACTGATTGGCAGTTTCTTGAGATAACCAAGCGAAGAATAGCCAGTACCGAAATCATCGATCGCTATTTGTATACCCTTGCTAGCTATATCACTCAGAATATCCATCGCGCGCGCAGGGTCGGCCATCACCGTACTTTCCGTCACTTCAAGCTCAAGCCACTCGGGTTGGATTCCTTGCTCACTCACAAGGTCCGATAGATTGTCGCCCAAAAATGGGTCCTGGAGATCGCGCAACGAAAAGTTAACGGAGACTGGAATGTCCAGCCCTGCCTTGTGCCAGTCGCGGCAGTCCCTTAGGGCGGCACTCAGAACTATTGGCGTCAAACTCCTTATCAGTCCACTTTGCTCCATCAACGGTATAAAGGTGTTGGGCAGAAGTATGTCTTTGGTCGGATGCTGCCAGCGCACTAGCGCCTCCACCCCAGCAACATCACCCGTTTGCAGGTTTACCTTCGGTTGGTAGTAAACCACGAATTCCTCATAGTCCACGGCCTGGCGTAGTTCTCCCATCAATGCCAGGCGTTTCGGCATGTGTTGGTCCAGCGCAGATGTGTAGAACACAAACTCGCTATTGGTGTTCTTGGCCGCATACATTGCGATATCGGCGCGTTGTGTAAGTACACTCGCTTCCTCGCCATGGTCCGGGTATAGCGCAATGCCAATGCTTGCACCGATTTCAAAACGCTGTTCTTCAACCATGAAGGGCGGCCTGAGTGCCTTTATGAGCATGCGTGCCGCCATTTCGGCCTGCCGATTATCCACCCCGCCGAGCAGGACGGCAAATTCATCGCCACCCATGCGCGCGATAGTATCGCTCGCTCGCAACTTATCGCGTAGACGCTCCCCTACTTGCTCAAGGATCAAATCACCAACATGATGGCCCAGGGTGTCGTTGATTTCTTTGAATCGATCAAGATCCATAATTAGGAGCGCGAACGATCTGCCCTCGCGCCTGGCATTCAGGATGGCTTGATGCAAACGATCATGAAAAAGCACGCGGTTGGGCAACTTTGTCAATGGATCGGTGAAAGCCATGTGTTCCAAACTCTCATATAGTTCCCTTAGGCGGATAGTCATTTCGTTGAATCCAGCTGCGAGTTCGCTGACTTCCGCATTGCCCATGATCTGGACACGTTGACCTAGATGAACCTTGTCCTGTCTAACTTTACGTAGTTGATCAGTCAGGGCCTGTAATGGATTAAGCGCGGTACGTTGCAGAATCATTAACGCGACAATTACCGCGATCAGGGTAATCGCCACCGCAGCTACCATGACTACATGGCGGGTCTTGGTGAGCTTTTTCTGAAATGGCGTGATGTCTTTGTTAGCAGCAATCGTAACGGTTTGGTCAGAACCGTAGATCTGCCGCACATAGTCGACGGTTAGGATTTGATCAGTCGTGGCCGACTGCGACCACGTGTTGGATTCGTAAAGTTTCGTCCCGCTAAACCCGAGGCGTAGCGGCATGCCAAGAACTTTCCCTATGGCCATAAGTTGACTAATGGGATCGACCACAACCTGCAAGTAGCCGGTGGTCGCATCCGGATTCAGCGGTACGGTTATCGCGTAATAAGGACGTTGGCGCGAAGCGCAGAACCCCGACGCACCATGCCTATGACCCAGTTCCTTGACGTCGGTAACCAGCGGAAACAGGTTGCTACAGGTCTGATGATCAAGGCCAGGACTGATTACACTGGTAGAGGATTCGCCGATGAGATCGAATTTTTCATCATAGGCGAAGATTCTAATCCACCCAGCCATTTTGATTTCGTCAGCATGTGCACGTATGTGATTCTTAAGCTGTTGCTCAACAGCAGCACGGCTGCCCTGGCGAACAAAACCCCGGAAACGGGAACTGTTTTGCAAAGGCTGGACCAGCAGCTGCGATCGCCGATTCAATTCATGCAGCAACGTATCGACTTCCTGTTCGATCATTTGCACAACTGCGGTGCGGTGCTGCTCAATCGCTTGCTTGCGATAGATGGCACCGCTGAGGAGCGCCAGCATCAGGCCGAGTACCCCCATTGCGACAATGGTGATAATCAAGCTGGTACGCAGCGACAAACGCCGCCGTGTGGCCGAGTAACTCCAGAATGTGATGAATTTAGCCATTTCTCGCAATACGCGCCCGCCATCTGGCGATGCTTGCCCGCTCCAATGCAAACACCAGGCCACACTGGTGTCGTTAGAATCTAGTTAGATCAAACGATCGGAAACCTCGATAAAACTGGCAGATTTCTATTGGCAAGGGCGGGGGCCGTGGTCGTTAGCGGTAGCAGGATCTATCGCGCCTTTATCAGACCCCGGGTGTTTAATAAATTGGAGCAAAAGTGACACCAGGACGGTGCCGTTTTAGGGAGCTGCGGATACAACGCAAAAACCGCGCTTTTTTTGCTTTGCGAGCCGAGAAAGGGCCGGGCAAGGGCTTTTTTAGCATCTTCCTGGGTCCCGATCCATGCCGCGGGCGTCCCGCGGTTACCGAACGTAGACAAAATCCCCGTAGGCCAGCCTCCACGGGCCTGCCAAGCCGTGGCCGAATCAGTAGAATTGGCCCTCAGGCGGCAGCCATTTCCGAGTTACGTCAAAATACACATGGGTAGCCAACATGTCGATCTGGCCTGACGTCGCAAAACACATCGCCGCAACCACCGGCAGACCGTTTGTCGTCGACGGGCAGCACGCGGTCGGTGGCGGCTGTATCAATGCCGCCGCCGTGATCCAAGGGGGCGATCGCCGGTATTTCGTTAAACTCAATGACGTCGCGAAGCTCGACATGTTCACAGCCGAGGCGGCTGGCTTGAATGAGATTGCCCAGGCCCAGGTAATCCGCGTACCCACACCCATCTGCTGGGGAACGTCGGGCGATCAGGCCTATCTCGTGCTGGAGCATGTCGAACAGGCACACCCGCAACCAGAAAGCATGGCGCAGCTGGGGCAGGAATTGGCGCAATTACATCGGTGCCTCAGCCAACACTATGGATGGCATCGCGACAATACCATCGGCGCTACCCTGCAGGTAAATACGCCATCAACCGATTGGGTTGACTTCTGGCGACGGCATCGCCTTGGTTTCCAATTGGAACTTGCCAAACAAAACAGCCATGGCGGCAAACTACAACGTCGAGGCGAGCGCTTGGTTGCTAATCTTGGGGCGTTCTTTCGAGCGCGTACGCCGGTAGCCTCGCTATTACACGGCGACCTGTGGTCAGGCAACTATACCTTCGATGAGCATGGATACCCGGTCATATTCGATCCCGCCGTCTACTATGGCGATCGTGAAACAGACTTAGCGATGACCGAGCTGTTTGGTGGCTTCCCATCGCGTTTCTATGACGCCTACCGGGAGGCCTATCCGCTAGAGGCGGGCTATGCAGTTCGCAAGACCTTGTACAATCTCTACCATGTGATAAATCACTTGAACCTGTTCGGCGGCGGTTATCTGTCGCAGGCCGAACGAATGATCGACATGCTATTGGCTGAAGTCGAATAACCCGGTGCTGGTTCAGATAGAACTGAACTTCGATGCCAATCTCGCAGCCAGGTTCAACGCTACCCAACTATGCCTTAAGCCACTTATCCCGCGTGAATCGCCGCTTCCACACAACCTGGCCGTGTCGATCCACAGCATGTACCTGAAAGAGGTTCTTTGCCAAATCAATGCCAACACGGATAATCTTCATCGTGGACGCGCTCTCTCTTGACTGGTTACTAACCGCTCCAGTCTGGCACCTAGATGCGGTTAAGGGGAGGAGGAGTCCATGCCATTGCTTATGCCATGACTAAGGCGCTCGCGATTCTGCTCCCTCTCGGCCTGATGTTAGTCGGCCTGCCATTGGTTGGTGTCGCTATCACGGGAAGGCCGCTGGCGCCTTATCTGCGGTTTCCACCAACCACCGTGTCCGTCGATCATCTGCCGTTTTCATGGTGGGTATTCTGCCTGCTCGCGGTCTTGGTCATGACTGTGCTATTGCCTTTCGTCTATCGAGCAATTCGACCGGCAAGCAAGGCAAGAGAAATCGTGACAGCGACTACACCATTTCCGTGGTGGGGTTGGCTCGGTGCAACCATCGTAGTCGTCGCCTGGGTGCTGGCTTGGAATCGCTTTTCTTGGTTCACGGCGTGGCAGGCGTTCACGTTTAGCCCATTATGGGTAGGTTATATCCTAGTCATCAATGCACTCAATCACGCTCGTACCGGCCACTGCTTATTGCGTGATCGCCCCGGCTATTTCTTGACACTATTCCCACTCAGCGCTGGTTTTTGGTGGTTCTTTGAATACCTGAATCGTTTTGTGCAGAACTGGCACTACGTGGGCATCAGCGACTTTAGCCCTTGGCAGTACTTGCTCTATGCGACCCTTCCGTTTGCCACTGTCTTACCGGCGGTGCTGAGTACCTGCGATTGGTTGGCGTCTTTTCCCCGCCTGAATCGGGGCTTGGCCGACGCCTGGCCGATACGGATCATTGGCGCGCGCTGGTTTGCTTGGGCATCGTTGCTAATAGCCGGCGCTGGACTAACCGCCATAGGCGTCTGGCCTGAGTTCGTGTTTTCCTTCTTGTGGATCGCGCCGCTGGTGATTATCACTGCACTACAAGTGATCTGCCGCCGCGAAACTATCTTTGCCCCCGTCGCTACCGGTGATTGGCGCCGGCTTTGGCAGGCGGCGCTGGCCGCCCTCGCTTGTGGATTTTTCTGGGAGCTCTGGAACTACCAAAGCCTGGCGCACTGGGAGTACTCGATCCCGTTCGTCCATCGTTTCGAGATCTTTCACATGCCACTGCTGGGGTATGTCGGTTATCTACCGTTTGGATGGGAGTGTCTGGCCGCGGCAAGCCTATTGCATACGGTCTGGCCGCAACAAGAATGAGTAGGCGGGTTTACGGCTATGACTTTAACAATGTCGGTGGCACAACCCAGACAACTGACCATCGATCTTCATCGCGTTCAAGACACATCATGGTCCCAGGTTCGAAGGTAACGAGGGAATCATTAGTTCCAGTAAGCATCTGTCCGACTAGCTTGGCCAGAAACGGCAAGTGTCCGACGATTAGAACATCTTCCTGCCAACTTGCGATGGTGCGAAGTAGTGATTGAGGATCGTCAAGCGGGTTAAGACCGTTGGCCTGTTCAGGTGTTATATCGGGGGCAAGCGTGCGGGCGAGTATCGTTGCCGTTTGTTGTGCCCGTAACTTACCACTTTGCAGGACGCGACTGATGGTGAGGCGTCGAGGGGCAATAAAACTGGCGAGGCGCTCGGCAGCGGCGCGGCCGCCGTCACTAAGCGCACGCTCGGGATCGACGTCCTTGGAAAGTGCTTCCCCGTGCTGGACGAGGTAAAGCCTCATGTCAGCGGATACCTAGGATCTCGTCCTTACCCACATGCAGCTGCGGGCGGCCAAAATAGTAACCCTGGGCCCAATGAATACCGATTTCCCGTAGCAGGTCGGAGGTTGGCTCATCCTCTACCCACTCAGCCATAGTGGTGAGACCGAGATCACTAGAAATATCACGAATACCCTTAAGGATTGCCCGCACCCTTGATTCTTTAGAGGCCCGGCGCACCAAAGCACCATCGATTTTTAAATAGCTCACCGGTAGATCAGTTAGGTACTGTAAAGATGAGTAGCCACTACCAAAATCATCGATCGCCAATCGCATACCGTAGTCTAGGAACGGGGCCACTATTTGACGTAGCTCACGCGGGTTATTCAAGAACTCCCATTCGGCTATCTCGATAACAAGCGGCTTATTGTCGCTGCTGTCATGACCATTGCCGACATTGTCCATCACTGTCTTTAGAACATCGTATACCAGCTCCGGATGCCGTAACAGATCTGCCGAGACGTTAACGAAACGAGCTATCGTTTTACCCGATGAAAACTGCTGCACCCAGCGTTGCGCCACTTCACGCATTACTTGGCTATCGATCCGACGGGAAAGACGCAGTTGGTTGGCGGCCTGGATAAACCCAGCCGCCTCCAGCAAGTTACCCTCTTCGGTGATAATACGGGCTAGTGCCTCTTCGCCAACAACGCGGCCACTGTCGAGCTCAACGATAGGCTGAAACGCCGGTTGTAAGCGCCCGGACTGCAAGGCCGATTCCAATTGGCCCGCTATTGAGAACACACCGCGCGCTTCGCGACTGCTGCTGACCACCCGATTGCGACCGCGGCGCTTGGCGCCATATAAAGCAGCGTCGGCGGCGGTGAGCACAGTTTCTAACTTATCGCCGGCCTGCGGGTAGTGAGCAAGACCCACGCTGATGCTGATCCGAATATGGCGGCCGTCGCAAGCGACAGGTCGTTCGGCGACCTGGGCACGCAACCGCTCAGCGATCACCGCACCTTTCTCATCATCAGCATCCGTGAGCAGGCACAAAAATTCATCCCCGCCCCAGCGAGCAACCCAATCTCCTTCTCGCAGTGATCGTTCGGCGATATTGGCTACTGCCGCCAGTGCGGTGTCACCAACACTGTGCCCGTAGGTATCATTCACCATCTTGAAGCAATCGACATCTAAGAGCAGCAGGGTGTAGGGGCGGCCACTACGCTGCGACTGCGCATGCTCGCTTTCCAGGACCCTTTGCAGGGCACCCCGGTTGAGTAGCCCGGTCAGCGCATCGACCGTCGCCATATCCTGTAGCTGCTTGCGACTGGTGGCCTGCTCAAACGCTACGCGCCCCAGCTGCGCGAAGGCGAGAAAGGGGTCTAGCCCGACGCGCTGAAAGTAGTCAGGTTGGTCGGCATAAAGCATTACCAAACCTTGTTGTCGCGCATCGCCATGACTAAAGAGCAGGCATACGCAGGTCTCGAGCTGGTTCTCCAACGCGCATTCGCGGCCCGGGCCAAGTTGGGCATCGGTTCGGATATTGGATACAACGGGATGCCCGTTATCGTATAGGCGGGACTCCCGCCATTGTTGGGGGCGCGGGCCGCCGCCCCAGCCAAGGTGCTGGGCACAGGCGCGGGCCGGGCCGACAGCATAGCCAGGGCAAACGGCGCCATCGTCGGTTTCGCCCAGGTACATCCACGCCAGTCGAATTCGTGGCGATGCCGTGACTAGGATGTCACACGCACATCGTAGTATCTCATCGGGGCCTTGTGCCTCGGCCAGGCTGGCTGAGGCAGACAGAAGGGCGCGATTTAATGCGTCCCGTTCCTGCAGCAGTTCGGTTGGCGATCCCTTGCCCTGAATATCAGTACTTATACTGAGCATTTAGGCTTACGCCGCTCCGAATGTTAGCACGTGGCCTACGTCGTGCCTCGCCCATACGGTGGAAAACCACGCTGTTTGTCGCACCCGCATAACGGTCCCCCATCCTCCCTGTCCTCATTTGGTCGACGCTCCCGACTGAGCCAAGCAACCCCGAGCTAATTGCCGCAGCATGCGGCTACAAGCAAGAATTCGCGCACATCACTCCCCCGGGCAATTCGTGGGAAAACCGCCCGACCTATCCCATCGAGAACTTCACGAGGTGTTACTGCCAGTGACCGACTGTTCTTGGTCCGCAACAATTGCGGCGGGGTACATTTCTTTCCGTCGGCCCGAGCTCCCGCAGTCAACTCATGGCAGAACGCTGCATAGATTAATGAGCACGTACCCACTGTCAATGGTCTGTTAAAAGTTCCAAAGAAAACAGGCGTCTGCACATTACAATGAACAAGGGATAGCACACGTTGTTTATTTGTCGTTGAAAGTTTCAAATAAAACAGTCGTCTGCGTACCCAAGAATTAATCGTCGTTTACGGCCATTATTGTGAACTGCAAAAAAAACGAGCAAAACGATGGCTCTATGTGTACTTGCCTCGCCCGCCCTATCTAGCGAACCGCATCTTTTGCATAATGTTTAATCAATTAGCGACGCGCGCAGGTCAATGTCCAATAACGAAGCGACATGCCGATCCAGTTCTAGCCCAACGCAGCGAATTCGTCTTGGGGTAAGTAGTTGTCTGCTTGGTAATCGGGTGCGTTATGACGGTAGCCACAGACGCGATCCGCTCATAGTCGAAACGCTTGGCCAATTATTCGACTTTGTCCCGATTTGCCCAGAGGCGGCAATCGGAATGGGGATACCCCGTCCACCCATAAGGCTACAGGGTGAACCAACCCAGCTGCGAACGGTAGGTGTAGACAATCTGGAGTTAGACGTGGCCATGGCGCTTCGTGACTACGGCAGAGAAATTGCACCTGAACTCCAACATATCAGCGGTTATATCTTCAAGAGTCGATCGCCCAGCTGCGGCATTGGCGACGTGCAAGTCTATGACAATAGCGGCGAGCCGAGTTACCTTGGCGTTGGTATCTTCGCACAGGTGTTAACGTCCTCCTGGCCATTGTTGCCGGTAATAGATGAATGTTGTTTAGCCCAACCTGAAGCTTGCGCAGACTTTGTCGAGCGTGTTTTCTCCCACCGGCTTTGGCAAGACCATAGTCAATATGGTGTCCACATCGACGAGTGACATAAACGCGATCACCAGTTTAATGTGATAATAGACTTACCAGTTCTTAGGAAGTCGTTACCTAGAACATGAATGTGAATACAAACCCACCCCGTCGCAAGTACTGGGGCGTACTGGCGGTCATTGCGTTGGCAGTGCTCGTCTTCATCGCAGTGTGGTATTGGTCACGACCGAAACCGATCCCAGTCGTGTTGCAACAAGTCGACACCGGCCGCGTTGAGGCGAGCGTAGCAAATACACGTGCTGGTACGGTGGAGGCCTGCGAACGGGCGCAGATGGCACCGCCGACAGGTGGTCAAGTGGCATTGCTTCCAGTGAGTAAGGGCCAACACGTCAAGAAGGGCGAAGTGCTTTTAAGTCTATGGAATGACGATCTAAAGGCAGAGGTCAACCTGGCCAAAAGTGAGGCCGGTGCTGCGAAGGCACGTGAAGAGGAAGCGTGTGTACTGGCGGATGTCGCTGATCGCGAGGCTAAACGACTGCTCAAGCTCAAAAGGTCAGCCCTCGTATCCGAAGATCGCGTTGATCGCGCCGTCACCGATGCGACCGCACGCGCCGCCGCATGTCGCGCGGCCGGTGCCGCTACGCAGGTCACTATTGAGCGCATTAGTTTTACTCGCGCGGCGCTTGAACGCACCATACTGCGGGCACCATTCGACGGCATTGTGGCAGAGATCAACGCCAAGGTCGGCGAGTTCGTTACGCCCTCACCACCAGGAATCGCAACACTGCCGGCTATCGACCTGATAGGGCGACAGTGTTTATATGTCACAGCGCCGATAGACGAAGTCGATGCCCCGGCAGTGCGCCCCGGACAATCGGTACGAATCACCCTGGACGCGTTCTCAGGAAAACATTTCGAAGGTAGGGTACGACGGGTCGCACCCTACGTACTCGATCTCGAAAAGCAAGCACGAACGGTGGAGGTCGAGGCAACGTTCTCCGATCCAAATCAGATGGAGAATCTTTTGCCCGGGTATAGCGCCGATATTGAGATCATACTCGACACCCGCGAAGGGATTCTGCGGGTTCCGACCGAAGCGGTACTCGAAGGATATCGTGTGCTCGTTTACGATCCCGATAGTGGAACACTCGATGATCGCCAATTCAAACCGGGGCTCGCCAACTGGAAATATACGCAAGTAGCCTCCGGCCTTGAGAGCGGAGAAATGATTATTGTTTCTGTTGAGCGCGAGGGTGTGGAAGCAGGGGCACACGTAGTACCAGAAGTTTCGACCGAAGATAACACGCGTAACCAGTGATTCAGTTACAGCAGGTTCATCGTATCTTCGAGGTCGGTGACCAAAAGGTCCATGCCCTGGATGATGTGAGCCTGGATATAAAACGTGGCGAGTACATCGCCTTGATGGGACCTTCGGGTTCCGGCAAATCCACATTGCTTAATATCGTTGGTCTGCTTGACCGACCTACGTCAGGTAAATACGTACTCGACGGTCAAAATGTCACGGCGCTGTCTGATCAATCGCAAGCTGAAATGCGGCGCGACAAAATCGGTTTTGTGTTCCAGTTCTTTCATCTAGTCCCACGCCTAAACGCGAGCGAAAACATCGCGTTACCAATGGTATTGGCGGGGGTCCCGGTCGCAGAGAGAAAAGCACGCGTAAGCCGAATCCTCGATGCCGTCGGCCTCACCGACCGGGCGCATCATAGACCCGATCAGTTATCCGGTGGCCAACGCCAACGGGTGGCTATCGCGCGCGCCACGGTGATGGAACCGGCGGCGATTCTGGCCGATGAGCCAACTGGTAATCTCGATAGTGCCTCCGGCAAGGATGTCCTCGATATCCTCGAGGCACTCAACGACAACAACATTACGCTTATTGTTGTCACCCACGACCTCGACATCGCCAAACGAGCCAGGCGCCGCCTACACATGGTAGACGGATGCATCGATAGCGATACCACCACCGGTGAACGCAAATGAGCACCATCGACATATTGGGGTTCGCGTTAAAGTCGTTGCGCGGCTATGCGTTACGTACGGGGCTCATGCTATTAGCAATGGCCATCGGTGTGGCGGCGGTGGTCGTTCTGACGTCACTCGGCGAAGGTGCACGCCGATTCGTGGTGGCCGAATTTGCGTCGCTGGGTACGCATTTACTTATCGTGTTACCGGGGCGCTCAGAGACCACCGGTGGTCCACCGCTTTTGCTTGGCGAAACCCCGCGCGACTTGACCATCGACGACGCCGTCGCCCTTAATCGCAGTCGCGCCGTTCGCCGCATCGCCCCTATCACGGTGGGTAGCGCAAGGGTCTCCTACCGTCGCCGAGATCGCGAGTCCATCATCATCGGTTCGACCCGTGAGTTTCTGGACGTGCGTCACCTGACTATGGGGCAGGGCCGGTTTTTGCCAGAAGCCGATCCCCGACGGGCATCGCCGGTGTGTGTACTCGGCGCCAAGATTCGCCAGGAGCTTTTTGGTGGCGACAAGGCACTGGGTCAGTGGGTGCGGTTAGGTGACCGCCGTTTTCGCGTCATCGGTGTGCTCGCATCGGAGGGGCGAACCATCGGTATCGATGTTGAGGAAATCGTAGTGGTACCGGTGGCTTCGGCATTGGCGTTGTTCGATACAGCCTCTCTATTCCGCATTCTGGTGGAGGCGCGTACACGCGAAGCGATCCCACGCGCGCAAAAGGACATTGTTGACATTGTGCGCTCACGCCACGATGGTGAAGACGACATCACCGTGATTACGCAAGATGCCGTGCTGTCGACCTTCGACAACGTTTTGCGCGCACTCACGCTCACGGTAGCAGGGATCGCCGCCATCAGCCTAGCAGTGGCCGGCATCTTAATTATGAATGTCATGTTGGTCGCGGTTTCCCAACGTACCTCAGAAATTGGTCTGTTAAAGGCCCTGGGCGCATCCGGGCGACGAATACTCGTGCTCTTTGTTACCGAGGCCGGCGCCCTTTCCCTAATCGGCGCCGTGCTGGGACTTGTGATCGGCAAGATAGGAGGCTGGATCGTTGGGCGATTGTATCCCGCGCTGTCGGTAAGCACCCCGTGGTGGGCGATAGTGGCGGCGCTGGCAGTGGCGTTGGGAACTGGACTGTTATTTAGCATGCTGCCGGCAAGACGGGCAGCGCGCCTCGATCCGGTGCAAGCGTTGTCACGGAGATAGCATGACCTTTCTCGATTTCACGCGTCTCGCCACCGGTGCCATATTCGCCCACCGACTACGCTCGGCGTTGACAACCCTCGGTATTGCAGTTGGGATTGCTGCGGTCGTTTTACTGACATCGATCGGTGAAGGCATTCACCGCTATGTGTTGTCTGAATTCACGCAGTTCGGCACCAATTTGATTATCGTTACACCCGGTCGCACCCTCACCCACGGTGTTCCTGGGCTGCTAAAAACGATTCGGCCGCTGACAATCGAAGATGCACAAGCTTTGCAACGCGTGACGCATGTACTGACAACTGTACCGATCGTACAGGGAAACGCTGAGGCCGAGGTCAAGAACAAGCGCCGACGCACCTTCGTAACCGGTGTCGGTGCTGATTTTCCTTCGACCTATAATTTCAAGGTTTCGGCGGGACGATTTCTACCCGACGATGACCCACGGGCCGCCCGTGCATTCGCGGTGCTAGGCGCCAAACTTAAACGTGAACTGTTTGGTTCTACCAATCCGCTTGGACAGCGCTTGCGCGTCGGTGGTGATCGTTACCGTGTAATTGGCGTCATGGAACCCAAGGGCAACGTGTTGGGGATAGATATCGATGATGCCGTTTACGTTCCCGCCGCTAAGGCACTGGAAATGTTCAATCGCGACAGCTTAATGGAAATCGACTTGCTCTATACGGCGCAAGCACCGGTGGACAAGATTATTGCCGGCATACGTCGCACACTAATGGCACGACACGGCGTTGAAGACTTTACCATTACCACGCAGGCACAAATGCTTGATGTGTTGGGTTCTATACTTAACGTGTTGACGTTTGCCGTCGGTGCGTTGGGCGGCATTTCACTACTTGTCGGCGGCGTTGGTATTTTGACCATCATGATTATTGCGGTGAATGAACGCATAGCAGAGATTGGCTTGCTACGCGCGCTTGGTGCGGGCCGCTTACAAGTGCTGGGACTATTCATCGGTGAGGCTGCGCTGCTGGCAGCAATTGGTGGATTGTTGGGGTTAATGCTGGGCGTAGGCGGTGCATTCTTGTTGAAAACATTGATCCCGGCGCTGCCAGTCAGTACGCCCTGGCTCTATGTGCTGCTGGCCGAGTGTCTCGCCATCGTGATCGGGCTCGCGGCCGGCGTCTTTCCCGCTCGTCGTGCGGCAAGGCTCGATCCGGTCGAAGCCCTACGAGCGGAGTAGGCAGGAGAGGGCGCATGCAGGCAAAGACGCTTTCGGCCGGCGTTATCATTGTTCGAAGAGAAGTCGGCGAACCACGCTACTTGTTGCTGCGCGCGTACAATTATTGGGACTTTCCCAAGGGGCTGGTCGAGCCCGGGGAAGATCCGCTAGACAGCGCCATTCGTGAGATAGAAGAGGAAACGACTTTGACGGCGCTCACATTTCATTGGGGTCACGACTATCGAGAAACACCGCCCTACGGGCGTGCTAAGGTTGCGCGCTACTATATCGCCGAAAGCAAGGACCAAACGGTCACCCTGCCGATAAGCCCGGAACTAGGTCGGCCCGAACACCACGAGTTTCGCTGGTCAGAATACCAACAAGCGCGAAAGCTGCTGGCGCCACGCGTACAACCTATCCTCGATTGGGCGCACACCCTTGTCAGCCGAAAGAACCGAGAATAAGGTGTCAAACTCGAGTTGATCCGTATCACCATTGGCTACGATCTCTATTGGACTACATCGACATGCGTTATGCCGACTTAACCCACCGCATTGCTGGTGAATCAGTGGATACTTGGGCAACTCATTACGAAGCAATGCGTCGCATGGATGCGGGAGAGGAGATCTTCCTCCTGAGCGTTGGCCAGGAAAGTGACATGCTAAGCCCACCTGGCGTGGTCGCAGCCGGGATTAGCAGTATCGAAAACGGACGCCATCACTATACTGCCATCGAAGGAGATCGGGCATTACGCCAAGCCATAGCACAACGTCATGCTGAACGAAGTAACAAAGATGTAGATCCCGACTGCGTCACCATATTCGCCGGGGCTCAAAATGCGCTGTTCGCTAGCGCACAAGTGTTGTTACAGGCGGGCGATGAGGTGATTTTGATTGAACCTTATTACACGACCTATCCCGCTACCGTCACTGCCAGCGGCGCGACGCTCGTACCGGTAGTGCTGACTCCCGAGGAGTCGTTTCAACTCGATGCACAACGCGTAATTGCGGCGATCACGCCTCAAACACGCGCTATTGTGATTAATTCACCCAATAATCCCACTGGGGCCATCTATACGAGAGAACCGTTACAGGCCTTGGTAAACGCTTGCCGAGAACGAAATATATGGTTGGTGTCAGATGAGGTTTACATGGACGTTGTTGAAGACCCGGCGTTGTGTCGGCCGTTTGCGCTAGACGGGGCTGAGAATGTAGTAATCAGCATATCCAGTGTTTCGAAAACCCACCGCATGACAGGTTGGCGGGTCGGTTGGGCTATAGGGCCGAAAGACATTTCACGACATTATTACAGCCTAAACATGTGCATGAGTTACGGCCTACCCGGCTTTACCCAAGAAGCCGCGCTACATGCGCTTCGATACGAGCACGAGGTCACTCAACAGATTACACGACGACTCGCCGAGCAGCGTGCCGTAGTGATCGAAGAACTCAAACCCATACCCGGGACCGAGCTTCACCGCGGGGGTGGGGGCATGTTTGTCATGATGAATATTGGGGCGCTCGGCGTAGACGCCATGGATTTTGCGGTTGGATTATTGGATGCAGAAGGCGTTTCCGTGCAGCCGTGTAATGGTTTTGGCAAAAATTGTGGTGGCTTAATAAGGGTAAGTGCAGTCTTAAAAGAAGACAGCTTGCGCGAAGCCTGCAAGCGAATCGCCCGTTATATCGCTTCGATTAGGTAACCCAAAGTCCTGGTAAAACGACGATGTTACAGCTTAGACTTGGGGCCCGACATCCATGTAGATACTGCCATGAAGGAGGCAAACATGCGGTCACTAGTAATCGGTAGCGCTCTTTTTGCTATAGCAATAACGGCGCAGGCAGCCAAGGTCGCCGGGGTTGAGCTTGAAGACAGTGTACAAATCAACGCCGATACGCCCAAGCTTGTGCTCAATGGCGCCGGGATCCGCAAGAAAGTGTTTATCAAGGTCTATGTCGGCGCCCTCTATCTTCAGAACAAGGCTACAAGCGTGGATGCCGTGTTAAATCAGACCGGCGCCAATCGCGTGTTGATGCACTTTCTGTATAAGAAGGTTGGCCGAGACAAATTGGTCGACGGTTGGAACGAGGGGTTTAGCGGTAATAGTTCAGCGGCTGAGATGGAAAAACTGCAGGACCGGCTTGCGGATTTTAATCGGCTGTTTGCCGACTCGAAGAAGGGCGATATCATCTTGTTCGACTATCTGCCAGGCAAAGGAACCCGTGTCACCATTAACGGGCAAGCCAAGGGCGCTATTGCCGGGGCTGACTTCAATAAGGCGCTGCTAAAAGTCTGGTTGGGCGCCAAACCGGCCGATAGCGGATTGAAGGAAGCGATGCTGGGCGGATAAGTCGACAGGTTCAGGGCGATCTTTGGCTACGCGTTTTTCTGGAATAGCACTACATCGTTGTCAAAGAATTGTGGTTTGGAACCCCACGGGTGGCCAAGCCATTCAAACGTATTGCGCGAAAAGAAACTGACGTGGGTCATATCATTTTTATAGTGCCATGTTGCGAACGCCTCCGGTGCAGGCGCCAGCATCGTCATAACACCCAATATACCGCCGGGCTTTAGGCAAGCCCACAGTCGATTAAACTCAGTTCTTGGCTGGTGCAGATGTTCCACCACTTCACTGGCGGTTATAAAGTCATATCGTTTTTCCCACACAGACTCATCCTTTGCGTAGTAAGAATCATAGATTGCCACGCTATGCCCAACCTCTTCGAACATCTTGGAAAGTGTCGGCCCGGGTCCTGAGCCAAAATCCAACCCCCGGCTGTTGGGGTTCAACCGGGCTTGCATAGGCATGAAGATGCGGCTTAGGAATCGACGGTACTCGGGATCACTGCAAGAATTCTGGTGCAGATCATACCTTTGCCTTTCGGCATCGCTAGATAAATAGTAAATCGGCGGCACGAACACCAAGTTGCAAGTTCGGCACTGAAGATAGCAGCGCTGAGAATCTTCGAAATACGCTTCCCCATCTCGGGTCTGGCATAACGGGCAGGCTTGACTACTCATTGCCCCGCATACCTCTTAGGGTTAGATAACAAGATTACGCGGCGCACCGTCAAGAAACGCGTGAATGTTGGTGGCAACCTCCTGCACGACGCGCTGGCGCGTTTCACGACTGGCCCAGGCAGAATGTGGCGTAATGATGAGGTTTGGAATGTCAGCTGCCAACAGCGGATTACCGCGGATCGGCGGCTCTTCGGTCAATACATCCACACCAGCACCACCCAAACGACGACCTCGCAACGCCTCGGCCAATGCTTGCTCGTCGACGATACCACCGCGTGCGGTATTGATGAGCACCGCATCGCGCTTCATGAGCGCAAGTTCGCGCTCGCCGATGAGGCCTTGGGTTGCTGGCGTCAGTGGGCAATGCAGGCTCAATATATCGACTTGCGGCAATAGCGCGTCTAAGGGCATGCGGTCTGCCTGTGCGGCACCGCCGGGCCGCTGTGCGGCCAAGATGTTCATCCCGAAGGCTTCGGCTATTGTTGCCACGCCCCGCCCCAACTCGCCATAGCCAACAATACCGAGCGTCTTGCCCTGAAGTTCACGTATCGGATAGTCCAATAAGCAGAACTGGCGTGCCTGCTGCCAGCGACCGTCCAGCACAGCACGATGATAATCCGAGAGTCGCGTGGTGAGGGCCAAGATGAGCGCAAACACGTGCTGGATGACGGCGGGTGTGGCGTAGCCCCGCACGTTGCTAACTGGGATGCCTAGCTGTTTCGCCGCTTGCAGATCGACATTATTGGTACCGGTGGCGGCGATGCATACGCACCGCAGGCGGGCGGCAGAACGCAAGGCCGCTTCATCCAGCATGACTTTATTGCTAACCACAATCACCGCGTCGGCAATGCGATCGTGCACCTCCCGCGTGCTGGTGTAGTCGTAAGCGCGCCACTCAGAAAAGATGGACTCGAGATCGGCAAAATCGATGTCGTTGGTATCGATTGTGGCACGATCAAGCAACACCCCAAGCATGGTGCCAGCTTTCGTGTTCCCAGACATAACGCCAAGCTTAACATGGCTCATTGCATTGCGTGTTCGGTTGGCCTGGCAAAAAAATTGCCGCCCTTGCGGGCGGCATAAGGGGCACTTGGGAGGCCCCAGGAGGAGGGTTCTATCGTCAGCCGGTGCGAGCAGGGCGTAAACGCATCGCGAACCAAGCGAGCAACAATCCCATCAACGCCAGACCGAAAATCGTGGCCGGTTCGGGCGTGGCGAAGCCAGTGAACTGGGATGAGGCACCAGGCGACGGTGCAGTCGTGTTGCCGTATGCAAGGTGGCTAACGCCCTTGACTTGGGCGAGCGGCACCGGTCGAGTGGGAGTTTGCGCCGGATTGTTGTTATAAATCTTGCTAGTGACGGCAACAAATGCAGTCCAACGTGTTACCAAGGAAAAATCAAGACCTAGCTTTGTCACGTGCTGCTTCAACAGATAATCAGGCATACTGCCTTCACGCAACAGGATCGGCGTCGACAACAAGCGCATGGAATCCTTGATGGCAGAACGCGCCCAAACCAGGGCGACGGCATCACCGTGGTCACTCTGCTTCGGCAGTTTGACTTTCAGAGGTAATACCGCTTCACGACCATTAACGAGACCCTGAACTTTGATCTCGTAGTCTCCCGGTTCTTCATAGCGGCCCTGTACGCGTAGCGACTGTCCCGCGAATAGGTCAGATATCAACTTGGGCGTCGTACCGGTAGGTCTTAGCTTGCCCCAATCGATACGAATGTCGGTCAACACCGGTGATTGCAGACGTTCGGCTAGTTCGACTGCAACTTTTTGCACATCCTCGGTGGGATCCATATAACGCGTGAATCCCCGGCCCACGCGCCCCATCTCTGACATGAGAAAGCGATTGACTCCCGTGCCTACACCGAAGGCGAACAGACGCGCCGAGTCGAGATGTTTGTGGATCAGGCCTAGGACTTCGGATTCGTTGCCGATGTAGCCATCGGTCAAGAAGGTCACGAGTCGGATCGATCCGGCTGGCACCGGTGCCTGTAATGCCTGCAGAATGCCGGCGGTCATCATGGTGCCACCGGAACCACGCAAGCTATCTGTATAGCGAATCCCCTGCCGGATATAGCCGGGCGTCGCCGGTAAGGGTGTGGCAGAAAACTCGGTGGCGGCGTCGCTGAAGCGGATGATGCGGAAGCTATCGTTGGGACGTAGCTTGCGAAGTGCTTGGCGCATAAATGCCTTGCTTGCCTGCAACGGCAAACCAGACATCGAACCCGAACAATCGAGCACGAAAACCATTTCCCGGGGCGTAATATCGGAAACGGCCGGTATGGCAGGCGGTTCAATTAGTAGGCTGAAAAAGCCGCCGCGCTCGTCCTTGTACGACAACAATCCCGCTTGGCTCGTGTCTCCCGCTAACCCATAACGCAAAACAAAGTCGCGATTATCGATGATGCGGCCTTTGGATAAGGTGATACTTCGGCGCCCGACCGACAGGGCTTGTACATCGAGCTTATGCGTCGCGCTCTCGATTTGGCGAATCGGCATGCCACCATTCATGGTGATTTCTATCGCCACGCGATCAGGCTCAATCTGCGCTGGTATATCCAAACCCGCTACCGGCGGATAGGTCGGCAACGTTTCCAATTCCCACTGACCGAAGGAAGCGTGGCTATTCACCGTGCTGGCGAGCGAGTATGCGCCGTCTCTCCAGCGGGGTACGCCACCGATGACGTAATCTGCCGTAACGGTGGGATCGGCGCCCAGTTGGGCTTCTATGATTTCTTCGGCGTCAGGCGGGGCACCGGCGTGGGTTGGTTGAAAGCGCGGGCCCACGACTAGCGGGATGGCCATTTCATAGGCGCCATCGACTTTGGGCAACGCCTGCACATACCGCAACGTCACCTTGATGGGCAGACCCGGCATGAGGTTAGCGATATCCTGAGTGAACATGTTGGGGCGATGCTGAGTTAGCAACGAAGCACTGCGACCTTGGCGTTTGGCCTCATTGAAAGTGGCACGTGCTTGCTCGATACGTTGGATATCGGCGCGAACCGTCTCATCGCCCACTTGCATAATCATTTCGAAGACAGCCGCGTCTTTATTTAGCGGAAACAAATAGGAAGCATGGATGGCGCTGGTCAGTGGATTGACGAAGTTCTGGGTCACGCTCACGGTCGCGAGATCGCCTTGGATATCCGCTTTGATATCGGTCTTCAGGGTCGGGAAGAACACCGTCTCACCGTCGACCCGCGCTTGCACGCGACCACCTAGACGCTCATCCAGGGTTGTGGTTGCATTAGCCGGCATAACAAATACAACGGCTAGCAGCAAAAACGGGGTTAGAACTCTTGGCATAACAACACCCATGACGTGGGCCTCCGTCGCTTTGGATTGAATCGAATCGGGAACGGGTCACAACCGCCGGTGGTGCGCGAGTCTGTGGCGCGGACAAATCCATTGCCCGCACCACAGCCGCGTCCCAGGCCGCTAGCGTCTGAACCGATACCTGCCAGGGGGCGATGCGCTGGACCATACTCCAAGTGGCGCCCGGCGCTTGTAACCATCGCCAGACCGCCTCGGCAACACTGGTTACAATCTCGCCACGATCGGAAACGAACGTCACGGCTACGCGCCAGCGATTACCGTCGGGGTCCTCGCTGCGATATACCGCCGTCGGCAGCGGCTGCTGCCTGATGCCACGATAGCGCACCTTGTGGCCGGCGCCAGCGAGGCATTCGTCGGGTGCGTGTAAGTGACGTAACGGTGCCGATGTACTTACGACCAATAAGCTATAGGGGCCATAGTCTGCACGCGCGGCACCGCCACCATAGCGCGTAAAGTAATGCCGCTCGATATCCGAAAGCTGGCCGGGCACGGCGTAGAAGTCGCCAATACGCTCTGGCAGTTTTGGTGCTGAGATCGCGCGTGCCACATCGACCGGGCGCGCGTGCAAGGTTGTGATAAAGATGGCGACGGCAAGAAATACCAAGCTCGTAAAACGCATGTGCTGCCTTTGTTGGAACAGTGGAAAAAGAATCTGCTTGGCATCAAATGTCGGATCCGAAAGCAGTCTAGGCGTGTACAGTGCCCACAGCAGCACCGGCGTAGCACCGAGCCCGAGAGCCATCAATCCAATGGCCTCGTGCCAAGGTGACGCCATTACATCAATGCCGCCAAGGCTACCCGGGTAAGCGAGCCCCAGCGCGAGCACGACAATGCGCAGAACATTGGCGCCAACGGCAGCGGCCAGTGTAATAGCAAACCCAAGTCCCGCCCGGCGCCATGTCGGCCGAACTAGTGCAGACAAAACGCTGAACAGCAGTAACAAGAGCAATAGACCCTGGGCGCCAGAGCAGGGCAGATCCACTAGCATATCTCTCCCCGCCAACAAGATGCGAACACCTTCGCACTGTATCGAGTCGAAACCGGCTTTTAGTACACCGCATGCACCGGCGGCCGAAATATGTTGTAAACCAAAACCAATCGTGCGCTGAACAATACGTTGCAGCGGAAGCGAAAAGGCGAAGACCAGCGCCAGCCAGCCTGGCGATAGCGCGCGAGTACGCCCATTGATTTCAAACAACAAACCAATCGCATAGACGTCGAGCACCAGCGCCAACGCACCAATCACATTGACACCCATTAGCTGGCCGATCAGGCGTACACCGGCGGTCATGGCAAGTAGCCATAACGCCCGTCGACGACTCACAGTGGTAACCCAACGTCGTTGGCTGGTCACACTCCAAACGAACAGTAACGCCGCCAGCGCAAAAACCAACCAGCCATGCGAACCGTAGGCCGGGTCAATCCATGTGTTTATCAACCAGACGACAGGATGGGCGGCCAAAATGACAACCCCAATCGCGAAGAGGATCTGGTAACTAAACAAAGATTGTAGGGTTCTGCTGTACATACGATTGACTCGTTTGCCCGCAGAAGAGTATGGATTCCGGCTGTGCAGAACGAATGGCGAGGGTGAACAAATACTTTGAAAATTCTGTGCAGATTTTGTGCAAGCCGGAGAAGTAGCACCATAGCCTGCTAAACTACGATCCTAGATCACTCAGTTAAGAGGATTAGCAGTGCATAGACAGAAAGTGCTCGTCGTTGACGACGACCCTCACATCCGCGAGGTTTTGCGCTTCGCGTTGGAAAAAGCAGGGTTCGACATCAGTACGGCTGAAGATGGACGACAGGCGCTGCACTGTTTCGCCGACCAGCGACCGGATTTGGTTGTTTTAGATATTATGATGCCGGAGATGGACGGCACTGATGTGTGTCGCGCGTTGCGCCAACACAGCACCATCCCGATTGTTTTCCTTTCATCTAAGGATGACGAGGTGGATCGCATTATCGGATTAGAACTTGGCGGCGATGACTATGTAACTAAACCGTTTAGCCCGCGAGAGCTTGTGGCTCGCGTGCGCGCGGTATTGCGCCGCACCGACTCTCAAGCCGAAGCACATACAGATTCGGATGCGGCAATTCGTATCCTAAAGAACGGTGCGTTAACGCTCGACCAAGATCGATTCATGGCTTATTGGCAAGAGCAGGATGTCATTCTAACCGTGACCGAGTTCGGGATTCTGCGGACTCTGATTACGCATCCAGGCAAGGTATATACGCGCGACGAGATAATGAACAGCGCGTACGACTTTCATAACATCGTCAGCGACCGCACCATAGATAGTCACGTGCGCCGCCTGCGTTCTAAGCTAAACGCCGTCGGAGCAGGTCTCATAGAGACTGTGCATGGGGTGGGCTATAAATTGCGTGCCTGTTAGGACTTAACCGACATGGCCTGGCGTCCGCGCTTACGTACAGTGTTGGTGATCGTGAACATCGTGATCCTGGCGTTGCCACTTGGTGGTATCGCGGTGTTGCGACTCTACGAAAGCGCATTGGTACGGCAGACGGAATCAGAACTCATCGCCCAAGGGGCTTTTGTTGCCGCTACCTACAAGGCTGCTCTCGTCCGTACGCTCAATGAGAATGTTTCCGGACAAATAACCTCATTAGAACCATACGGCGTCCTCATGGCATCCGAGTGGATGCAGGAGAAAGGATCGACTGAGCGTTGGCAACCACGAGCGGCCAATCTCGATTTGGCCGTCGATCAAATACAACCACCGCCGCCGGACGCGATCCGCTTGTCACTCCCGGCCGATCCCGCTGCAACCGTGGCCGGCCGCGACATCATGCCGGTCATCCAAGACGCACAAGTCGTCACTTTGGCCAGCATCCGCGTCATGGATTATAAGGGCATTGTCGTGGCTTCCACTGGCGAAGAGCTAGATCAGTCGCTTGCGAATTGGAACGAGGTCGCACGTGCGCTTGCCGGTGAACATGTAAGTTCATTACGTGCACGTGTCTCCGACGAACCTATACCACCCTTGCACTCCATCAGTCGCGGTGCACGCGTGCGCGTTTTTGTCGCCATGCCCATTGTTCAAGAAGATCGCGTATTAGGTGCGGTAATGCTGTCAAGAACGCCCGCCAACATTGCGCACGCACTTTATGGAAAACGTTATCCATTATTCTATGGGGTATTGGTACTGCTAATCGTCGTGTTTGCCGTTTCACTTTTTACTTCGTTCACTATCAGCCGCCCAGTGAGTGCGGTTATCAATCAGGCAAAACGTGCGGCGCGCGGAGAAAAAGGTGCAGTAACACCCTTGGAGCAACCGGTTACCAGGGAGATCGCGGAATTGTCGGACGCGGTGGCACAAATGGCACGCACATTGGAACAACGCGCCGACTACATACGCGATTTCGCATCGCATGTATCACACGAGTTCAAAACCCCACTCACGTCCATCCAGGGAGCCTTGGAACTGTTGCATGAACATGCCGATACCATGTCTGAGATGGAGCGTAACCGTTTCTTGAAAAACCTCACCGACGATGCCGCGCATTTGGAGCGCTTGGTGAAGCGATTGTTGGACCTGGCACGGGCCGATGTCATGCGGGTGGGGGAAGAGACCGCCAATGTTACGCACGTGCTTGAGCGAGCTGTCGAGCGCTACCGCCGACTGGGACTAACGGTAAACATCGAACCTACTAGCAAGAACGTTATAGTCACCATGAGCCCAGAGATCCTGGAGAGTATTGTCTCCAACCTTCTAGACAATGCACGCCAACACGGTGGAGACGATGTTACCGTGACCATTCGCCTTGATCAGATTCAGCCAAACGATAAGGCGCACGCAGCAATTGTTATTACGGATGATGGACCGGGTATTTCCGAAGCCAATACCGCACGCGTCTTTAAGCCGTTCTTTACGACCGCGCGCGCAAGGGACGGCACCGGTCTGGGGTTAGCGGTTGTGCGATCGTTAATAACTGCGCACGACGGTAGTATCCGGCTGCGCCCCTCGAACGTCGGCGCCGCGTTCGAGCTGCAATTGCCAGTGACGTCAAACGCTTCGTAGTTGGGTTAAACTACCAGTCGGCGGCGGGTAAGGATTACGGCGATGTAGTAACCGATCACCGCGTAGGCCAAGAGTATTGAAATATGGAGCGTGACGTCAGTAGGCGGTTGCCCAACCATGAGTGGCCGTGCCAACGCCACTGCGTGCGTGAGCGGTAATACTTGAACGAACCACTGAAAGAACTCGGGCAATGCCTTGGTTGGATAAAACACACCACACAGCATAAACATGGGCGTGATTACCAACGTAAAGTAATAGGCGAAGAAATCATAACCTTTGGATATCGACGTCATTACCATGGCGGGACCGGCAAAACACAAACCAATTAAGAACACCACCGGTAAAACCAGTACCGCACGCATGTCGGTCACGGCGCCGAGAATCGCCGCTACCGCGAGGATAGCGATGCCGTTGATAAGGCTCTTTGTGGCGCACCAAAGCATTTCACCAGCCAGGATATCGTCGACCTCGGTCGGCGTGGCCAGCATGGCATCGTAGGTCCGTTGCGGCACCATACGAGTATAGACCGAATACATACCTTCGAATGTGGCGGTGGTCATGGCCGATGATGCAATGATGCCGGAGGCAAGAAACGTCAGGTAGTCCATGCCCGATATCTTGCCGATAAATAACCCAAGGCCGTAGCCAAGTCCTAGTAAATAAACGAGTGGCTCGCCAAAGTTCATCATAAGACTCGGGCCTATGAGCTTGCGCCACACCAAGACGTTACGTCGCCACACGCTGATCGACCGGCGTTTTAGTCGCGGTAGACTCAGGTCTAACATGTCAGTCCTTCAATTCCCGTCCCGTCAACTTCATGAAGACATCCTCGAGATTCGCTGGGCGGTGTAAGAACACAAGGTTGTCAACGCTGTCGATTTGCTGTACGAGTGGCCGCGCATCATAGGTGTAACAAAAAATGGTATCGCCGACTATTTCGGTGCGACAATCGACAGTACCGTTCAACAGTTCACCGGCCATATCGGCAGCGCCACGCATTTCCACCACTTCCGGTTCAACATGTCGCTTGACGAGCGCCCGCGGCGGACCTTGATCGAGAATCCTACCATGATCCATGATCACCAAATCGTCGCAAAGACGTTCTGCCTCTTCCATGTAATGCGACGTCAGTAGCAACGTCTTACCCGACTGTCTGAGATCTCGCAGGCGCGCCCAAATCATATGCCGCGCTTGCGGATCAAGTCCGGTAGTGGGCTCATCAAGGACGATAAGTTCAGGGTCATTAATAAGCGCCCGGGCGATGGTTAGCCGTCTTTGCATCCCACCTGAGAGTGTCGTTATCCTTTGATCGGCGCGGTCGGCGAGTTCCACAAATTCAAGCAGCTGCTTAATGCGGCGATCAAGCGCTGCTTTGGGAACATTAAAATATGAACCATAGATACGAAGATTCTCGACCACCGTGAAATCTGGATCGAGGTTGTCTATCTGTGGTACCACCCCCGCGCGCTGACGAATCTCGCTGCCTCGCCGTCGTATCGGTAGTCCAAACACATACAGCTCACCGGCATCGATGGGCGATTGTCCGAGGATCATGCGCAGAGTGGTGGTCTTGCCAGCGCCATTAGGGCCCAGAAATCCGAAACACTTCGCAGGCGGGACGGAAAACTCGATGCCAT
>Ga0224508_10000520_pt1 | contig 37829 bp, 38 predicted proteins | sample SF_Jan12_sed_USG_4_FD_170157 | JGI IMG/M metagenome (GOLD analysis project Ga0224508, IMG submission 170157) | Sediment microbial communities from San Francisco Bay, California, United States - SF_Jan12_sed_USGS_21 | ecosystem: Environmental > Aquatic > Marine > Sediment | place: USA... | reverse complement strand
TATCGGAATAGCCGGAAAAATCAAAATACAGTTGCAGCGAATAAGCTCCTGCCGCGAGCCAGGACTCGGCGAATGTTAGAACCTCACCCGAAGCGGCACTATCAAATAATGGCGTCGCTATCTCCGCTAACCTGTCAGCGAATACAGTCTTTTTAAGCAACCCGATCAGTAACAGTGTCACGCCTCTGGACAGTCGCTCATGCATTCCAGCACGACGCGGGTCGAGCACAAACTGCGAAAGGATTTCGTTGTGACGAACGATTGGACCTGCGATCAACTGTGGAAAGAAAGTGACATAAAGAAAATATCTCGACGGCGGATAGATCGGGGCAACACCTTTGTGTAAATCCACAAGATACGAAATTTGTTGAAACGTAAAAAAACTAATCCCCAGTGGCAAAATAATATTCCATGAATCGAAATCCGAACCGGTCAGGAAAGCAACGTTCTCCACGAAAAAATTAGCGTACTTGAAAACCCCGATAACGAAGAGATTAAGCGCAACTCCTATCACCACAAATCGTTTTTGATGGTGTTTACGATAAAACTTTGCGAACAACCAATTGAAAGTAACTGAACCCAGCAGCAATGGGATAAATCGTATATCCCAATAACCATAGAAAACCAATGACGCTAATAAGAGCAAAAGAATTCGAATGCGCTCGGAACTGGAAAATAAATAGTAAAGTGTTACCGTGACCGGCAAGAAAAACAGCAGAAATATCTGCGAGTTAAACAGCACGCGGATTCAATCCTTTTACACCGGCCAGTTGCTTGCACCCGGCCTGTGACAAATTCGCGGAGCTGCCACGACTTCCTATCTGTCCTTGTATTCTCATTGGTGTTATGTGATTTACTTTAGTTATGTATTTTTTTACATATTTAATTGTATTTAAAATATTACTAATATTCTGGTTATTTTCATATTTATGTAATAATTTACATATAATGAATGAACTGCAAGCGGCTCTCCTCACCGCATTAAAATTGGTTGTTGCAGGGGATGCCGGACTCATCGAAATTGTTTTGCTTTCACTACGCGTCAGTTTAACGGCAGTGATACTTGCTGCGTTAATCGGGATGCCGCTGGGGGCGCTGGTTGCCTTGAAACAGTTTCCAGGTCGCGGTGGTGTCGTAACACTATTAAATAGCCTCATGGGTCTGCCACCTGTCGTAGTTGGGCTCATGGTTTATCTATTGCTATCGCGTGCGGGGCCGTTAGGGGAATACGGTTTGTTGTTTACACCTAATGCAATGATCATTGCACAAACCCTGCTGGTACTCCCTATCATCGCCGCCCTCACCCGCCAGACCGTATCCGATCTCAATCATGAATTCCAGGATCAGTTGCGATCTTATCGCGTATCCACATGGAATGCTGCGTTAACATTACTTTGGGAAGGTCGATTCAGTTTATTTACGGCGGTCTTGGCAGGGTTTGGCCGGGCCAGCGCGGAAGTGGGTGCGGTGATGATTGTCGGTGGCAACATTAATCATGTCACCCGCACCATGACGACGGCTATCGCATTGGAAACCAGCAAGGGCGACTTACCCTTGGCATTAGGACTAGGTTTCGTGCTGGTCGGAATTGTCATCATGGTTAATGCGTTGGTGTTCTCCGTGCAGCGATTGGAGAGTCGTGCGTAATGGATGCCGCGACCAACCCAATACCTGTAACACAGAATTCAGTTTCGACGAATTCCATTTTACCGTTGCATCTAGAGAATGCCGGCCTTCAGTTAAACGGTCATGACTTGCTTGCCGATATAAATCTGATATTTGAAGAGAACGGACTCACGATTATTCTTGGTCCCAATGGCGCGGGCAAAACACTGTTGCTCAAGCTTTGTCATGGTTTACACACACCAACATCCGGGAAAGTTGTCTGGGCGCAACCCGATTGCGTGAGAAGTCCACGCGCACAATCCATGGTATTTCAACGCCCGGTAATCCTGCGACGCACGGTAAAGGCGAACATAGAATACGCTTTGCGCGTGTGCGGTGTTAATCGACGCCTACACCAAGAGCGTTTGAATGAGGCACTTGAACTCTCAGGGCTGCGTGATCTGGCATCGCGCCCTGCTCGTGTATTGTCCGGTGGTGAACAACAAAGGCTGACATTGGCGCGCGCCTGGGCCATCCAGCCGCAAGTTTTGTTTCTTGACGAACCGACAGCGCATCTTGACCCCAGTGCAACCCGTAACATCGAACAAATGATTGCCTCGATAAAAGATTCGGGTACAAAGATCATTATGACCACACACGATCTCGGTCAGGCGCGCCGGTTAGGCGACGAAGTCGTGTTCCTTAACCGCGGACGCATCCTTGAACATGACACCTCGACGGCTTTTTTTGCCGAACCCAAAACATCTGAGGCCAAAGCGTTCGTCAACGGAGAATTGTTGTGGTGACATTCTGACTAAAGATAATCATACACATTCACTTTGTAATTCAAAATACTCCGGCAAATGCCTAAAGCTTCAAAAATCTTAGTATTTTTGTTCACCCTGTTTGTCAACGCTCAAGTAATTGGCGAAGAACGCTTCATCACCATTGCATCTACAACATCGACCGATAATTCAGGGCTGTTTGACGTATTGCTACCGGCGTTCACTGGAAAATCCGGAATCGACGTTCGCGTAGTGGCGGTCGGTACGGGTCAGGCAATCAAACTAGCCCGCAATGGTGACGCAGATGTGTTATTCGTTCATCACAAGCCGTCAGAGGAAAAGCTTGTCATCGACGGAATCGGCGTGCAACGATTTGATGTGATGTATAACGACTTTGTCATCGTAGGACCAGACAATGACCCAGTGGGAATTCGTGGACTTAACAATGTCACTGCAGCTTTAGGTGCTATCGCAGATACTAAACAAGCATTTGCCTCACGCGGCGACGACAGTGGCACGCATAAAAAAGAGCGTTCTCTATGGCGGGCCGCCAATGTGAATGTGAATGCGAATGGCGACTGGTACCGCGAGACCGGATCGGGCATGGGCGCGACTTTGAACGTCGCAAGTGGAATCAACGCCTATTCGCTTACGGATCGCGCGACCTGGTTGAATTTTAAAAATAAAGGCAATCTTGAAATTTTAGTCGAAGGAGACGAACGGTTGTTTAATCAATACGGTGTTATTCTGGTTAACCGTGCAATACATCCACACGTTAAATCGGAGGACGGACAACAGTTCATCGACTGGTTGCTATCCCCTGAAGGTCAAACGACTATCAATACGTATGCCATCAAAGGTCAACAGGCTTTCTTCGCTAACGCCGGGGAATAACAAGAGTTTATTTTCCAGTGGACGTACATCTCGACATCGCATGGCAACTTGGGCGCGGTCAATCGCAACCCGCAAGCCCTAAATTGTTTCGCTTGTTGCGTGCGATTGACGAGTACGGCTCACTGACCAATGCTGCGCTATCGCTCGATATTTCTTATCGCAACGCGTGGAATCTGGTCAATCAATGGTCTGATCAAATGGGACAAGCATTGGTCATTAAGGAACGCGGGCGTGGTGCGTCGCTCTCCCCTTTAGGGAAGAAATTATTGTGGGCGCAGGATTACGCGCAAGATAAAAGCGAAGACCTGCTTAATGAAATCGCCGGTGAATTGCGCGAAGCACTTGACACGGTGGGCACTGATGCTTTTGTCAGCCCCATAACTATTTTTGCCAGTCACTGCCTGACTCACTCCATATTAAGCGATGTGTTTCGCAAACGTACTGGCAACAAAATGAATATAAAAAATGCCGGCAGTGCGAAAGCGCTTTCCGCGTTGCGCGAAGGACTGTGTGATGCAGCGGGTTTCCATCTGGCCGAAGGCGATCTAAAGCCAGACTTTGTTGAACGTTATCGCCAGTTTATCAACCCGAAAAAATACACCTTGATTCATGCGCTTACCCGCCGCCAAGGACTGATTATCGCGGCGGGTAATCCAAAAGACATTCGCGGGATTGATGACCTTACAAAAGCTGAAATTAAAATGGTCAATCGGCAATCACATTCCGGCACCCGTCTGCTATTGGATTCATTGCTTCGCCGTCACGACATTCCGACCAGCCAGGTCAACGGTTATGACACGGTAGAATTCACTCATTCCGCCGTCAGCGCACTAGTCGCCAGCGGCTCGGCCGATGTTGCCCTGGGTACCGAGGCTTCGGCGGCACAATTCGGATTGGAATTTATCGATTTAGTTAACGAAAGTTATTACTACGCAGTAGCAAACGATAACGTTCACTCGCCTGCCGTCGATAACCTCTCTGCAATGCTGGCGAGTGAAGCATTTCGCAAACAGGTACGAAAACTCAAAGGCTACAACCCAGACTGTTCGGGGTCACATTATCCGGCTGAAAAATTATTTTCGTGACCCTTAGCAAAAAAATGCTGCATGTTCGTCCCAACAAATGCTAAATCCTAAATTTGATATTACTAAGCCAATTACCAGCTTAGACTAAGCCGAACGCTTTGTAGATGTATATAGCTGCAATGCGACCTAAGCAGTAGTTCAGTAACGCAAAGGTCAGCGGTTGGCCATTTATAACTCATGCTCCTTAACAATGAATGCCGAAGATTTAGAGTGATCGATAAAATTTCCCTCATCTTCTAGCAATGCGGCACTTAATTCCTGGCCCTCCGGCGAACTCATTCCCTCCATTAGCTCCTCTTCTGACTCAAACCATACCTCAGCGACACCATCATATTCTTGCAGCATACCTCTCGAAGTTTTTAGCCCTTCATTCAAAGGCGTATCTACAGTGTGGGATTGCACATATTTTTTAGCCCTCATAGCACCAGCATTTTTCATAAAGAAAGGACCATGTTTATTCAACCAATAATCTTGGAACTGTTCGCGGGTCATATCTGGGTGTCGAGATATACACATAACAAATTTAATCATTTCAAGTTGCTCCTTCGTTATTTCGGATTATCACGAGAACTCTGATCTCCCGGTTTGCGTTCAGTCTTTAGAACTTGCCGTTGTCGTTCTTCCATTCAGTGCGTGGGGGAATCGTTTCGGTCGTATCCCAGTGCTCTACAAGCTTGCCCTTGGCGACGCGGAAGAGATCATAAAAGGCGGAGTGGACTCCCATTAGAGAGCCTTCACTGACACAAAGTACGAAACTCCCCTCTGCGAGCAGGCGATGCATTCTGTCGTATTCTATCGCGATGCCGTTGTTGGAGTCGGGTTTGGCTAGCGCCGAGCGCAGTGCCGAATGTTCGTCTGCGATGCGTGGATTATGCTCGGTGTAGCACTCACTGTCGATGTAGTGATCCAGTTTCTCAACTCGGCTATTGATGAGAACCTCATCAACGAAGGATCGTACGATTTCCCGGTTAGGTTCAGTTCTGTCGAGATCAGTTGCTTCAATCGGGCCATCGACCATGGTATGACCGGAAGGGTTGGGGTCTTGTCTCGGTTGGATGTTGTCCCAATGCTCAACGGCCAGATCATCCTCAAATCGGAAGATTTCGAAGCCGACCTTCGAACTGGCGAAGTCGTACTCTGTATGGGCGAAGACGAAGTCATCATCCTCGAAGACACGCACGATATTGACGCGCGGAGAGCTTTTGGACAACCGCTTGAACAGCGCCGCCAGGCCCTCACCCCCTTCCTGGGTCTGGGGGTTGTGTTGAATGTACTTGTCGGGATTCACGACAGCCACCGCCGCCGCGTCACCCGTTTCGATACCTTTCAGTAACGCGCAGATCTGATCTTTTCTTTTTGAAGTCATGGGTAACTGCGTTTATTCTATTTGCAAAGACTAACAATTGGATACGTTGACCCGTTCGTCATATCTGTGGGTTCTATTATCTTTCGATGAGAATAATTGTATTCATATATTATCAATAAGATAGCGAGGATGGATTACCTTAAAGCGATCCAGATTCGGGTTATTTATACGTGGCGGCTCTCGTGAAACGACGAATGACCGGTTTGAGTATTTTGGTTTCGCCCTGAAACAATAGATGTTTCCAGATATCTCTAAAAATTCCACGCTGGATCGACCTCAACGGTTCACATTGATGCATTCCAGTACAGCCAGCAACGGAAATCATTGGTATCTGTTTTTATATAAGCTGCTTTGAAATGACAGCGGTCAATTTTGAAATCTACCGTCGACAGTTAATACGACCTAAGTGTGCCTACAACAAAGGCTAGAATTGAGCTATCGGTCACCGGTTGCAGTAAACGCAGGGTGGGTTAGGCGATAGCCGTAATCCACCGCATATTTATTGCTTATTCATGCAACTTCTCTCGGCGCGACGAGTCACGCCCTGCTAACATCCGGCTTACGCGAGTTGGAGCAATCTGTTATATACGTACTGCTCTAATTTACAATGGTTGAACTTTGTTAGCGCAAGGACCTTTTTGACCTTGACCAACTTCAAATTCAACTGCCTGGCCATCATTTAGCGTTGCATAACCGCCACCCGCTTGGATTTCCGAATGATGAACAAACAAATCTTTGCCTCCGTCTTCAGGAGTAATAAATCCGAAACCTTTATCTGCGTTAAACCACTTAACAGTACCTTTAGCCATATTTCAATCCTCATTTTGCGGTGAAGGTAAAATTACCATATTCGCTATCACCATTACGAACACAGTAAACGTAGGGTGGGTTAGGCATTCGCCGTAACCCACCGTATAATTTTCGCTTATTCATTCAACTTCTTAAGGCGCGACGAGTCGCACCCAACTAACGATCGTATTTGTTACTCCGTAGTTAATTCACAAACTAATATTCCATTTTCAATACCAAATGGCACTGAAATCCGATCAATTCAATCGAAACTTACGCGGCAAGCGCTAATCTTTGCCGATTACTTTTTCTCGGTCGATTGCTACCGGCAGAAGAAGCCCGCCGCTTTTGACCAGCAAACGGTTTGCCATTTGACTTGCCGTTCGATTTACCAAACGTCTTTTTCTTTCCGTAAGTCTTGCCTCTTGGTTTTTGATTACCACCATTGGACCGTCGTTGTTTTGGTTCACCTGTCTCAGGCGCCAGCCCCTCAATGACCTCGCGTTTAATTTTTTGTCCCGTAAGACGCTCGACTTGTGACAGCTTATCCCAATCGTTAGGCCCGACCAGTGAAATGGCGTTGCCGTTGCTACCTGCTCGCCCGGTGCGTCCAATACGATGAATATAGTCTTCAGCTACCATGGGCATGTCAAAGTTAATTACATGACTAATACCTTTTATATCCAAGCCGCGCGCTGCAACGTCGGTCGCTACCAACAAACGAAACTTACCCCGACGCATATTGTCCATGGTGCGTTTGCGTTTGTTCTGACTCATGTCACCATGCAAAGCAGCACTCTTATGATCCCTGGCGGACAGACTCTTCGCCAGTTTGTCAGCGCCACGTTTTGTAGCGGTAAAAATCAGCGCTTGCGTAACACTCATATCATTCAAGTGGTGATTCAATATCTTGTGCTTGTGCGAAACACTGTCCGCATGATGCACATGCTGTTTGATCGATTTGTGACGTTCGTTGTTGGCGGCCAATGTAATACGTTTTGGATCCTTTAAAATTTTGCGTGCTATTTTCAGCACAGCGCCTTCCATCGTGGCGGAGAACAACAATGTCTGACGATCCTGCGGCATCGCGGCAGCGATAGTATTTACCGCATCGACAAAACCCATGTCCAGCATACGATCAGCTTCATCAAGAACCAGTATTTCCAAACGCGAGAAATTCACTCGGCCCTGCTCCATATGGTCCATCAGACGACCTGGCGTTGCTACCAGCAAATCCAAAGGTTCACGTAGTAATTTGAGCTGTGGTGAATATGACACGCCACCAACAACCGTACCCGTGGAGAACTTAGCGAACTTACTGAACTGGCGAATATTTTCATTCACCTGCATTGCCAACTCGCGCGTGGGGGTTAACACCAAAACTCGTGGCCCTTTGCCACGCTTGGCGGATGGTTTCAACAATTGTTGCAACGCAGGTAACACAAATGCCGCGGTCTTACCGGTTCCGGTCTGGGCCGAAGCCATCACATCGCTGCCTGACAACACAGCGGGAATCGCCTGACGTTGGATTTCAGTGGGTTCGGAAAAACCACTGGCTTTGACAGCCTTTAATAATTTGCTATCTAGATTTAATTCATTAAACACAAAAACACCCCTGCCCGTTCTTATCGGCGGACAAAAAATAGATTAAATAGACGAACGGTCGCGGGGAAGCTCAAGGCATCACCGAATCTGGTTCACTCAACTGTGGTATTGGTCAGCCCTTTGCGCTGCCTTTGCACCCACAGGACGTTGCCAACCAGATAACAAGTGATGAGAAAAACACGAGGAAGGTTAGAAACGTACAGCACCTCATTTACGAGGTGGCGCGACTATACCTACACAAATCAAATAAAGCCAGTGATATTATTGACTAAAATGAAGAAGTTAGAGCCTTTTATTGAAATTGGACGAAACCATCACTACGTATCATTTATTTGTTTGCATTCCAACAATTTGTTAGCGTTCGCTACGCGATAACCCTATAAGCACAGAATTTATCCTCAATCACCCGTTTGGAGGGGACACATGAAGAAAATAACAGATAATACTAATCCTGCCACTAACTCAAATCGTCGACAGTTTTTACAGACATCCGGCATGCTGGGACTCGCTGCGGCTGCCGGAGGCTTTACAAAGATCGTCTACGCCCAGGACAAAAAAATCTTCAAGATTCGAACCTACGCCGACATGCGCAGCTTGGATCCAGCGTTCTCACAAGGCGTTGTGGACGAAGAGATTCAAAGCTCCATATACAGTAAGTTGATTCAATATAAACCTGGTCGTGAATGGGGTTGGGAATTAGACGCCGCCGAATCCATTGAGCAAGTGGACGACACTCATATTAAATTCAAACTCAAACAAGGCATCATGTTTACCGGTGGCTACGGCGAAATGACCGCGGAGGATGTCAATTATTCATTCGAGCGTATTCTGGATGAATCGTTGGAATCCACTAATACACCGGACTGGGGGTCGCTAAAAGAAGTTATTGTCGATGGAACACACGAAGGCACAATTGTTTTTAACGAGCCTTATCCACCGGCATGGAATATCGCCATGCCATACATCGTCGGAAATATTATTTCGAAGAAAGCGTGGGAAGAAGCTGGTGGCAAGGTGGATACCACTACACCGAGCGTATCCGGTCCCTATATGCATCAAGAATGGCAACCGAAACAAAAAACGATTCTCGCGCGAAATCCGGATTGGCATGGAGGCACAGCGGCATTTGACGAAATCCACATTTTCCCGATCGACGACGAAAACACCGCCCAAATTGCATATGAGTCTGGCGATATCGATTGCACAAGGCTGTCGCTAGGCTCGGTGGGCAATCTCAAAGCGTCAACACCGGTCGGCTCCACCATCGAAGAGTATCCGTCACTTTTTTATGTGTGGGTGGGAATGAATGTTGAAAACGAAACCATGGCCAACCAAGACCTGCGCAAAGCCATTCAGCACTGTATCGACGTGCCATCCATTCTGCAGGCGTCCTATTTTGGCGCCGCAGAACCAGCCACCGGCATCATTGCACCCGGATTGATCGGTCACCGACCACAAAGCATGGTGCCACCCGAAGCCGACGTTGCCAAAGCCAAGGAATATCTAACTGCGGCTGGGTTAGATGGCGGAGTTAGCGTAACACTGGATGTATTAAATAAGGCAGCCAACGTCACCACCGCCCAGGTTATTCAAGCCACCTGCGCTCAGGCGGGTATCACAGTGGATGTCAATATGCACGAATCAGGTGCATTCTGGTCATTGGGCGACTCAAGTGCAGGCGAACGCTACAAAGATATTCAGCTTATTCTAAATCGTTTTTCCATGGCACCAGACCCGTCCTACGCTACTGCCTGGTTTATTACCAGTCAAAAAGGTATATGGAATTGGGAACGCTATAGTGACGAAGAATTCGACAAGCTTGAAGCAACAGCCAAGGCGACATCTGACACAGCGCAACGCGATGAAATGTATCGAAAGATGCAGGATATGATGGAAGAAAGCGGGGCCTATCGCTTCATCACCCACGAAGCAACACCGGTGATATACCGCAATACTATCAAGCCTGCGTTCCGACCCGACGGTCTGCCGTTACTGCGTTTATTTGCTAGCGCCTAGTCGATTCAATCTTCTTGGTCACGACGATGCGGTTAATAACAACGCATCACTGCATCGTCGTGATTGTTTTAAGATTGGGTTTCTGAGTCACCGACTTTGCTATTTTACATTCTAAAACGCGCAGCTTTGAGCATAGTCATCGTTATGTTGGCGGTGACGCTGCTGTTTTGTATGATTCATCTGGTGCCGGGCGATCCGGCCCGCATTTTGTTAGGGCCGAGAGCAACACCTGAACTAATCGCGAGCATGTCGGCCCGCATGGGTTTGGATTTACCACTCCCTGTGCAGATTTTTCGCTTTTTTGGCAACCTGTTCCGTGGTGACTTGGGTATGGATGTCATCACCAATCGGCCGGTGGCCGATATCGTCTTTAATCAACTGCCCTATACCCTCTGGCTGATATTTACGGCGATCATTTTTGCGGCACTGATCGGCATTCCGCTAGGCTGCTACTCCGCATTGCATAGAAATACCCTGGCTGACCGCATCAGCGGTATTCTGTCCGTCACCTGCATCACCGCACCGGCATTTGTTGTCGCACTTTACTCTCTATTAATATTCGCCGTGACCCTAAAATGGTTTCCTGCAGTAGGGGCCGGTGAAAAAGGGAATTTTTGGGATCAGGCTTCGCACTTGGTATTACCTGCATTCGCCATTGGCCTGTCCTGGATTGGATATCTGGCAAGGCTGGTACGCGCATCCATGCTTGAGGTCATGGGAGAGAATCACATTCGCACCGCCCGCGCCTACGGTCTTTCCGAGCGTACAGTAGTCTACCGCTATGCTTTAAAACTCGCTGTGCTGCCGACAGTGACGGTCATCGGTGTTGGCATGGGTTTCCTCCTTTCGGCCGCGCTCTTCACTGAGATTGTTTTTGCCCGGCCAGGTATTGGCAAATTGATCTTTGATTCCATCACCACCCGCAACTATCCGGTGGTCATGGGATCGGTGCTAATCAGCACCATTTTGTTTGTCATTAGCACTACTTTGTCCGATCTGATTAACGCGTGGCTTGATCCGCGCATCAGGGCTTCGCTTTGATTAACATACTGAAACGTATAACTCATGAACCGTTGGGCCTGACCGGCTTGATCCTGGTTATCGTCATCGTGATCAGTGCGGTGCTGGCCAACTTCATTGCGCCTTATGATCCAATTGCACTAAACATTCTCGACCGTCTGCAAAGCCCATCGGCTAACCACCTACTCGGCACCGACCAGCTCGGCCGGGATTTGTTTTCAAGAGTGTTGTATGGCGGTCAGGTGGCGCTCAAAGTGGCGTTAATATCAATCGCGGCCGCACTCAGTATCGGCGTGTTGCTTGGCATGATCGCCGGGTTTGGCCCACGTTGGTTGGACAACATCATAATGATGTTTTTTGACACCATCCGTTCTTTTCCCACCGTTATGTTTGCATTGGCTACGGTGGCACTGGTCGGGCCGTCGCTGGAAACCGTAATCGCTGTGATCATTGTAACTTCTATTCCCAACTACGGTCGCGTAGTACGTACCCAGACCCTGTCGATTAAAACCAATGAGTTTATCATGGCCGAACGTGTTATGGGCGTGTCCACACTTCGCATCCTTGGCGTGCACGTTTTGCCTAACGTCATTGGGCCACTGATTATTTTGGCTTCCATGGACATTCCAACTGTAATAGCCCTGGAGGCGGGTCTTAGTTTTCTTGGTATGGGTGTTAAACCACCGACGCCATCCTGGGGCAGCATACTGAACGACGGCTATACCTTGATTCGCAATACCCCGTGGCCCATCATCGCGGGCAGTATACCGTTGGTCCTGATTACGCTTGGTTTTACCTTTCTCGGTGAATCGCTACGTGATTTGATCGACCCGAAGCTCAGGAAAAGTCTGTGAACCAGGTACCATGAGCAACAACGTTCTCACTATTCGCGATCTATCGGTGCACTATCATACCGACCGTGGCGAATTGAAAGCTATGCGACATATTAACTTGGATGTACCCAGGGGTTCCATTGTTGGTGTCGTAGGCGAAAGTGGTTGCGGAAAGTCAACGCTGATTGCCTCCATCATTCGCTTGCTAGCCGAAAACGCTACCATCCCCAACGGCGCTATCGACTTCGAAAGCCGCGATCTTTTGAAACTGTCTGAAGACGAGATGCGCGCCATCCGTGGCGATCACATGTCCATTGTATTTCAAGACCCGATGTCGACCCTGAATCCGGTGTTATCCATCGGTCGGCAAATGACCGACATTCAGTACCGCGATAAGAAATCCCAGGCTGAGAAAATACAGCGTTCCGTCGACATGCTTGCCAGCGTCGGCATTCCAGACCCGGCTAGCCGGCTCAAACAGTTTCCGCATGAATTTTCCGGTGGCATGCAACAGCGTATTTCCATTGCCATGGCGTTGCAGGCCGAGCCTTCGTTGTTGATTGCCGATGAACCAACCACTGCGCTCGACGCCACACTGGAAGTGCAGATCATTCATCTGCTCAAGGCACTGCAAAAAGACATCGGCTGCTCGATTCTTTTTATTTCCCACCATCTCGGTGTTATCGCCGAGTTGTGCGACTATGTAGTAGTGATGTACGCCGGCGAAGTGGTGGAAGAAGGTACCGCTCGCGACGTGTTTCATCGTCCAGCACATCCATACACAGAAAAACTGTTGCAGTGCGACCCAGCCGGCATTGCCACTAAAAGCCGCTCGCTACCAACCATACCCGGTGAGATTCCAGATCTGGTCGCGATGCCGCCGGGTTGTATATTTAAAAACCGCTGCGGACTCGTCATGACACAGTGCGACACTGTGGTTCCACAGTGGACAGATTCCGGCAATGGTCACTTCGTAAGCTGTCACCGGACCCATTCGTGAGCAAGGTTCTACAAGTAGAAAACGTTCGCGTACGTTTCCGCGTTAAGTCGACTATGCAGTCCCTGCTGCAGCAGGTTTCCGATCCCTTTATTGATGCGGTACGCGATGTTTCCTTCTCCATCAGCGAAGGCGAAACATTCACCCTTGTGGGTGAGAGCGGCTCAGGAAAATCTACGCTGGCACTGGCTGTGGCTGGCCTGCTTCCCGCAGCGGCAGGATCGATCCGTTTCAACGGAGACGAAGTAACCACCATGAACCATGCGGCAATGCAGGTTTACCGCAAACAAATCTCTTTCATGTGGCAAAACCCGGTGGGATCGCTTAGCCCAAGATTAAACGTCGGTTCATTGATCACGGAACCGTATAAAATTCATGCGATGAAAGAGCGAAATTTAAAGACAGAATGCTCCCGACTACTAAAAATGGTCGGCTTACCGGATCATTTTTCCGAACGCTATCCACACCAATTGAGTGGTGGCCAGGCGCGAAGGGTGGGCGTGGCGCGAGCACTAGCACTGAACCCGAAATTAATTATCGCTGACGAACCTACCGCCGGTCTGGATGTATCCGTGCAAGGAGAAATTCTTAACTTGTTGAATCGCCTGCAAGTCGATCTCGGTATCAGTATTTTTGTCATCACCCACAATCTAAATATTGTCCGTCACATATCCGACCGCACTGCTATCATGTATCTTGGCCGATTCGCGGAACAGGGGCCCACCGATGATATTTTCGCCCAACCACGCCATCCCTACACACTCGCACTGCTTTCCGCCAATCCAGAGCCCGATCCGGATGCAGAAATTGGGCGCATAGAGTTGAAGGGCGAAGTACCGAGTCTTATGGATCGTCCACCCGGTTGTGAGTTTCATACACGCTGCCCGTTTGTTGGCGAAAGTTGCAATATTGTATTTCCGCCAGTCCATACTATTAGCGATACGCATGCACTGACCTGCCATTACCCTCGTTGAAACTAAACTACCTTCGACTATAAGTCGAGGGGTTCACATGTCCAAATAATGTATATGTTGTACATTTTGATCATCGCTTCCGATTGGTTCAATCTCGACTTGAAGTCGACTGAATACATACACGAATCAAAACAAACACAGCCTACGTTCGCTTCGCGAATGTACGGCCAAACCTTCCTTCGCCTGAAGGCGAGGGGTTTCCACCATCCCCGAAAGAGACACTAAGAAATTAGTCGCATGACTAATTGTATAGAACACCTCTGGATACCCATGCCGGACGGTGCACGTCTCGGAGCACGATTGTGGTTCCCTGAATCGACGGGTGACAAATCCGTTCCCGCCATTCTTGAATACATTCCTTATCGCAAAGACGACTATTCCGCGATTCGGGATTCAACCACTATCGCATGGTTTGCTAATCGTGGCTATGCCTGTGTTCGCGTAGACATGCGCGGCTCGGGTAGCTCCGATGGCGTCATGTTTGACGAATACAGTGATCAGGAAATCGATGACGGCGTCGCGGTCATCGAATGGATTGCTAAGCAAGATTGGTGTAACGGCAAGGTCGGCACTATTGGCATCTCATGGGGCGGCATAACTGGATTACTACTTGCACAACGCGCGCCTAAGCCGTTAAAAACAGCTATAGCACTCGGTGCCACAGAATTTCGTTACTACGACGATGGAAGTTACTACATGGGATGTATGGTCGGTCAAACTATCGGCTGGGCGACCATCATGTTCGGTTACAACACGCGTCCACCTGATCCAAAACTTGTGGGCGAAGATTGGCGCAAGCTTTGGTTCGACCGGCTTGAAAATACACCGCACTTTCTTGACCAATGGCTAAAACACCAACGCGAAGACGACTATTGGCTGCGCGGCACGGTAGGCATCGATTACGACGCTATCAAAATTCCAATCTATGCCGTCAGCGGTCACGCAGATTGTTGGCCTAATACCGTATCGCGATTACTGGAGAATCTTTCCGTGCCGAAGCGCGGACTGCAGGGTGCCTGGTGTCATCGTTTTCCTCATCTCGGCATTCCCGGCCCAACCATTGGTTTTTTAAACGATGCCGCTCGTTGGTTTGATCACTGGTTAAAGGACGAACCCAACGACATTATGGATGATTCCACCTATCAAGTTTACATTCAGGAAAGCGCTCGACCGAAACCGTTTTATGAGACTCGCCCTGGCCGTTGGGTAGGGGAACCGGGTTGGCCCTCGCCCAACGTTCAACTCAATCCCTATTATTTCGGCGATCATCAATTAGTCGAATCAGTAGCGAAAGAAATGATTTTGCAAATCAATTCACCTCAAACCGTGGGGCTTGCATCCGGCGAATACATGCCGTGGTTTGCCTTCGGCCCAGCGGATGAGCTACCTGACGATCAACAAACAGAAGACGCCGGTTCATTAGTCTTAGACACAGTGGTGTTAGATGAAGAAGTTGAAATTCTCGGTAATCCTGAAGTCGTGTTAGCCGTGTCCTGCGATCAACCACAGGCGCTGTTAGCGGTGCGCCTATGCGATGTTTGGCCGGATGGCGCCAGCACTTTAATTACCCGAGGATTACTAAATCTGTGTCAACGTAACAGCAAACGCAATCCCGAAGCATTGGTGCCCGGCGAGCGTTATTCCGCCAAAATAAAACTCAATCATATCGGTTATGCAGTACCGCCTGGGCATAAACTTCGGCTCGCCCTCTCCACCAGCTACTGGCCGATTGCATGGCCTTCTCCCTGCAACGCTACAGTCAGCGTGATCACCGGATCAAGTCATCTTAACTTACCGGTTCGATCGCCCGGTGCCGACGTAGGCAAACTAACCCACTTTGAAGCGACACAAGCCGGTGAATCTTTGGTCACAACAACACTCCGAGATATTAAGCAAAAACGTTCAGTCAGTATCGATCCAAGAACCGACGCACACGTTTTCGAAATCCTCGCTGACAATGGCAAACTACGCTTTGAACATAGTCAACTCGAGATGGGTTCAACCAGCCTACAACGGTATTCCATTAACGCAGATAACCCGTTATCCGCAAAAGCAGAATTTGAGTGGGAGTGGGAGTATGGCCGCGGGGATGATTGGAATGTAATCACCAAAACGCGAACGGTGATGTCATGTGACCAAGGCCATTTTTTCGTCAAGGCACAATCGATTGCCTGGGAAAACGGCAAAGAGGTGTTTAAGAGAAATTGGAATAAAAAATACGCTAGAGATTTTTTCTAGTGAAGCCTTACCAAACTCGTATAAAAAACTGATGCTAGAGTGGCTAAATACCCAACTGGAATAGCAGTCAGACCTACCACCTTAACGTTAGTCACACCCAGCTAAAATAAACGCCAAAAGTATCATCGGGCGACTGCACCCCGAACCAAAAAATGCGCTATCGCCGACTGCCTGCAGGGCAATATAATGATTACTAAGTGCATTGCGCTTGCTACGAAAAACATTGAAGCACCAAATGCTTGAAGCATGAAAAACTCCGGCCAGGGATTAGTGAGATGGATAATGTATGCCGACAAGACACCCCAAATCGCAAGGCAATTCCAAACAATGATGGCTGTCCATACCCATAACCCTCGCCTCTTCCAAATCAGGTAAGCCAAAAACAATGCTGTAATACCTATCACCGCATCTCCCAGTAACGGCATCAACCATGCTTGCGCAGGATCGCCAACATCGCCAGCGCCGGCACGGTGCACAAACACCAAGGTCATCGCTCGGCCCAATAACATCAGGGTCAATACCAGCATTATGTTTTTGTACATGTGTACTGATCTCAACTAAAATCTAGTGCGATAGACTAATGCTATTTGCAAGATGTTTTTCCACAAGACTTGCGAATAAAATTGGTGTTTCCTGCATCGGATAATGACCGGCATTGTCCATGTATTCGAATGCCACATTAGGCAACCAGATAGCGAGCGTCTTGTCGAAATATTCTTGCTGAAAACCGGGCAAATCATTTGGACCGCCGATAACCAACACCGTAGTCTGTACTTTGGCCTCGGATAACTCTTTTGAAAAATCCTCGTTCAACCACATATCGTAGTACCCTTTTACGGCTTCGAGGTCTGACGACTCACGACTGCGTTTAGTTTTTTGATTCATCCAGGCGTTGTTAAGCTTCCCGCCTGTTAACGCACCAAACGCGGTCGTTGCTGTTGCATCATCCGACATAGTCGCCGCTAGAAATGCTTTGTCTTCTTCACTTGTCGGGTATCCGTCTGGAGTCGCTGGTGTTGTAGCGACATAACATTTAATACGACGATCCGCTCCCCAGTCTGAAAGAATCGTTTTGAAGCCCGCCATTCCCGTCATCGAGTGTCCGAAACGTCACAACGACACGACACTATGCCCTGTCGAGGCCGCACTCGACCGAATCGGTGATAAATGGAAAGGACTGATTGTTCTGCGCTTGCTACAAAGAACCTAGCGATTCAATGAATTACTAAGAAGCCTTCCTGGATGCACACAACGCATGCTAACCAATCAACTGCGTGAACTCGAAGAAGACGGCATCGTGCACCGCGAGGTATTTCCTGAAGTACCGCCCTGCGTTGAATATTTGCTAACCGAGTCTGGACTGAGTCTTAAACCAACAATTCGGTCGATGTGTGAATGGGGACAAGAACACGTCCAAGGTGTTAAACCTGATTTTGAATCAGCATTTCGATCCGCTTCTTGATAGAGAATTTGATAACCAAATTGGGATCGACTCCCAATTATTTAACACGTAAAATCCCTTGAATCTGATCATTGCATTCCAAACTCCCGCTACATAGTTAAGCAGCTGGATGCGCTTTATTCGATAACAGGGAATTCACTCGGTTCAGGGTTAATATCCGAGACTCGACTAATCAAATGTGCAATTTGATCATAAGGATCAGGCTCACAATTCGGATACAGTTGAATCGATATCGCTGCCCCTCCAATATTCGGTATACGATCTCGAGTTTGTGCACGCAGTGGAATTGCCTGGACAGTTGCGGTTGGAATTGATTGAAGTAACTGATAAGCGATTCGACAGTTGACTTCCGACTCACCACCAAAATTGACCCTGCGTTTGCAGTCGAACATCACATAACCCTGACCATCAGCAACAACGCCTTTGCCGTCTACTTCCCAATCCAGCCCATGGCTGATGAATGCGTGTTCTTCTGCATCCAGTTCTACTGCAAGATATTGCGATAGACGCTTCACTAAAAACCCAATCACTTTCTCGTGTTGGGGTTCCGAGCTTATCGACATTTACTACCTCCTTTGGTTGATTCACGGTATTTTGACCATGATTCACCCAAACATCCTATGCCTAGATAGCACTACGTAATGCAAGTGTCAACATTTCAATCGGGTTTATCTGATTCAGGGTTTATTAGCGCAACGAATCACACTCATTCTCGAAGTTGCTTTTTGTTCTACGACTTAACCAATAGGAGTCGTTTCAGCTTATGTTAATGCAACATGTGCCATGGTTATGGTTCAATGCAATTCAGTTGATACAGGAAAAAAGGTTATGATTAAAATCACACGATACTTCCGTATATCAGTCTTAGTACTATTGCTTACATTGCCTTACGGTTATGTTATTGGACAAAGTCCTGACACTGGCTCAGAGGCTGAGTCGACCACCATTGGTGAAAAGGTTGATGCAGCCATAGACACCACCAAGACCGGCGCGGCGAAAGCAAAAGACATCACCGTAGAGAAATCCAAACAGGCTTGGGATAAGACCAAAGAAGGCGCTTACGAAGCGGGCGAATGGACAACGGATAAGTCAAAAAAAGCCTGGGACGCAACGAAATCCACTGCAGGCACCGTTGGCTCGAAGACAAAAGAGCTATTCGAGGATGCAAAAGAGACAGTTTCAGGCGGTGATGAAAATACACCAGCACCAGTCGAGGAAATAGAGACACAATCTAGCGAATGATCTAACTGATACCTAGGTGGCGACTTGCGTGCAGTGAACAGCAGCACTACTGTTTTATTTCTTGCTCTCGGATGGATCAATGCATGCACGCCCACTGTATGGGCGTGCGAACCCTTTGAATTGACTTTAGCGCCATCCGACCACAATCCAACATCCCAGTTATCAAAAAACCCATCACTCCAGCAACCTATCGACATACAACATCTGAACTATCGTGCTCTAATACAGGCGATCTTCCATTCAACGAATCAAGCACGTGCCAACCGCAAAAGAAATCCCGTCCAATACCACGATAAGCTGGCACAAACAGCATGTTTGCATGCCCAGTATATGGCTGGGCAAGGTGAATTAAGTCATATCAACTCACAAAATCCGAAGCTCAGGACACCCACTGATCGGCTAAGAGCGAATGGCTTTGTGTCCAGCTTCGTAAGTGAGAATCTTGCCGAAGCACAGGCGATTCAATATATAACAGGACAACCTTATTACACGCGAATTGAAAACTCTCAAACTATAGTGAGTCATATACCAAACGGACCGCCCATCGAGCGACATACTTACCTTAGTTTTACACAAACCCTGTTTGCTGAATGGATGAAGTCAAGAGGACATCGTCGAAATATTCTTTCTAAAGAAATTCGATATACGGGAGCTGCATGCGTATATGCGGGCGCTCGACAAGATATCGATGTTTTGTATTGCGTCCAGTTGTTTGCGAATTGAACAAATCAGAGAATTGAACCCGTTCGGCGCAATGCATCGCACTCCTCACTTGAATGCTAGATCGGCTTTTTAACTTTTTGCAAGTAAACATTACCTGGAATTTGCGTTATTATGGACGATGAATCGTATGCATTATGAGGGTTAATAAGTGAACCGGACTTTTTTCTTTACGCTTTCATTGAGTATCGCTATTGCATTTACTTTCACAGGCAATACAGCTACCGCCGAAACTATAACTGTTTACAAATCCCCGACATGTGGCTGTTGCAATGGTTGGGTCGATTATCTGCGCGATGAAGGTTTTACCGTTGAGACCATCGAAACGGATGTGTTGACTGAGATCAAGGCGGACCACGGGCTTACGGATGGGCGACTCATGTCATGCCACACTGCGTTGGTTGATGGGTACGTCGTCGAAGGCCACGTACCAGTGAATGACATCCGGCGCCTTATAGAAGAAAAACCAGACATTGTTGGAATCACCGCGCCAGGGATGCCGCAAATGTCACCGGGCATGAACAGCCTTATCCCGAAAGAATATGATGTTTTGAGTTTCAACAAAGACGGCGAAGTCAAAGTGTTTAGTAGGTACTAAGTTACGAACACAATTGTTCATCGGGGGTTATATAAAAATATCACCCAGCATCGTTCCTCACCACATCTACGCGCTTGGTAACACCAATGTTGCTAGGCGGATCTGTTCTTTAACCTAACGCCTTATCCGGCATCTCAAAGCTCCCACCCACGTGACGAACGGCGCGAAGTTTTATTCTACAACCCCTATCCCATATTGAATCCGATCAAACGGTTTTTAACATTTTGGACAATTTTCTGTTTTTCTAATTTGAATGAAATCTTCAGGTTTTTCCCAAGAATTTGATTTCCCACCTCTATCGTCTGGCGGCACATACCCGCAATGGCTACATCGCTCTGTAATTGGTAGTTTTCCTATTTTGAATTCAAAAGCCATTCAATCCATTCTCCCACAGTCGTGCTTGACCTTCTAGTTTACATAGGCGAAAAGTATCGTTTACGGGGCTTGAGCACCTCAACTTTAAGCGGATACCGCACTCGACAGCTATACGGTATTTATTGGTCTACTCAATGTCGGGCGCCTGTGGTTATAAACCACCTTAGGGAAAAGCCATGGGAAGTAATCAGGTACAGGTCACATTTGTTTATTTATCTAGCGATGTCACCGGGTAATCCATGGCATTCCAGGCGGCGACGCCGCCTTCTAAAATTTTCGCGTCGTATCCGTGCTCTCTGAGTTCAGCTGCCGCATCCTGACTCACCCAGAACCCGTATGCACAGTAAACAACGATTGGTTTGTCTTTGGGCAGTTCGTTAGCCCATTCAGAAACACAATGTGAATCACGCCAGGGTGTGTCCAAAATGCGTTCACCCGATCGTTCACGATCATCTGTATGGCGCACATCGAGCACAAAAGGTTTTATATCGGATTGATCGAGCATGGACTTCAATTCGCCGACGTCAACTTGATTTGCATTCTCGTCCGCAGCTGTTTCACCGGGCAATTTCAATGCACGCTGATAACGAGCGTTCACCCTGCCCCAATGAATGTTTTGCATAAAGGCATCGACATAAGCAGCCGCGTTGGAACCATAATCGATATGATGCGCATGCTCATACATATCCAGTGCGAGTATCGGTATGGAACCCGCGAGGTTTTGTGAGTGCTCACTGGCCCATTCGTTGGTCAATCGATTAAATCGGTCTGACCATGTAAGCACTACCCAGCCTGAGCCACCAGCAATTGCTTTACCCATCGCGGTAAATTCATCTCGCCATTGTTCAAAGCCACCAAAATAGTGCTCGATAGCTTTCGCAATGTCTCCGCTCAAGGCCTCGCCGCCCTCCTCTCCGATACTATCGAAGTACACTTCATGCAAAATCACCGAATTCGCTGCGATAAGTTGTTCGCGCTTGATCCCATTGATATCGAAATTCGCAACTGACCGCCAGTCGAAATCGGCTAAACGTTTCTCGATAGCGTTGAGTCTACGCAATGCACCGCCATAATTGTTTTCATAGTGGCTTTCGAGCAATTTATCCGATAGCCCAATCAGCTTGTGCGCTTTGAATGGAATAGGTTTAACGACATGCCCTCCAGTTGTGGGTTCTTTTTGCGTTTTATTCATTTTTCTTCCCTCTTAAAGTTATATGAGTAATTGATAAATCAATCCCGCCAATGCGGCAATAGCTATTATTGGAATAACGCCAATTCGAAACCGGATAAGGCCAATGAAAGCCAGCACACCGAACGCCGCTGCGACCCACTCGAACTTTTCTGTGAAACCGTCTGGCCACAACACGTGATAAGCAAAAAATACCGCGAGATTAAGTATCACGCCTACGACGGCGGCGGTGATGGCACTGAGTGGTGCGGTGAACTTCAAGTCATCACGTGTTGCTTCCACCGCGGGTGCACCCACTAAAATAAATAAAAACGACGGCAAGAAAGTGAAAAAGGTAGTTACTGTCGCCGCAACCACGCCCGCCAGTAACAATGAATCCGAACCAAAGATCGCTTTAGTCCACCCACCGACGAAACCGACAAACGTAACGACCATAATGAGTGGCCCCGGAGTGGTTTCACCTAACGCGAGACCATCAATCATTTGTGGCGCGGTTAACCAGGCATAGTTTTCCACCGCGCCTTGATAAACATAGGGCAATACCGCGTATGCTCCACCAAAAGTGACTAACGCTGCCTTGGTAAAAAACCATCCCATCTGCGTGAGGGTCGCGTCCCAGCCATACAGTTTCAGCAGAACTGCCATGCACCCCAACCAGGTGCCAAATCCGATTACAACAAACCAGATCAAATGACTCCACTTGAAGCGAGCATGTTCCGGCGGCGCTGTATCGTCATCAATGACATATCTGTAATGAGTATCTACAACACATGCATCGTGGTTTTGTGACGCTGCCAATAAATGAGGAAATGTGAATCCGCCGACTAACCCAATCATGGCTGCGGCAAACACAATATAAGGAAAGGGGACATTTAAAACCGTGATAGCCAGAAATGCGGTTGCTGCTATTGTCCAGTGTAATGGATTTTTTAAGGCCCTCGTTCCGATTCGATAGGCGGCAAACAATACGATAGCGGTGACGGCGGGTTTGATTCCATAGAGAATGCCTTGCACGACTGGCACATTGCCGTAGACGAGATACACCCATGCGAGTGCGCATAAAATAAATAATGATGGCAATACAAACAATGCACCTGCAACGATGCCGCCTTTAACACCGTGGAATAGCCAGCCGATATAGGTCGCCAGTTGTTGCGCCTCCGGCCCCGGTAAAAGCATGGTGTAGTTGAGCGCGTGTAAAAATCGATGCTCGGATATCCAACGTCTGCGTTCTACCAATTCCTGGTGCATGACGCTTATTTGTCCGGCCGGCCCGCCGAAACTGATGAATCCGAGCTTCAACCAAAACTTGAATGCCTGCAGAAATGAAATTGATTCAGTAGACGAAGGCATCACTGCGTTACCATCTTCCCTACCCGTCAGTTCCGACATCACGCACTTTTCCGCAGTTGGGCGTATGCCACATACAAGTTATCTAACAAGACAAATGCACGTTTTACGAATGCACCGTCGTCTTTCGATTGATGCTTCGCCCCTGACAACATCGCCAGAAACCCGGCCCCGTCAGCTACCGATACACCGCCCACATCTAAAAAGTGCACGAGGTCGCCAATCTTTGCTAACGCCTCATCCGTTTCAAGGCTGAAGCTTTTAGCCAACACTTCGAAGGTGACGAACTCATCGACATGACTAAACGCGGCACCGTCGAAGTCAAACCCAACCGCATTCGCCGGGCAATCTTTAGGTTTCTTTAACCAGAGAAATTTCGCTTTCGGGTCGATATGTCGTTTGATAAGCCACGCTGATGCGACTCGATCTACCCAAAGATTTGCCCTTGTTGCCCATGTTCGGTTACAAAACTCCGAACACTCTTTAGTTTCTATCTTCCCCACGTGCGCTGTTGGTTCATCCGGAGAAAAGTGTCGATTCAAACTGGCGCTAACGTCATCCATGGCTTGCTGCGCGTTCGCTTGAGACACCCCTGGGAAAAAATCGATTCGGATTATCGACTCCAACTCACGTCGAAGTTGCGCTTCTTCACGACGCGCTTTCGGTTCATCCATTTCGGGAAATTGTTTCTTCAATGCCGAAGCATGATCGTTCCAGGCGGCGTATTCGGACGAACGATCAAACAATAATTCAAATTGCTCATCAGTGGCCCCATCCATGCCTGACGACTGCTGTAGCATATAAGCTGTGCCTTGTAACTCACGCACTTCGCCCACCTGTTGTTCAAATATCGACTGGTGTTCAGATGTTTGCGGCAACACATAAACACCATCACGTAAAATCCCTGCGCCGCTTGCTTTCAACGCTCGCCAGATACGCATCCGCGGTGTCCCGCTGCGTCCAGGCAAACTGGTGATTAGAATAAGCCAATTCTTTTCCATGTAATATATACTACTTATTTGTAATATATACTACAACACCACTTTCAAGTTAATGAAAGAAATCGCCCGCCACCTTCCCTGGCAGCGGGACTTACGACCTCCTTTGGAGCGGAGAGGAATCTATGAACTCAATTTGTTTCGAATACCACGCTGACTCAAGAAAAGACCCGACAACAACATGATTACCAAAAGGCTTGCGAGAAATCCCGACTCAGGCGTGCTACCGCCGTTGAATTGACTGCTGGATTGCCCGTAAGCCAGCTTGCTCACGGCTTTCACTTTTTGCAGTGGCACAGGTACGGTCTCGGTATTTTCGGCATCAGGGTTATAGATTTTTTCTGATACAGCGACAAAGGCTGTCCAACGTGTAACTAACGAAAACTTCAGCCCAAGATCAATAACCTTCTGTTTAATCAAATCGAGTGAAGTCGACGACCCGGAAGAAGTTACCAGTTCGCGCATGGTGTCTTTGATAGCAGAGCGCGCCCAGATCAATGCAATGGCTTCACCCTCGTTGTTTTCTTCCTGCAAACTCAGTTGCAATGGCAAACTGGCTTTACGTCCGTTTACCCGTCCGTTGACGGTGATATTGTAGTTTCCTGTATTCGCAAAGCGCCCCTGCACACGTACAGTCTGCCCAGCGAACAGGTCAGGTATTCGCTGCGGGTAAGTCTCAAAATTTTTCAGTTCACCCCAATCAATTTCGATATCCGTCAACACAGGCGACTGCAAACGCTGCGCTAATTCGTGGGCCACTTCTTCCACACTTTCCGTCGGATCCATATAACGGGTAAATCCACGCCCCATTCGTCCCATCTCGGATAGTAGATAACGATTCACCGCTGTTCCAACACCAAACGCGAACAGACGTGCATCGCCAATGCGTTCTCGAATCATTTTCAAAATAGTTGCTTCATTGCCGATGTAACCATCCGTCAAAAAAGTCACCAGACGAATCGTATTTTCCGGCACGGGAACATCCAACGCCTGACGAATACCACTCGACATTTCAGTACCGCCGGAGCCACGCAGTTGATCGGTGTATCGAATTCCCTTTTGAATATTTTCCGAACTCGCTATAAGTGGGCGAGTAGAAAACTCCGTCGCCGCATCACTAAATCGTATGATACGAAAGGTGTCAGTTGATCGCAGATTACGCAAGGCTTTGCGCATAAACGCTTTGCTGGCATCCATCGGCAAACCGTTCATGGAGCCGGAGCTATCCAAAACGAAAACCATTTCACGCTGTGAAATTTCACTCTCCACCGGCACCTTAGGCGGCTCCAACAAGAGACTAAAAAAGCCACCGCGTTCATCTCGATAACTCAACAAACCGACCTGGGTTGTTTCACCGGCAAGCTGGTAGCGAAAAATGAAATCCTGGTTATCAATAATGCGCTCGTTGGCCAGCCCGATATTCCAAAGGGATTCGCTGCGCGCATCCGTTACTAATGCATGCGTCGGACTCTCAGCGAGCACAATCGGCATACCGCCGTTAAGGGATACTTTAATTGAAACGCGATCAGAACCGATATGTCCAGGCAAATCCACGCCGTGGGTCGGTGGATAAGAAGGTAACGCCTCGAGTTCCCACTTACCAAAACTTGTCTGACTACTAGTGTCGGATTGTTGATTAGCAGTGTCATTCGCGGATAACGACAGCTCATCGTCTATAATCTCTGGTAATTCTTTTGTTGGCGCAACACCTGCACCGGATGGTTGATAACGCGGGCCAACCACCAAAGGCACTACCAATTCATATAAACCATCGACCTTATTTATGGTTTGCACATATTTCAGCGTTACTGTAATGGGATAACCCGGCGTCAGATTAGCAATGTTCTGCGTAAACATGTTGGGACGGTGTTGACGAAGCAGCGCGGCACTCTTGCCTTGGGACTTGGCTTTTTCGAATGTCTTTTTGGCCTGCTCAATTGGCTTAATCTGTGCACGCACAACTTCATCCGCCACACGCATTTCCATTTCAAACACCGCACCATCTTTGTTTAATGGAAACAGATATTCCGCATGCACGGCTTGATCGAGCGGATTAACAAATTCTTGCGTTACAGTTACGGTGACAAGATCGCCTTGTATATCAGCGTCAATATCCGTTTTTAAAATGGGAAACTGCACGGTTTCGTTTCCAATTTGGGCCTGCACCCTGCCGCCTAACGACTCCTCATCGCCTTGCGCCATGGACATAAAGCCCAATAACAACAAACCGGAAAAACGGAAACTCTTACCAAGTTTTTTTAGTTTCATACTTATACCTTTTTGATGGATTGAATAAATGCCTGCATCGTCTCTCTGTCGGGATGTGAAATGTCCAGCGCTCGCGCGATCGCAGAATCAAACATATGAACCGGCAATAAATCCTTCGACCAAGGCGTTACCCGTTGCACCATGGTCCATTGACTGCGTGGCCGCTGAAACCACAGCCACACAACATGCGCGACACTGGTCGTCACTTCCCCTGCACCCGAAACGAAAGTGACGGCAACTCGCCACCGCTGACCGTTTTCATCGACGCTACGATAAATAGCCGACGGGATAACATTGCGCGCAATACCGAGATACCGGACGCGATGCCCGCTGCCACGCAAGCATTCATCTGGCGCGTGCAAGTGACGCAGCGGCGCTGATGTCCGCACCAGCGTCAATATGTGCTCACCGTAACTAGCGCGCACGGCATGACCACCGTAACGTTCGAAATAATTTGATTCGCGTGCAGTTAACGGTGATGGAATTCCGGTTTGTTCGTTTAACCATACCGGCAATTCGGGCTTTGCTATTCCTTTGGCAACATCAATCGGCTGTGACTTCAGTGTTACGGCGGCGATAGAAATCATCAGTAGTGCCAGTGCACCCGTGTACTGGAATTTCAAAGATCGATGGCGGCATTGCTTTCGCTTTGATGGGCATGGAAGAGTTTCGCTCTGACGTTTCATACAATAACGCCACCAAAACAACAGTGGTAACACGCCTGTTACCGTTGTGCACAATCCAATCAACTCATGCCATGGCGCTGCCATGACATCGATATTGGCGATGTACTCAGGATGCGCTAAACCCTGAGCAAGTAAAGCGATTCGTATAACGTTACTAAGCAATGCACTTAACAATGAAATCGCAAAGCCGGTTGCCGCTTGTAGTCGTGAAGGCCGCGCTAACGCCGCCATTACTGCGAATGCAACTAGCAATAAAATGAGCACACGAGCACCAGAACAAGGCAAATCGACCAATACATCTTGTTGCGCAATCAAAATACGCACGCCGTTACAAACAACGGTGTCGGAACCCAGTTTCAAAACCTCGCATGCGCCCGTCGCAGAGAGTTGTTGTAGACCAAATCCAACGCTACGTTGAAGAACACGCTCCAACGGAAGGGAAAACAAAAACAAAAATGATAACCACCCAGGGGAAATAGCCCGTTTACGCTGCGCTAACCCTGCCCACTTACCGATTACATAAATATCCACCACCAAAGTCAGCGCGCCAATAATATTGATTCCCAACACCTGGCTCGCAAGGCGCACCAACGCGCTCAACATCAACAGTGTTAACGGCGATATTCCACCCTGTGTTACATCGAGACGTTGACTCGTGAGACTGAACAAAAACAAACCTGTCACCAGCGGGGCAATCCAGGCTCCATGACTGGCGTAAGAGACATCCAGCCAACTGTTTACCAACCAGATAGCCGGGTCGATAGCAACCAACAACGCCGCACAAATCAGCAGAGTATTGATCAAATAAGGGTGTAAAGTTTTGGTCACCGTCATTTCTTGTCGTAGGAAACGGCGATGAGTTTGCCTGGCCACAATGACTATCTCATCGCGACAACACCACAAATCCGCTGCAATTGTGTGCAAACTTGGTGCAAAGGGATTTTCTTTGGCTTGACTGCTCTACAATATGGTCTTACTGACAGCAACCAAGAAAAACTGTGACTACAATTCTAGTCGTCGATGACGAACAACATATTCGTGAAGTAATCGAATTTGCACTTAAACAAAACGGTTTCAATGTCGTTCACGCAAACGATGGGAGAGAAGCATTGGATATTGCTAATCGTGAATCGCCCGACTTGATCGTTTTAGATATATTAATGCCTGAAGTCAGTGGCACCGATGTATGCCGCGAAATACGCAAGACCTCAAATACACCTATCGTGTTCTTGTCATCGAAAGATGAGGAATTGGATAAAATTCTTGGTCTGGAATTAGGCGGCGACGACTATCTCACCAAACCGTTCAGCCCAAGAGAGTTAGTCGCGAGAATAAAAGCCGTGTTGCGCCGAATTACACCGGGCGAATCAGCAAACAACGCACAACTACAACACGGTAATTTGCAAATGGATATTGAACGTCATCAGGTGCATTGGAGTAACCAACTGATAGCACTAACGGTTACTGAGTTCGGGATGTTACGCACGTTGTTGTCGCGTCCAGGGCACGTTTTTTCCCGCGATACTCTAATGGACAATGGTTATGAATTGCATAAAGTCGTTAGTGACCGAACAATTGACAGTCACATTCGCCGTTTACGGCGAAAATTTCAGACCTTCGACATTAATATTGTCGAAACCGTTCACGGCGTAGGATACAAGCTTGGGCAATGCGAATAACTATTGAAAGTAAATATTCGCGAGGCCGCCACTCGCTCCTACGCTATGCTGATCGGAATCCAGTCGAATAACTTGACCACAACCTGGCAAGTTATATTGAACTTTTTTTGATTGCATAGTATTACTGAATTTCCGTCCGTGCGCATTGCTGTCTCGAACAATTCAAACGTTGGTATTTTCTTAGAAATACTATTGAGTCGTCATACCTGCGAAGGCAGGAGAAGCCAGTGCAGGAATGACTACTGTATATTATCGAGCTCGTCGGTAGAAAGATGACCAAATGGCGCCCACGCATCGGCACTATACTGCTGATTGTGAATCTGGTTGTGCTGTTGCTGCCACTCGGTGGCATTGCGATACTGCGTATTTATGAAAGCGCGCTTATTCGTCAGACTGAAACGGAGTTAGTGGCTCAGGGCGCATTTATTGCCGCCAGCTACCGCTCTTTACTGAAGCGTGAAACACCATCGGCGTTCCATAATTCGCAATACGGCAATCCGATTAGTGAAGAATGGCTTGATGGACGAGTGTGGAAACCACGCCCTGCTCTGCTTGATCTCGCTGATCAAATCATCCTCCCGCCCATTCCGGACGCCCAACAAACCCATGCAGCTGACGATGCCGCCGAACTGATCGGAGACTTGTTAATGCCTGTGCTTCAGGACGCGCAACTGGTGACATTAGCTGGCATACGATTAGTTGATGCCGACGGAATTGTAGTCGCGAGTACTGGCGCAGAAATGGGCATGTCATTATTAAATCGCGAGGAAATATCGCGGGCGCTTACAGGTGAAACCGTCAGTGTGATGCGAAAACGTATCCCGGATGAACCCAAACCACTATTGTCATCCATCAGTCGTGGCACACGTATTCGTGCGCACGTTGTAATGCCTGTAACCATCGAAAATCGCGTGGTTGCTGCTGTGTCGCTGACTCGTACACCAAAAAATATCGCTCAAGCACTGTATGGTAAGCGTGTACCTTTAACCATTGCTGCAATATCACTTCTCGTGATGGTCATTCTATTAACGTTATTTACTACGCTCACAATTCGTCGTCCTATCCAGCAAGTCGTAGAACAAGCGCGCCGTGCAATCGCTGGTCAAAAAGGCGCTGTAACACCATTGCAACATCCGGTAACACGGGAGGCCAGAGAACTATCACATGCTGTTTCAAACCTGGCAGCAACTTTGGAACAACGAGCTGAGCATGTTCGTAATTTCGCCAACCATGTATCGCATGAGTTCAAAGCACCTATAACCTCGATTCTCGGCACCGTTGAACTATTGAAAGACCATGCCAATAGTATGAGCGATAATGATCGCAAGCGTTTTCTAAACAATCTCCAAAGTGACGCGACTCGTCTGGATAGTCAAATCAAACAATTACTGCAACTCGCCCGTGCCGGCGTGATGCCAACGGAAGAAAGTCGCTGCGACGTTCAATCTGTGTTGCAAGAAATTAGGAATATCTTCTCGACAACCGATCTCCAGGTTGATGTTTTCGACTCCGTCGCACTTGAGGTCAAAATCGAACACGCAACATTGGTATCTATTCTCACCAGTTTGTTACAAAACTCATCGCAACACGGCGCATCAACGGCATCTATTCAGGTCGAGGTTAATCAAACAGATAAAATGACGCTCATTCGCATCAGCGACAATGGCCCTGGAATTCCCGAAGGCAACGCAGCGCGCATATTCGAACCATTCTTCACCACGCAAAAACAAGTCGATCACAGCGGTCTCGGCTTAGCCCTGGTTCAAACGCTGTTACAGGCGCACCACGGAGATGTAACACTGGAGAAAGCTATGCCGCACGCCGTTTTTCGAATCGAACTGCCCCTCGCCAGCTAACCAGGTGCTGTAATCGAGATTTTTTCGTCTTGAATGGAGCAAACTAGTAAGCAATGCCCCCATAGGACGTTGTGAACTGGCGAAGGATATCGACGGGATATTCATCGTCTCTCGACTGATGCGGTTCCATCGTCGCTTGATCTTACAGATCTAGAATAGCTTATTACCTTTGATTTTTTTAATTATTGATTTTAGTTTTCCTAAGCAACTTCAGTAAAAGATTTCTAAAGAATCGCAAGACCGGATAAAAAATACGGGACAAATACTTTGACCGGAATATCCAATAGTTCAATCGGTTGAAAACCCCTGACCGGCTGCCGATTAACGCCAAAGCATGGATAGCGTCGGAGCCGTTATAAATCTGATCGTTCATTTTCAGCACCATTCCTTGATCGATATCCAAACCCATTGCTGTAATTCCATCCATAACAGCACTTGACTCTCTCGCATCCACCAACTTGAGTGTTCCAATCGATTCTCGGATACGAACAAACTGGCAATAATTATTGCAGGCTGGGCATTCCTTGTCGTAAATCAGAAGAATTGCATCATCGGTCATTGAAACTAGAACCGACCTTCCTGGTAATCCCTAAAAGTCTGCATAACTTCAGCTTTGGTGTTCATGACAAACGGGCCACCGCGAGCGACCGGTTCGTTTAATATTTTTCCTGCTATTAACAAAAATCTTGTGTCGTCTTTATGTGAACGAAGGTGTACTTGTTCACCGTCATTCAGCATGGCCAATATTTTTTGAGTTACGCTTGTATGATCTGCCCTGTTATCGTCACCTACTATTGCTTCGCCATTAATGACATAAATAAATGCACCGTGGGATTCGGGTATTGGTTCGATAAATTCGGCGCCTAACGGCAAAGTCACGTCTAAATACAAAGGTTGCGTTAATACGTCGGTTACTGGACCATTTGTTCCTATACTGGTGGTACCTGTAATCACCCGCACTTCAACGCCACCATCGCGTTGCTCGGTCGGAATCGATACCACATCGAACTCACGATATCGTGGCTCGGTCATCTTGTGCTCGGCTGGCAAATTGACCCACAACTGAAAACCCGACAATAACCCATCTTCCTGCTCAGGCATTTCAGAATGAACGATGCCCCGTCCCGCGGTCATCCACTGGACACCACCTGCTTCGATAACACCGGCATGGCCTTTGTTGTCTTCGTGACGCATGCGACCTGCCAACAGATAAGTGACGGTTTCAAACCCACGATGTGGATGTGACGGGAAACCGCCGATGCAATCATCCGGGTTATCGGATTCAAAATAATCCAGCAATAAAAACGGGTCGAGCATATCCAATTCGGGTGAACCGATGATGCGGGTCAACTTTACACCAGCACCATCAGATGCCGGTGTTCCCTTAACCAACCTGGCAACGGAGCGATTTTTATTCGATCGACTCACCATCGTCTCCAAACACTCACAGCGGCGTCTTTAAGTTTACTTGCAGGGCGATGTAGTTTATTTGGTCTTCGACACGCGTGTAATCCAACTCGAACTGGAAAATTCCAGTGCTAAATCCTAGGCCTGCACCGACGGAAAACTCGAGTTCATCATCGGATTTACGGTCAATCTCAATATCGATAGACTGTAATCCGGCCTTACCCTTGAAATAAACCGGGCCAGCGCTACGAAATATCCCGTATAACCCGACTGTTTCAATCTCCCAATCCTGTCCGTTCGGCGCATCCGCATCGGTCACACTTTGGGTAAACAATCCTTCAATTGCGAGATCACCTATGGTGATGCCACGAAATTCGTAACCCAGCGCCACGCCTCCGCTGACGCCGTCGTCGAAACCGCTACTGTCGTTATCCATGATGCCTCCTGACAAGCCCAGATAAAGGCCATCGGCTGCTTTCCCGACAACAGGTAAACTACTTAACAATAACGTTAGAACAACAAGCGATATTTTCTTAAACATTAAACATTCCTCGATTAATAAGCCACGCATCCCCGATCCCGAGGTTACCCCAGTCAAGATGAAATTAACATTAACGAAATTTTATCCAGATTGGTGTGCCGCACGCATCTCCACCAACGTTCGCGTTGCTACGGCAGTGATCACCAACACGCCGCCTATTAGTGTCAACCGTGATGGTGTTTCACTTAAAAATAGCCATACCCATATCGGACCCAGCGCAAATTCAAGCAGCATAAACAAGGTCAGTTCGGCTGCGGCAAGGTGTCGTGAAGCAGCAATAAACATCGCATTCGCCGAACCAGATAGCACACCGCCCCAAAACATACATAAAAGAAAGTCTTGCCAGGAAATCGCCAACTGACCGAAGCGGGTAATGAGCGCAATAACAATGACAATAATTGCGGATACTATCAGTGTCGGTAACATATTAATTTGTCTGTTTTGCCGAACGATTACTGCGTAAACGGCAAAGCAAAATGCGGTCACCAGAGCCATGCCATTACCGTACAGCGAACCTGCTCCAAATCCATCGCCAACCATCACAGTCAAACCCATAAACGCGACCATCATTGCTATCACGGTCGCACGGCTTAACCGCTCGTGTAAAAATACCCACGCAAGCACAGCGGTAAAAAACGGTATTGCGCTGAGCACGAAAAGTGTGTTTGCCACAGTAGTATTCGCCATGGCCTGCAAAAAACAAATAGCGGCAATGGAAAGCATCACGCCACCCAAAATTCCGTAACGACCAATACCCACCATATAACTGATCGCCATGCGTTTATATTGAAATACCAAAATCAACATGACCGCTATGGTCAACGCGATTGCACGGTAAAAGTTGATGACCATTGGCTCGGCATCAATATGTCGAATAATGAGCCCGCTAAAACTAATTAGCACAGAACTCACCACCATTAACATCATGGCAAACCCGCGTCGCGGTGATTCTGCGTAGGTGTGTTGATTTGTACCGACAGATATGTCGGTGGTCTGCTCTTCTTTCATAAAACGCTAAGAATTAGTTTATCGCTGTATACGCCCAATCATTGTATGAACCTTCACCGCGATAACAATGCACTGTAACTTCATCAGTATCGGCATAATCCCACGCCGTGTGTTTGCCGCGGGACAGCACTTTTTGCAAAAACAAACGTGTTTGTTGACTCTGTACAATTTCTTCGCTTAATGCATCCGAATCCCACTTTGAAGTCACTTGTTGCATGAATTCATTTTCCATTTGTTCAAATTTATCCTGACCACTCAAATTATTTAATTCGTTAGGGTCACTCTTAATATCGAATAGCTGCGATGGATCAGCTTTGCTGTATACATATTTGTATACCCCTTTTCGAATCATAAATAATGGTGTCAAAACCCCTTCGGATAAAATTTCACCGTACACGGTGTCCGACCAGTTGTCGTCATTGCCGTCCATCAGGCCGCATAAGCTTTCACCGTCGATCTCCTGAACCATCTCCGGTGCTCGCTTTGCGCTACCAAACTCAAGCAGCGTGGGAAACAAATCCATCAACGACACATTTTGCTTAACCCGGCGCCGCGAAAATTGATCAGGAGCACTGACAATAAGCGGCACACGTGACGCCGGTTCAAAGAAACTGCGCTTAAACCATAATCCACGCTCACCTAAAAACTCGCCGTGATCGGAGGTAAGAATTATGACGGTGTTATCTCGTAATCCATTCGCATCCAGCACTTTCAGAATTTCACCTACCTTGTCGTCCACATAACTGACCGCACCATAGTATCCATGCCGAGCATTACGAATTTGTTCATCGGTCGCTTCAAATTCAGTCAAACCACACTGATGCAATAAACGCAAACTATGTGCATCCTGTTCGCTGTCCTCAGGACGGCCGACCTCGGGCAATTCAATATCATCGTGTTTGTAACAATCCCAATATTCCTGAGTACATAAATAAGGGTCGTGCGGATGCGTCATGGATACTGTCAAGAAGAACGGTCTGTTATCCGAACTTCGTGCTAGATCGTACAACTTTTGTTGCGTTCGATGACAGACAACGTCGTCGAAATCCATTTGCACCGACCGGGTGCAAACCCCAGCATCGGTAAGCGCTCGCATGTCCGCAGCATAAGGTGGTTTGTCGATTGACCAGTCGCCCGTCCAGATATAATCCGCGGGATAAATATCAGTCGTTAAACGTTCTTCAAACCCATGCAGTTGATCCGGCCCCACGTAGTGCATCTTACCAACCAGGGAGGTCTGATAACCCATGGCACGTAAATAATGAATAAATGTTGGCACCGACGCGGGAAATTCTGCCGCATTATCATAGGCACCGATTCTAGAACACAGTTGTCCGGATAACATGGAAAAACGCGACGGCGCGCACAGCGGAAAATTGCAATAAGCATTTTCAAACACCACGCTCTGTTCCGCCAAACTATCGATATGTGGTGTTTTGACTACAGGATTGCCATATATTTGCAATGCATGGGTTGCCAATTGGTCAAATTGAATAAAAAGAATATTCGGTTGAGAGTTTTTCATGGGACGATGCCTTTTGCTACTATTCTTTTAGGTTAGCCAGTGTAAGCAAATAACAACCTAAGGCCAAAATAAAAATGAAAAATATTGTTTATCCTGACGCCGACGAAGGTGATGACAAACTGCTTTTAGGCCATCGCCGCGACAGCCTGGAGAAATTCGGGGAATTTGAAATATTCTGCGGGCCGCCTAAAGATAATGACGAGTTTTTAGAGCGTACCCAAAACGCCAATGCGCTGATGATAGGCTGGTCTTTGCCTGTCGAAGTCATGCGCGAGATCAAACAACTTGAAGTGATTTCGTTTACCGGCATTGGCGCCGGAACTTATATTGATTTACCCGCCGCATCGAAACTAGGCATTACGGTATGCAATTGTCCGGGCTACGCGGACAATACCGTTGCCGAACATACGCTGGCATTGTTGCTCGCTGCAACACGGCATGTACCCAAATTAGATGCCGATCTTAGGCATGGGAAATGGAATCAAGACTTAACGGGAATAGAACTTCGCGGCAAGAGTCTGGGATTGATCGGTTTTGGCGGCATTGCCCAACGCGTTTGCGAATTTGCTAAAGCACTGGGTATGCACGTCAAGGTTTGGACGCTTAATCCAAACACCGAGCGCGCCGCGAAACATGACATTGACTTCGTAGAACTTGAAGAGTTACTTAAAACATCCGATATATTGTCACTACATATCGCATTAAGCGAACAAACGGAGAGTTTATTGGGCACGAAAGAATTTGCCTTGATGAGAGACGGTGTAATCTTAATAAACACCGCACGCGGTGAATTGATTAAAGATGACGCGCTCATTAACGCACTGCAATCGGACAAAATACGAACCGCCGCACTTGATGTATTTCGCACCGAGCCATTGCCGACAGATCATCCTTTTATAAAACTCGACAATGTTATTTTGAGTCCACACATTGCGTACAACACTCCCGAAGCACGCGAGACGCTTTACTATATAACGATCAATAATATCTTACAATTTTATAAGGGTAGTCCGATTAATGTTGTTGCCGCGCCAAAATGATTTATAGAAACTTTAATTTGATCTTGCGGACATATTATTTTCTCACCATAACATGCGTTGCCCGGATGAAATGCAATGAAATACGGGACTGCATTGAGTTCCCCGGATTGCGCTGCGCTCCATCCGGGCTACAATTACTTATTTAACTCGATTGATGTGGTGTGGCACGAAGCGCATCCTGCGCACTTTCGGCGCAACGCGTTGCGCGCTACCAATAACCCGCCCTCCACTATACACAAATTATTCAGTATCGCGTTTAAGAAAATCGTGCAGGGTTTTTCCCGGCTCCAGGTGAAAGGTATCGCCCAACATTTTTAGTTCGCGAATTCGATCAAGTCTGAAGGATCGGAAATCCGTACGCAGTTCACACCATGATATGAGCAACCAAACCGGGCCGTAGTAGGACAATCCTAGCGGGCGCACTATTCTGTTGGTCTGATTTTCTTCTGCATCCTGATACGCGAAGTGAATTTTCCTGTGTTCACGAACCGCAACTCGTAGTTCGCGCAAATCAAATGATAACGGTTCGGAAAAATGATCGCTCGGCGCAAGCAAGGCGGTTTCGGCCATGTGCCGTTTAAGACGTTCCGGGATAACGCTCTCCACTTTCGCTAACACGTTCGCGGCGGCTTCGGCCAGTTCTTCGTCCGCCCAGGATTCGACAATGCGCGCGCCTAATACCAAGGCTTCGATTTCTTGTTCGTCAAACATTAGCGGTGGTAGGTCGAAACCTTTGCGTAACACGTAACCGATTCCAGCCTCGCCTTCAATCGGCACACCGCTTGCCATAAGATCACTGATGTCACGATATATTGTCCGTTCCGATACCTCTAGTTCACCGGCCAGATCATGAGCGCGAACCAACTTGCGACGACGTAAAATTTGAATAATGTCGAACAGCCGATCAGCTCGCCGCATGCACTCCTCCGGTCAGGTCAGTATTGTGAATGAACCCTACTGACACCCTGTGTCAGTAGTCAACCGTTTATGAGGATCCCCCTGACACCATGTTGTCAGTAGTAACGCTTTAACATACGACTCCCGGTGATAATTAATGTCCTGACATCAACAAATCACCAAAACAAACGGAGGTACGACAATGACAATCAAGTTATTTCAGCAAATCATCGAATCGCTCAAATTTCGGTACGAGTGTAAAAAAAACATTCAAATTCTTATGCTTTTGGACGATCATGCGCTGCAAGATATTGGTATAAATCGGTTGGATATAGGATCCATCGTGAAAAATCAATTACGACTAAAGCATTGTATGCAGCAGCCGCGTCCGAAGAGAGTTATGGCTAAAAAAACAGTTAATGTGCGCAGCACTCTGGCCACCGCTTCGCATTAGCAAAATTCAAATAAGTTGATTGCCCACAACAAGTGATTAACAAATAGCTTTCTAAACATATATGAATCCGCAACCGAAGTACAAAATTTTTCGCGACCTGCATGAACATGCCGGCGTATTCATCATGCCGAATCCATGGGATGCGGGCACCACTCGCATTCTGACATCACTCGGATTCAAAGCGCTCGCTACGACCAGCGCAGGCATGGCGCATTCGCTTGGTTTAAGAGATGGCACAGTGTTGTGGGAACAGGTGCTAACGCATTGTCGCATGATCGTTGAAGCCACCGATCTTCCGGTTTCCGCCGATCTTGAAAAAGGATTTGG
>Ga0224508_10000519_pt1 | contig 37903 bp, 36 predicted proteins | sample SF_Jan12_sed_USG_4_FD_170157 | JGI IMG/M metagenome (GOLD analysis project Ga0224508, IMG submission 170157) | Sediment microbial communities from San Francisco Bay, California, United States - SF_Jan12_sed_USGS_21 | ecosystem: Environmental > Aquatic > Marine > Sediment | place: USA... | reverse complement strand
GTGCGCCGGCCAGACCGGCCACCGCGCCGGCGCCGAAAATGCAAATCTTCATGGCAGCCTCACTTCGCTTGACCGGGTGCATCATGCAGTGGGCGCGGGCCCAGGCCAAGGCGCGGTATCGCCCGTATCGCGGCGGTGATATCGTTTAGGGGCAAGACGGCAAAGGGAGACGACAACATGACCGCGACGACACCGGAAAAATACGATCCGCGCGAATTCAGGGGGCTCACCTTTCACGATGCAATCCCGGCCTTCCGCGACGGATCCGATACGCCGCGCGCCTATCTGGATCGCTGTATCGAGACGATCGAGGCGCGTGAACCGACGATCAAGGCATTCGCCGCGTTGAACGAGGCGGCGGCGCGCGAGGCCGCCGATGCCAGCACCGCGCGCTGGCAGGCCGGCCGGCCGCTCTCCGCCATCGACGGCATGCCGATCGCCATCAAGGATCTGCTCGAGACGAAAGACATGCCGACGCAGATGGGGTGCGACGCCTATCGCGATAATTTCCCGAAGCGCGACAACGCGGCCGTCTGGGCGTTGCGTCAGGCCGGCGCCGTGGTGTTCGGCAAGACGGTGACCGCGGAACTGGGCGGATCGCAACCGGGGGCGACCACAAATCCCTTCGATCCGGCGCGCACGCCCGGCGGCTCCTCCTCCGGCTCGGCCGCCGCGGTGGCGTCCCGTATGGTGCCGGCGGCGATCGGCACGCAGGTCGGCGGCTCGATCATCCGTCCCGCGGGCTTCTGCGGCAACGTCGCCCTGAAACCGTCCCAGGGCGGCATCAACCGGGGCGAGCGCCAGGCGACCAGCATGAGCACCCATGGCGTGCACGCGGCCTGTATCGAGGATATGTGGCAGGTGGCAATCGAAATCGCCCAGCGGGCCGGGGGCGACCGCGGCTATCCGGGCCTGCTCGGCCCCAAATCGCCGCCCGCGGCCGTGAAGCCGGAGCGCCTGATGGTCCTGGAGACCGAAGGCTGGGCCAACCTGGACGATGCCAGCAAGACTGCCCTGGAGAGCTTCCTGGAGACGTTGCAAGGGGCCGGCGTCACGCTGCTGCGCCGGCGCGACAACGCGTCGGTCGAAGCGCTGGAACAGGCGATCAGCGACGCGAGCGCGGTTTGCAGCGCCATCACCGGTTGGGAAAACCGATGGGCGCAGCGCAACCTCGTGGATGAGCACCCGAACGGCGTCAGCGACCGTGCGAAGGCGATATTGGCGAAGGCGGAGGCGATGAGTGCCGAGGACTATCGGCTGGCCTTGCTGGCGCGCGAGGCGGCGCAGCTCATTCATGCGCGGCTGGCGCCGATTGCCGATGCGGCGATCACGCTCGCCTGTCCGGGGCCCGCGCCGCTGTGGCCCGGCGACACGCCGGGGCAGCCGCTGGAGCCGCGGCCGACCGGTAACGCCGTCTTCAACTACCCGAGCTCGATGCTGTTCGCGCCGGTGGTGACGGTGCCGATGCTGAGCGTCGGCGGCCTGCCGGTGGGCCTGCAGGTAATGGGGCAGCAGCAATCGGACGTCCGTGTGACCGCCACGGCGCGCTGGATCCAGGATTCGGTCGCGCCGGTCGTGGTGAGCTGAGACGGTCCCAGGGGGCTGGGCTAGCGGTAGCCGGCCCGCAGGCGGCTGCGCGCGCGCTGGAAGGGGCGGAAGGCCGCGCTGATCCGCCGGTATAGCTCAGGCGTCCAATCCGGCAAATGCCGCTCCGCGGCGGTCAGCGGGCGGTGGCGAGGGTCATGTGGCGCGATCACCACGCGCGTCTTGCGCCGGCCGGTCTCGGCCACCAGCACGAACAATTCCTCAATCGCCGGATCGCCCATGGCGAGGCAGCCGACCGAGGCGGCCTTGCCGTGAATGAAGATATTGGTGCCCGGCTGGGTGCGGCCTTCGCGCCGCGCGTGGGTCAGATCGAAGGCATTGGGATAGTTGAGTTTCATCGAAAGGTGATAGCTGCTGTTCGGATTGAAGCCGCTGATCCGGTAGATACCTTCCGGGACCTGCCAGTCGCCTTCGCGCAGTTTGGGGCCTTTTCGGCCGCTGGCCTTGCGGATTCGGTAGGTTTTTACATGGCGGAAGGACGCGTCGCCGCGCGCCCAGACCTCAAGCTTCATTTCCTGCTTCATCGCAAGAAATACCAGTTCGCGCGGCGGATAGGCGATGCCGGCGGCGGCGAAGTGGGGTTGCAGGCGCTTGACCGCGGCGGGGCCAAAGGCGGCGACCACTTGCCCAACGGTGCGGTTGCTGCCGGGACTGCCGGAAACCCCAAGGGCCGCCATACTAGCCGCTGCCGTCACGATCATCCCGATTTTCCACCGGTATTTCATGCAAATACCCTGGCAATGCGCCACTTGATCCACCCGATGCGGAGGCGCGTGTCAGTGTGAGATTTGCCTATAATACCCTGAAATTATGGCACTGTTGAGGCGTCCCTGGATTGCCCGGGGTCGACGGGGTCTACCAGACGATGACGTTGGGATCGTTCATCAGTTCGCGTGGATCGCCCGCTTCATGCGGCGTGAGGACGCAGCGTTGGGAGGCGTCGTCGTCGCGTATCGCGTTGGCAAGGTTGACGATTTTGTCGAATATTTCTTGATGGTCGGTTTCTTCCATATCGTTCGGGAACAGCAAATCGGCATGAAACCACAATTCCACGTCAAAACTCTGATTCGACCCATCGATGAAGAAATCGGCATATAACGGCGCTTTCGGGAGGAGCAGGCCGCAGATGCCATGCATGGTGTCGGTATCGACGCTCGCGGCTATTTTGCGCTTGATCGAGTCGTCCAATTCGACGGGGTCCTCGGAGCCCAATAGCCCGTCGCCATCCAGCGCTACCACCTGGACGATCTTCAGCTGGCTGGCGATCAGGTCGAGCACCTTTTTAAGATGGCGGGATTTATTGTCCAAAACGTACAATTGCCGCGCCGTTCCGTCATACGGAAGCAGCATGTCTTTGGCGGAAGGCCAAAGGGATTCGGCAATCGTTCCTTCGCACATCGGATTTGCGGCCCATTCAAGAGTCTTTCGGAATTGACCGGTCTATCCGCTTATTATTTGCAAAACGTTAACGAAGAGGTCTTTCGCCTAAATCATCGCGAATCCGCCATTCACGCTCAGAGTCTGGCCGGTGACGTGCCGGGCCCGGTCGGAAGCGAGGTAGAGCACCGCGTTGCTGATGTCTTCCATCTCGCCGATCCGGCGCAGCGGATAGACCCTGCGCACCTTCTGCTCGCGCGCCGCGACCTTTTCCTCGCCCATGCTCTTGCGCATTTTGTCGAGGATGGCGTTACGCATCGGCGAGTTGGTGGCGCCTGGCGAGACCACATTGACGTTGATGTTGTGGCGGCCGACTTCCTTGGCGACGGATTTCGTGAAAGCGACGACGCCGCCCTTGGCGGCGGAATAGACCGCTTCGCGCTCCTGACCGACGCGGGCGGCATCGGTCGCGATGTTCACGATCTTGCCGTATTCGCGGTCGACCATGCCGGGCAGCACGGCGCGTATGCAATTGATCGTCCCGTACAGCGTGACCTTGATTTCCTGGTCGCATTGTTCCGGCGTTTTTTCCAGGAAGGGCGCATGCTGAGCCAGCACGGCCGCGTTGTTGACGAGCACGTCGATGCGGCCGCAATCCTTCTCGATCGCGCCGATCGCCTCGGAAACGGCGGCGGTGTCGGTGATGTCGAAACGGGCAGGCAGGCCGGCGCCGCCGGCCGCGTCGATCATCTTCAGGGTTTCATCGATGCCGTCCTGGGAAATGTCGTTGACCGCGACGCGCGCGCCTTCGCGCGTAAAGGCGACGGCCATGTCCTGTCCGATGCCGCTGCCGCTGCCGGTAATCATCACCACTTTGTCCGTATAACCGAGATCCATGCTTCGTCGTCTCCTCTTGTCCTCTTGGGTGTGGGCTATCCCGTCTGTTTCAGGTTTTCCTGCTTCTGTGCCGCGTAAATCGAGACATAGCCTTCCTGCTCCCAGTCGGGCGGAATGCGGCACGGCCGGGGGTCGTTGTGCGACCATTGCGCAGGGCGTCCGCGCACGATTTCTCCGGTGTGGCTGGTCGGCGTCGGCGGCCGGCCGAAGATGAAGGCATCGGCCGATGAATAGACATTGAGCAGCAGCGGCCGAACCTTATCCGACCGGTTGCGTTGCGAGCTGTGAATGGTCCGGCAGTTGATCATGATCAGGGTGCCGGCGGGACCGCGCATTTCCTCAGCGCTATCCAGCGCCACTTTGGCAAGGTCGCGGTCGGCGAGGAAGCCCGCCCATTTGCCGGTTTCGCCGAAATGATCGAACAGCTCCCCCTCGTGGCTGCCGGGAATTGCGGTAAGCGGTCCCTCCGCCGTGTCCACATCCTCCAGATAGACGCCGACCGTGACCGGGCTGTAGTTCGAGTGCGGCCAGGCGGGTATGTCCTGATGCCACTTCACCTCCTCATCGCCGCCGGGCCATTTGAAATTCAGTTTGGAACTGTGGAATTTCACGCCGGGCCCGACCAGATCGGCGACGACATCGGTCATTTCGGGCGCGCTGGCGAAAGCCCAATAGTCGGGATGCTGGTCGACGGCGGCGCGGATACGCCGCGGCCGCGGATCGTCCGCGCCATGTTCCGGCGCCAGATCGTAGCGGTCGTTGGATCGCGGCACGGTGCGGCTTTCGGCGACCAGAGCGTCGGTGGCCGCCTGCAGCCGCTCCAGCCAAGCCTGCGAGACCTGGCCTTCGACGGTCAGGAACCCCTTTTCAAAATAGGATTCCCGCTGCGCCTGGCTCAGGCGGATCGACGGTTGGTCGAGGATGTGTTCCGGGGTCATCGCGCTTTTCCGTTACGGGTTGCTTCCGAGCCGGTATTCTAGCATGGGATTGCAGCGGTTTCCGGTATAGCCCGGACTTCTCATATTCTCCGCGGTCTGCGTCGCGTCCGGGCGGTTGCTCCGCCAGGAGCGGGCCGAAAAGCGTAGCCTATGCTACGGTTAAGGGCTGCGACGCCGCGGACGGCTGCCTGGGCGCGACCCTGCGGGCGGCGCCGTCGCCGCGCAGGCCACGGAGAATATGAGAAGTGCGGGCTAGCCGGTCGCGGCATGGCAGACCGGCGCCGGAATAAGGGTCGGACCGAGAGATCTGTGTGAGTGGGAAATGAAATTATGAATGATATCAAACCTGTACTGATCGCCGGTTACGGGCTGATGGGACGCGGCATCGCACTGACCTTCGCGCGGGGTGGTCATCCGACGGTGGTGTTGAGCCGCGATCCGTCGAAAGCCGCCGATATCCCCGAGGGCGTATCGGTCGTGGGCGAGTTGCCGGCGGCGGCGCCCGATCTGATCATCGAATCGATACCGGAGGATATGGGGCTCAAACTGGCCTTTTTCGAGAAGATCGAAAAGGCCTATGGCGACGGCCCGGTCATCGCCAGCAACACTTCCGGCCTGTCGTTGCAGGAATTGGCCGACCCGCGGCGCGATCCGGCAAATTTTCTCGGCATTCATTACTTTCAGCCGGCGGAAGCGTTTCCCATGGTGGAGGTGATCCGGTGCGCCAAGACCGGCGGCGCGGCGTTCGAGCGGGTCAGGGCGGCGCTGAAACGAAACGGCCAGGATACGATCGAGGTCAACCGGCCGTTGAACGGTTTCGTCATCAACCGGCTGCAGCATGCGCTTCTGCACGAGGCCTTCTATCTGGTTCAGGAAGGCATCTGCACGGCACGGGACGTGGACAATTTTTGCCAATTCATGTTCGGCCCCCGCATGTGCGCCACCGGCCTGCTCGAGCAGAAGGACATCAGCGGACTCAACACGACCGCTGCGGCGCAAAGCGGCATCGTGCCGACGCTGTTTCACAACAACGAGGTGAGCCCGATGTTGCTGGATTTGGCGGCGCGCGGCGATCTCGGCGCAAAGACGGGAAAGGGGCTCTACGACTGGGCCGGCCGCGACGTCGATGCGCTCAAGGCACGCGCCGCCGATAAGTTGCGCCGCATCCTCGCCATCGTTCAGGAACCCTGATCGCGTTCCAACAGGGCGGCGAAGGCGGCCGCATGATCGCGCACCGCTGCATCGTCGTCGTACAGGATATCGCGCCGTTCGGTAATTTTGCGGATCAGGGATTCGCGCCGGCCGCTGTCATTGGCGATGGCGACCGCCGTATCGATGTAGTCGTCAGGATCGGCGGCGACAGCGTCCGGCAACGCCATGCGTCGATACATACCGAAGGTGAGCCGGGCGCGTCGGAAGGGTCCGGGCAGCGTAACCACCGGGACCGGCGCGGCGAACGCCTCGAAGGATGTGTTGCCGCCGGAAAACACCAGCGGGTCCAACACCGCATGGGCGGCGGGATAGAGCGCCAGGAAATCCGCGTGCGGCCGTCGCGCCAGGAAACGCAGGCGTCCCCGCGTTACCGGCGCCGTGCGGGCCAACCGCGCCTCCAGCAGATCGCGATGATGCCGGCTCGGCCCTTCGACCATGACCAAATCCGCGCTCGGGTCGCGCTCCAGAATGCGTGCCACGATGGCGTCGAATTCGGGGGGGAATCGAAACGGGCCGTAAGGGTAGAGATAGACATGCCGGGCGGGATCGAGTCCCAGGGCGGCAGCCGCTTCCGCACGGTCGAGCGCGGGTATACGGGGCATCGCGTAGCGGGTCCCGAGCGAGGGTAACCGGACCAGCGTTTCGCTGTAATGCGCGTCCGCGTCGGCCGTTTCGACGAGGTCGCTCGACAGGAATGCGTCCATCGTCGGAATTCCGGTGGTAACCGGAAACCCCCAGCCGGTGCACTGCACGCGCGCGAGCCGGGCGAAGGCGAGGAAATAGAGCAGGGGGTCCATGCCGATCCCCGCATAGGCAATCAGGTCGAACCGTGCCTCGGCAACCGCACCGCGGGCCGTTTCGAGATCGCGCGGCAGGACGTGGAATTCGTCCGCGGAATCGGCGATGCGCCGGGCGACGGCATCCGCGGGTGGGCCGAAACCGGCGACGGCGACGGTGAATCGGTCGCGCGGTAGATGCTCGATGACGCCGCCCATCAGGCGGCCCAGCGTGTGGTCGCGAAAAAACGGCGAGACGAATCCGATGCGCGGTTTTCCCGCCGGCCGGACGCGTGCGCCGCGGCAGTGCGCCGCCTCGAAGGCGAGCGACGGGCACGCCTCCAAATGGAGTGCGGCGAGATTTTCCAGGAAAGCGCGATCGTCGACTCCCTGGGCGCCGAATTGAAAATAGCTCTTGGCCACCTCGCGCGCCGGGTCGCCGATCGACAGTCCCTGCCGGCGCAACGCGGCCACGTCGCGTTCGGCCGCGCGGCGGCGATGCATCTCGTCTTCGCCATTCTTTGCGACGACCGGGAGCGTCAGGGCCCGGCGCAGCGCCAAGCCGTCCGACGCGCGGATCCGTTGCGCCGCGTCATAGGCATCGCGTGCCGCATCGACCGCGCCGACCCGTTGCAGCATATCGCCGAGCGCTATTCGGTAGGCGCGGTTGTCCGGGTCGGCCTTCGCCGCTTGTTCGCGGTGATGCAGCGCTTCGTCGAGGCGCGCTGCTTCGGCCAGCATCCCGGCGAGGGCATGATGGGCGGGCGCGTGCGTGGGCGAGACCTGCAACGCCTTTTGCAGCATCTCATGGGCGCGGTCGGTCATGCCGGTGCGGCGCAGGGCCGCGGCGGTGCGGGTGTAAAGTTCGGGATCGGTCGGCCAGTGACGCAGCGCCTCGATATAGACACGCGCCGCATCCGTGTAGTGGTGCTTTGCCTCGAGGACGGCGGCGAGGTTCTTGCGGAAGATCGGATCCCGCGGCGCAAGATCGCAGGCGCGGCGCAGGAATTTCAGCGCCAGGTCGCCGTCGCCCGCGCCGTTATGGGCCAATCCCAACGCATGGCAAAGCGCCGCATCGCCGTCCCCGGATTCGGTCATCCGCGTACCGAGCGAAATCGCCGCGTCGTACCGGCCTTCCGCCACATGCGCCAAGACCGCGGGGAGGTCGGCGTGTTCGCCGTCGGACTGTTTTGATCCCGTCATTCCCGCGCCGTCCGCTTCCCGTGCTAGTCTTGCGCGCATCGACGCTGGTCAAGCCGCGCCATCCGATCGCGGGCACTATCCTACCATGTCGGGGGCGGCAGCCGCTTACCCCGTTTCCGATCAAAAAAAGAAAACGGAATATTCTCAATGCCCGAAGTTGCCGCGTTCACCTTTGGGGAGGTCAGTACAGGAACCCTGATTCTGGTCGCGCTGGTGGCATATCTCAGCTCGGTCGTCGGTGGCCTCGCGGGATCGGGTGTCAGCATGCTGATGATGCCGTTGCTTGTGCCGTTGGTCGGTATTAAGGGAATCGTGCCCGTCATCTCGGTGGCCATGCTGGCCGGTAGCACGTCACGGCTCTGGGTATTTCGCCACAGCGTCGAATGGCCGGTCGTCCGCCGCATTCTCACCGGATCGATTGCGGGCGCGGTGATCGGCGTGGCGATATACGACTGGCTGCCGGCAAAGGCGCTCTATTTCCTGATTGGCGGCTTCATCCTGCTGGCCGTGCCGGCGCGACGGATTTTCGAAAGGAACAACCGACAGCTATCCGGCGGGCCGGGGGTGACGGCCGGTCTTGGCCTCGGCTACGGCGTCATCTCGGGCAGCCTGTCCGGCGGCGGCCCGATTCTCGTCGCGATCCTGCTGGGGATGGGCATCAAGGGCGCCGGAATCGTCGGCACCAAGGCCGGAATCAGTATTGTCATGCATTCGGTGAAGACGCTCGCCTTCGGCGCCTTCGGGTTGCTGGATATCGAAATTCTTCTGGCCGCGGCGTTGATCGGGGTTTGTACGTTACCGGGTGCCTATACGGCGAAATGGTTGGTCGAGCGCATGGGACTGCGCGTGCACACATACATCATCGAAGGCGCCATTATGATCGGCGGCATCTTCGTGTTGTGGCAGGGCTTTGTGTGATCGCGCCGATGCCGCCGCGCATGCCTGCGGATTATTCGGCCCAGTCGCCGGCGTTGCGCCGCTTCCGGCGTGCGTTCTCCGCCATGATTTCGTCGATCTGCTCCTGGCGCAGATGATCTTTGTGGCCATGAATGATGGCGTTGGCTTGCCGTACTATTTCTCTGAGTTGGATACCCGCTTCGCGGGCCACCGTACGAATGCCCTGGAGGTCTTCCTGCGAAATGTGCAATTGCAGGACATCGATCGTATCCATGACGCGTTTGTTGGCGCGATCGATTATTTCCTCGAGCGGCTCGCGGAACCGTTTGGGCGCCAATCCATAGGCCTCGATGGCGAGCTCCTTGTCCGGAAAGCCGCTCTCGCGAAAATGCTCGACATAGGTTTTCGGACGCCACGCGGTCAGCTCTTCCAGCATATGCGGCATGTCGCCGACCATATCGAAGAGCATGATCGGGCCATTCAGATGGTTTAAGTAATCTGTTGAAAGTAACGTGTAATCGCTGATATTGCTGTTTCGCACCCGCTCCTGGAAATCGCGGAGTTTGCTTTCGCCTTCAGGCATCGCGGCAGTCTCTGTGCGGTTTCACAGGATTCCCGTCATGCGCGCGCGTTTTTGGCACCGTGCGCGCGGGATACTGCCTTGGTAATCGAGAATGGTTAGCGTTTCGTTAATAAATGACGCTGCGCCGTCGATTTCCGAATTTGCAGGATGCCATGGCGCTGAGGTCGCATTTGCCCTAATAATTCCTCCGTCAGAGCGCCCCAAATGCTAGATTGAGGCATCATTGATAACATCCGCACTGGCGCTCGAGCGGGGGGGACGCCTGGGTGGGTCCGGGACTCGCGGCGCGCCGCCCGCCGAGCCGCCTGTTTAAAAAAACCACACGCCGCGGCGTTTGACAGGCCGTCGGAGGCCTAGATTTGCCAGATTCGAACGATGCGACATTAAGGACGGAACAACGGGACAGCGGCCACCAGAAGCTGCCGTTCAGCGTTCGTCGGTTCCTGCGCGGCCTGTCGCATGATGTCGGCCGTCGTGGTCATTTGCGGCCGCAACACATCGCGATTGCCGTACTGGTCGTCGTTGCCGGCACATGGGCGGCGATCGAAATTCACAGCCGCATGACGCATGTGTCAGAAAATGACGCGCGCATTTCCGCCAAGCTTATCCCGATCAGCAGCAGAGTAGCCGGTTGGGTGACGAAAATCCTGGTCAGTGAAGGCGATCAAATCAAGGTCGGACAGGTCATGGTCCAGATCGATTTGCGCGAATCGCGGCTGCGGGTTCGCGAACTCGACGCCCAACGATTGCGCATCCAGGCGGACCGGACGCGGCTGCGCATGGAGAAATCCCTGACAGACAGCCAGACGTCGAGCCGCTACAAGACCCGGCAGTCGGCGCTCAATGCGGCGAGGGCGGCGGTGTCGTCGCTGAAACCGCAACTCGATTTGGCGCGGGCCAATCTCGCCCGTTCGGAATCGCTGTTTGCGAAAAAAGTTATCCCCCGCCGGCAGATCGATGAAGCGCGGACCACCGTCCGCAAGGTGCAGAGCGATCATCGCCGGGCGATCGCTCAGTTACAGCAGGCGCAAGCGGAGCTTCAGGAGGCAAGCGCGGATCGCGCGCGGCTCGAGGTCATTGAAGGCGAAATAGAAATGTTGCGCCATCAGGAGAGCGAACTCGAGGCCAAGGTGGAACGGCAAAAATTGGATCTTTCGGACCGGACCATTCGCGCGCCAATCGCGGGTGTGGTCGACAAGACATTTGTCGAGGAAGGACAATATGTGACGCCGGGACAGCGGCTGGCGATCGTCCATGACGCCAATCAGATTTGGATCGACGCCAACATCAAGGAGACCGAGGTCCGAAAGCTGCACGTCGGCCAATCCGTCGAGGTTTTCATTGATGCCTATCCCGACGATGAATTCCTCGGCACGATCGCGACCATCGGCAATTCGACGACCAGCGAATACGCGCTGCTGCCGACGCCCAATCCCAGCGGCAATTTCACCAAGATAACGCAGCGCCTGCCGGTGCGGATCGCCATCAGGCAAAAAGACCAGAAGCTGCGGCCGGGCATGATGGTTGAAGTAAGAATCGACATTCGCGGGAATTAGAATGTGGCGGCGCGTGGCCGGCGGTGGCGCCGTCATGCCTGCAAACAAGGCGCGATTGAGGGAACCAAATGTCATGAAATTGAATCTTGGCTGCGGGCTGCGGAAGCTGGAGGGCTACCTCAACGTCGACAAATTCGCGGAATGCGACCCCGATTTTGTTGCGGATTTGGAGCTGCTGCCCTGGCCATGGGAGGAAAATTCCGTCGACGAGGTGGTCATGCGCCACGTGCTCGAACATTTGGGCGAACGGAACGAGATTTATTTGGGTATTCTCAAGGAGTTGTACCGGGTCTGCCGGCCGGGCGCGCGGATCACGATAACCGTGCCGCATCCCAACCATGACGACTATATGACCGATCCGACGCATGTCCGGCCGGTCACTGTCGATTCGTTCCAGCTTCTGTCGAAATCGAATTGCCGCGAGTGGCAGGAGAAAGGCATCGGCAATACGCCGCTTGGCCTGTATCTCGATGTCGATTTTGAAATCGTAGGCACACAGATCGTTCTCGACGAGCCGTGGGGCACACGACACACCGAGGGAACGATCAGCGAACAGGATCTCGCCTTCGCCATGCGCCACCACTTGAACGTTATCAAGGAAACCACCAGCACCCTGACCGTGGTCAAGAACTAGCGACGCACGCGCGCCGGCGCGACGAATCGGGTTCGTGCGTCAGCCGCTCTTGCCGATTGTGCTGGGGGGGCGCCAGTCCTTCGCCATCTGCTCCGCTTTCAGGCGTTGCTCCGACGTCAATTCCGCCCCAACCGCGTCTTTCTCTTTTTGGGCGGACTTGTTGCCGCCGCGGATCGCGAGAATGAACCACATATAGGCCTGCGTCGGGCTCTTTTCGATGCCATCGCCGGTCAAGTACCGCGTCGCGAGGTGTTGTTGCGCGCGCGCATGTCCCTGGTTTGCCGCTTTCCGAAACCATTGCGTCGCGACCTGGGAATCCTTTGGTATGCCGAGGCCGTCGCGATAGCGTTTACCCAAATTGTATTGTGCCTTGTCGAATCCGGCCTCCGCGGCTTTAAGAACCCATTTTGCGGCGATATCGGGGTCCTTTTCGACGCCGAAGCCGTAGTCGTACATGCGTCCCAGGGCGTATTGCGACCGGGCTAAATCCTGGTCGGCGGCCTTACGGAGCCATGACACGGCCTCGTCATAATTTTGGCGCACGCCGGTTCCTGCCAGATAGGCGAGACCGATGTTGTGTTGCGCCTCGGGATCTCCCTGATCGGCGGCCTTGGTCCACCAGCCGATCGCTTTGCTGCGATCCTGGCGCAATCCTTTGCCTTCGTCGTACATGACGCCAATGTTGAATTGAGCGCGTTTGTCGCCTTTGTCGGCGAGCGGTTGCCATTCGTTGAACGCGCGCAGGAAATCACCCGCTTGATAGGCCTGCCATCCGGCATCGAAATCGGCCGCTGATCCTGTTTTGGGTTGGGTTATTCCGAGCAATACCGCAAGCATGGCGATCGCGGCCATATGGCCCGCCATCGAAATTGATCTGGCCGCCCGGCGGCGTCGACAATTATCGTAAGGACTTGGCATTGCGTCTCTCCCGATCGCGGCGTTAGGACGGTTGTGCCGAGTAACTGCCGACTTTCGCGCGCAGCAACTCGATCAAACCATCTACGCCCCGCTGCCGCACAATCGCGTCGTATTCGGAACGTTGCGTCGCAGCCATGCTTACTTTTTCGACCATCACATCGATTATTTTGTAGTCATTCCCGCCATTGTTTCGAACGCGCCAGCCGGCCCGAATCGCCGGCCCGACCGGTTGGGCAATGGCGGTGACAATGATCGCGTCACTGCGTCCCAACGGCGTTGCCGATGTGATTTTAAACGCGTCATTTGCATAGCCGCCGATCCGCCGCGCATAGGTGCGCAGCACGAATTCGCTAAAGAGCGTTAGATAATCCGCCCGTTGATCCGATGTGGCGCGCCGCCAGGACTTGCCGAGAACGAACCGGCCGATCGTCCTGAAATCGAAATTGCCGCGCAGGAGTTCGCGAATCTTCGCTTCCCGTTGAGCCAGCGGAAGCTCCTTATCGGCGAGAAGTTTTACGGCCTCATTGCCGAGGCGCTGGATAAATTCCCTGGCGACATCCGGCGACGTTTTTTCCGCCGCCGAGGCAGGTTGGAATAACCAAACACTGACCAGCATTACTAAGACGAGATTTCGCATCGCGGTCATCCGACTGACGGCTTTCATACTAACGGCATGGTTGTGGGCGGGATTTGGCAGGGCGATCGAGCGTACCTATCGATTTAGCTTTGAACTTAGGTTTCCTATTATATAATTGTTGGACTTTAGGCAACAATGAGTATCGATCAAGAATATTTGAAAATATGTCAAATAAAAATACAATAAGATCTCAAGCGTTTAATCAGTATCCTGCGATGAAGACCTGATCAACACTCTCAATCGTACCGCAAACGCTTCTACCGCCCGAAATTTTCCGGCTCATCCGTATCGGAGGCAACGGGCATGCCGCCGCGCGGTCCGTTATTGGTTCGGTCCGCGTATTCAGGCGCGAGCGGCCGCCCATTCGGCATATTGGTCCAAAGCCGCAGCAGCCGCCTCCCGTACGGCGCCGCAGGATCATCCTTGAAGGCCTGGCGCGAATGCAGCACCGAATGATTGTTCAAGAGTTGCATGTCGCCGGTCTTGAAATCCATGTCGAAGCGAACATCCGGAGACATGGCAAGCGCATTCACATGATCGATGGCGGCTTTTTCGAGCGCCGATAGTGGCTGCCCCGTCTTCTCCGCTCCTTGTTCGATCAGGCGGCGGTTGAAATGGCAGCTCAGCTTGCCGGCGAAATAGCTGAATACGGGGATGACATTGTTGGTCACCTCGTTGGGGTCGCCCGACGCGCCTTCGCCCCGCATGTTATGGCGAAATCCCCGGCGGAGCACATCAAGGTATTCGGGATGGTGCCGCACGATTTCATTGTAAATGGTCATACCGCTGGCGATGCAACTCGCGCCCCCGGTTTTGGCCGGACGAACACAAAGCAGGGCTACAAGGTCCGCAGCATCGCTATGTGGCATGAGCCGAGCGTCGGTCGTGTATCCGCGAACCTGCTTGCCATAGGGGATGCCGCGATCCGCAATTTCGACGATCCTTTCACCCTTGCGGTTTTGCGTGAGCGGTGTTCCCAAGTGGACGCCGAGCCCCCAATACAAAAGGTATAGATCCTCGTTCGTCAGGGCCGTAACCGGGATTCCCCTCACCAGAACGAATCCCCGGCCGTCCTCCAATTCATCGAGAAATCGGGCAAACGAGGATTCCAGGAGCGGGAGCGGGAAATCATCCCTGCCGAATTCGTAGCATGGTTGCCGCTTCGATTTGACCTGCGCCACGGCCTCGATCAATTCCGCCTGCTCGGCGTCGGTCAGGACATGGATCCAACTGTCATTTTGGGCGAAATCGGCGCCGCGCCAGACGGAAGGTCCGGAAACCAAGTCCTGAAGCTCGTTTCCCATGTCGTACGCTCCCAGTGTGTTGTAGCGATTTTGCCACCGCCTGTACCGACGGCACAAACCTATCCTATCGGGTCGGACTGGCGCGGTGGGGTGGGCGGCCGGTGGGTTCTCTCGAATCGGGAACTCCGAACGGAGCGCCACGCCCATCATTTCGAATGGTTCCCATCCATAAGGAGTAGTGCTGAGGTGCTATTTTGCTGCCCCCTGCCGGGCGGCGAGAATACTGACAAGAAATACAGAAACGGCTGGCTGGGGAGTAGCAAAATGTCGTGGGTTATACTTGCCCTTTCGTTGGGCATTGTCGCCGCATTGATTGCTCTAGCAATCCTATGGAAGTGGCGTGCGCGCCGCGTGCGCATCGCGTCTCACGGCGGCGGGACCGTCCGGGAAGTGGAAGGCCCCAGTGGCGTCTATGGGCTCGATACCGCCGATCTCGCGGCTCTTCGCCATGCCGCCAGGCCGCGGCGGGGCGAGTGGAACCAAGACTATGCGACGGAACCGAACACCGGCATGCCGGGCCGGGTTGGCGGCATCCCTCGGAGCCTGCGCGTAAAGGGTTGAGCGGTTCCCCGGCGCGGCCGTTGAGCGCCGCGGCGCCCCATTTCCAATCCAGTTGTGCGATTCTCGCGCCGGCGAGGTAGCACAAACAGGCGCGTCCATTCAGATTACTCCACCTTCGCAGGCCTGCTGCCCGATTGGATGTTTGATCCCATCCTTTCGTATCTTATACGTTTGAAAAACAAGGAATAAGAATCGCGGAGGAACAAGGATGCACTGGTCGGAGTCGATCGTCATCATGACACGGCTGGCGTGTTTTACGGTTATCGTAACGTCGCCGGCGTGGATGTTCGCCGTATATTTTGCATTTCGTGGTTGAGGCGGGTTGCCGGTAAGGCCGGTGCCCGATATGTGCGTGACGGACGGTCTTGATAAGCTAAAGGGAGAACCGGATCCTCAGCGGGAAATGCTGCTGTTGGGTGAGGCGCTCGACCTCGTGACCAGCCGGCAAGGGTTCAAATCGCCGGCGCTCGTTCCGTTGGTCACGGCTTTGATCAAGCGCGTGCGCGAAGTCAGACCGGCGGCGCCGGGTGGGGAGGCGCCGGCTGGCGTGCCGGACCAACCGGTCGAAGAGGATGAGACACCGTCGAAACCGGCCGTCGACCGCGAGGCCGAGACCGGTAACGGCAAGGCCGGGGGAACGCGGGCGGCCGACGCCGAAAGCACCGAAACAGCGGCGGAGGCATCGGTGGCGCCGCCGCCGCCGGGCCTGCAAGATCAGCTCGCCTCGCGCGACAAAAAGCTTGCCGCCTTGACGTCGGCGGTCGGGCAGCTCGTCAATGTCCTGCAACGGCGAAGTTGGTCGGGCGGTATTGACCGTCGAGACGCGCCCAGGGTTTCCGGTCAGGATGCGCGCATATTCGTAAACGACCATCCGTATGAGGTTATCAACTGGAGTACGAAGGGCTTCCTGATCAAAGTCCGCGACGTCAACCGGATCGGCATGCGCGATTTCGATTTCCATTTCGTGTTGGAGCTGTCCGATGAAACGATCGAGTTTCAAGGGCGGGCCAAGACGGTTCGGATCGAGGGCGATTTACTCGCGGCGCAGTTCGAGAAACTCGATAAAGAGACCAACGCGAAGATTACGCAAATAATGGCCGGCTTGCGCGGTCCGGCGGAATAAACCCTCTTCCAAGCACCGGCGGGCGACGGCTCGTATCATCCGCTCCAGCACTTCAAATTAGAAAATCCATTCTGTCATAACGTCATTCAAGCTATAGACAGTATGGAATCGATTGCGGCCGCTGAATTGCGATGAGCGCAGCGGCGGTCGTCTGTCGATCGGTGACTGGGGGTGTCCATTGTATGACGAGGTCTGGAAGCCGGCGAGGATGCGGCTGAAGTGCCTGGCGCCCGGCATGCTCGCCTTTCCGATTCCCGTTGTAGCGCTGACGGCGAATAAGGGGCTTGCGGCGCTGCTTTTGGTGCTGAGCGTCGTGGCCCTGATCTGGCGCCGCCCGGCGAATTGGCGCGCCGTCCTGCCCTATGGTGGCGTGGCGGGCGCCCTGTTGTTGTGGGGCTTGCTATCGTCCATCTGGTCGTTCGATTCCGTGTTGTCGCTATCGCGGGCTGGCCGCTTGGCCGGCCTGTTCGGTGCCGGATTGGTGCTTTGCGCCGCAATGCCGCGGCTCACGCCGTCGGATCGCCGTTCCATCTTCATTGGTCTTGGTGTGGGGGCATTGGTCGCGCTCGGGATTTCGCTTGGCGGGCGCGTTTGGTATTCGACCCTCTCCGGCCTGCCCTGGCGCGAAAATGCGTCGGCGCAGAGTTATACTTTTGCGTTCAGACCATTCAGCTCCGTTATCGTGGCGCTGCTGCCGTCGGTCGCCGGATGGCTCCTGGCGGAGGGGAAATGGTTCTGGAGTTCAGCAATCGCCCTCTTCGCGGGCGCTGTGGTTTTGATGACCGGCGCGAATACCGCGATTGTCGCGTTCGGATGCGCCACGCTGGTATTTCTTATCGCGTTGCGCCTGAAGCGCTTGGCGACGCTTGGATTGATGGTCGTCCTGCCATTGCTCGCGATTTCGACGCCGACCTTGATCGGCTCGCTGGATCTGCCGGCGCGCGCGCAAAGTGCCGGTACCGGCTTGCCCAACTCGCTGGCTCACCGGTTGGCAATATGGCGCTTCGTGCAGGGCCGCATCGATGAACGGCCGTATTTGGGGTGGGGTTTGTATACCTCCCGCGTTATTCCGGGTGGCGAGGACAATCTCCGGGGAGATGTCCGCTACCAGGATATCCTGTCGGTCGGCAATCATCCCAAGCGGAAGTACGTTCAGGCGCTGCCGTTGCACGCGCACAATGCGAGCTTTCATGTTCGCCTCGAGCTGGGCATCCCGGGTCTCGCGATCTATGGCGTGGTTTGGCTTCTCCTGGCGGCCGGGTTGCACCGCTCATCGGGGAGCACCGTAGCGCGCGCAGCCGGCGCGGCGGCAATGGTTTCCGTATTTATTACCGCGCAACTGAGTTTCAGCGTGTGGCAGAGCTGGTGGCTCGGCGCCCAATTCATGGTCGCGGCCTTGGTGGTATTATTGTTGATGGCGAACCGCGACGATCCCGCCGGGCGTTGAGCACGGTCTCCCGCTGCCTCAATAGGTAGTCGAGCCGCCGACGGTCACCCGATGCATCATGCGCCGGTGCTTGGGCCATTCGTAGTCGTGGATCGCCACATGCTGGACGGCGCAGTTATCCCACATCAGCACGTCGCCCTTTTGCCATTTGTGCCGGTACCGGTAGCGTTTTTCGATCACGCGCTTGGTGAGGTCGGCCAACAGAGGCGCCGCCTCTTCGTCGGGCATGTCCAGAATGCCGACGCATTCGCCTTCGCTCACATAGATACTCTTGCGGCCGGTGAAGGGATGGGTGCGGGCGACCGGATGGAAGACGTCCGGCATCGCGTCGCGGTACTTGTTGTCCTGCGCGCCGGTGCCGATTTTCTTGCGGCGTTCCGAGACACGGTGCACCGCAACCAGACCTTCCAGGCGTTCCTTCGTCGCCTGCGGCAGGTCGTCATAGGCGGCGACGGCGCTGCTGAACAGGGTATCGCCGATGATACCGCGTTCTTCGTCCATGGGCACTTCGCATGCATGCAGGATTGTCGCCCGCGGCGGCGTGTCCATATAGGACATGTCGGAATGCCAGACGCGACCGGCGTCCGCATGGCCGATATTCTTGCCGTTTTCCTGGATGTTGGAGACCTGCATGATCTCCGGATAGTCGGGATGGCCGTAATGGGTGAGGAAATTGATCTCGACCTCGCCGAACCGCCGGCAGTAGGCCAGGAATCGGTCCTCGCCGATATGCTGATCGCGCAGGCAGATCACCGAATGGGTATTGAAGGCCTGCTCGATCGTCCTGAAATCGGCGTCGCTGAGAGGCCGCGACAGGTCGACTCCGGCGATCTCCGCACCCAGCGCCGCTCCGCTGGGGCGGACTTCGATGATGCTGTCGATCGCCGTGTCGGTCATGATCGTGCCTCCGTATGGAATTGGTCCTTAGTTTGTGCCGAGCAGCGCCTCGCGGAATCGCCCCTTGTGCCATGACGCATCGCGCGAACGGTGGATCGACGGCGCATCCGTCGGAGCCACTTTGACGAGGACGAACGAGGTGCCGTTGGACTCGCGCAACATCTGGCCCGCGTCTTTCAGCTCGGATTCCTTGGTCACGGTCCGCACATTGGGGATGCAGCCGCCTTCCGCCATCTTTGCCATATCGACGCCGCGCCCGGTGTGGCTTTCCTGCCAGCCGGTTTCGCCGTACCGCTCATTGTCGACGCAGACGATGCTGAGGTTCGGCGGGTTCAACACGCCGACCGAGGCGAGTGTGCCCACATTCATCAGCAACTCGCCTTCGCCAGTCACCACGATCACCCGCTTGTCCGGTTGCGCCAAGGCGAGGCCGAGGCCCATCGCCGTCGCCGCGCCCATGGCGCCGCTCAGCGTATAGGCGTTGGGGACATCGCCCGCGGCCGCCAGGACATCGTCCTTCGCGCCGGCGAGGCCGGTCACGATCAGAATGTCGCTGGTGTCGCCCAACAGCGTCTTGACCGCATGGCGGCGTTCCAACATGCCGTCCTGGACCTTTTCTTCCGGGCCCGTGCGTAATCCTGGTTTGCTGGACATTTTGGACATCTTATGCGTCTCCCGTCGAGAAGGCCTTCGCGCCGAGCAATTTTTGCGTCAGCAGGACGGCGATGGCTTGTTCGGATTGAAAGGCCATGGTGCAGGCAGCTTGGGCGGCGGGGATCACTTCGTCCGGCGAATCCACCCGGATACAGGTGATGCCCGAGGCTTCCAGAACCGGCTGAGTGGCTTGTCCCATGGCGTATTGCCAGGGATTACCCTCGCCGAAATCGCCCCGCATGCTGACGAAGGTCAGGAACGGGAAACGCCCGTGCTGGATCAGGGAAAAGAAGTTCACGCAGTTGCCGACGCCGCTGCTCTGCATCAGCAGGACGCTGCGGGCGCCGCCGAGATGGGCGCCGGCCTGCAGGGCCACGCCTTCCTCCTCCGTCGTGACGGAAACCGAATGCACATCGGCATCGGCGATCGACCGGTTGATGAGGATCCGGTGTCCCGCATCCGGGACGTAGGAAAATTGCGTTACGTTTTGTTGTCGGAGCAGGTCGTAGAGTTGATCCTGCCATGCGGGCGCATCGGCCATGTCGTTTCTCCCTGTCTTTGGCGCTATTGTTCAGCCTCGTGCGATTGCGTCAAGCCGTGGACATCCGGGCTCGGTGGCCGCGCTTGCTGAACGGATTGTGGGACGGCGTTGACGCCGGCGTTTCGGGTCGCCTTGACAGTACCGTGTTGTACGCGGCAGGTCTATTCCCGGCACCGGACAACCACAACATTTCAACCATCCAATGACCCAAAATCTGTCGATCCCGGATACGGAAACCGGTCGCGATCCCGAGACCCTGAAACTTTTGCTGGAAAGCGTCCGCCGTCTTGTGGACGACGTGCTGATTCCGGCGGAAGCGGCAGTGGACGCGGCCGCGCGGGTTCCGGATGAAATCGTCGACGCGCTGCGCCGAATGGGATTGTTCGGCATATCGGTGCCGGAAATTCATGGCGGGCTCGGCCTCAATATGAATGAGGAGACGCAAATTCTCTTCGAACTGTGCCGCGCCTCGCCCAGCTACCGGGCGCTGCTCGGCACGACGGTGGGCGTCGGCGGCAAGTCGATCGTGCTGGACGGCACCGACGCGCAACGGGCGGCCTATCTGCCGCGGATCGCCACCGGCGAAATGATCGTGTCCTTCTGCCTGACCGAACCCGACAGCGGTTCCGATGCGGCCGGTCTGAAGACCAGCGCGCGCCGCGATGGCGGCGACTATGTCATCAACGGTACCAAGCGGTTCATTTCCAATGCGCCGGACGCCGGGCTGTTCTGCGTCATGGCGCGGACCGATCCGGAACAGAAACGGGCCTCCGGTGTCTCGGCCTTTCTGGTCGAGGCGGGCACGCCGGGCCTGAGCGTCGGCCCGCCGCCGCGCAAGATGGGGCAGAAGGGCGGCCATGTCGCCGATGTCATCTTCGAGGACTGCCGGGTGCCGGCGAATGCCCTGCTAGGCGGTTTGGAAGGGCGCGGCTTCCGCACCGCGATGAAGGTGCTGGACGACGGACGCTTGCACATGAGCGCGGTGGCGGTCGGGCTGGCGACGCGATTGATCGAGGAATCGGTTCGCTACGCCCGCGACCGCCGGCAGTTCGGCCAGCCGATCGGCGATTTTCAGCTTATTCAAGGCATGCTCGCCGACAGCGAGGCCGAATGCTACGCCGCGCGCGCGATGACCGAGCGCACCGCCCGGCTGCGCGATCGTGGGGCGACGATCACCAAGGAAGCGGCGAGCTGCAAATATTTCGCGACCGAAGCCGCGTGGCGCATCGCCGACCGGGCCGTGCAGATCCATGGCGGCTACGGCTACATGTCCGACACCGCGGTCGAACGCCTGTTCCGCGACGCCCGCCTGCTGCGGATCTACGAAGGCACCAGCCAGATCATGCAACTGGTGATCGCCCGCGAGATGCTGAAAGAGGCGTAGGGCACGAGCCTATCCGCACGCCCGCCTACATCGCGGCGTAGCGTTTCAGATGGTGAGCGTGGTTGCCGAACATGGTGTCGATCATGGTCAGCCGCTTGAAATAATGGCCGATCTGCATTTCGTCGGTCATCCCCATGCCGCCGTGCAGCTGGATCGAGTTCTGCCCGACGAAGCGGCCGCACTGGCCGATCTTGACCTTGGCCGCCGTCGCCGCGCGTTCGCTTTCGGCCGGGTCGTGGTCCAGCTTCAGCGTCGCCACATACATGATCGAACGGGATTCCTCCGCCGCCATCATGATGTCGACCATGCGGTGTTGCAGCGCCTGGAACTTGCCGATCGGCCGGCCGAACTGCTCGCGCGTCTGGAGGTATTCGTTGGTGAGAGTCTTCATCGTGTCCATGACGCCGACCGCCTCGGCGCTCAGCGCGGCGATGGCGCGGCGCACGACATCCTCGATCAGCGGCAGCCCTTGATCGAGATCGCCGACGATCGCATCCGCCCCGGCCGAGACGCCGGTCAACTCGACCTCCGCGGCGCGCAGCCCGTCGATCGTCTGATATTCGCGGATCTCGACGCCATCGGCCTGCCGGTCGACGAGGAACAAGGTGATGCCGTCCCGGTCGCGGCTTTTCCCGGCGGTCCGCGCCGAGACGATGATCTTGTCGGCGGTGCCGCCGTGCAGCACCACGCCCTTATGGCCGTCGATACGATAGCCGCCGCCGTTCTTCGTCGCCTTGGTTTCCACGTCGTGCAGATCGTACCGCGATTGCCGTTCCGCATATCCGAAGGTCAGCATCGTTTCGCCCGCGACCAGCGCCGGCAGGATCGCGTTGCGCTGCTCCTCGCTGCCGCCCTTGAGCAGCAGATTGCCGCCCAGCACGACGCTGGAGAAGTACGGCTCGACGACCAGGCGGCTGCCGAAGCCTTCCATGATGATCATGGTTTCGACCGCGCCGCCGCCGATGCCGCCATAGGCTTCGGGCAGGGCGGCGCCCAGCCAACCGAGTTCCGCCATGGTGGCCCACTGGTCGCGGCTGAATCCTTCGGGCCTGGCGACCAGTTCGCGGCGTTGCGAGAGTTCATAATTCTCGCGGACGAAACGGTCGACACTGTCCTTGAGGAGCTGTTGTTCTTCGTTGAGCGTGAAGTCCATTGCCTTGCGTGCTTTCTCTTAGAGACCCAACACCATCTTGGCGATGATGTTGCGCTGAATTTCGTTGGTGCCGCCGTAGATCGACGTCTTGCGCATGTTGAAGTAGGTCGCGGCGAGGGGCGCGGCATATTCCGGCCCGACCGGTTCCTCGTTCCAGCCGTACTCCAGCGATTCCGGGATATACGGCATCGCGTAGTATCCGATCGTCTGCATCAGCAGTTCCGACAGGCGTTGCTGGATTTCGGTGCCGCGGATTTTCAGCAGGCTCGCCTCCGGACCCGGCGCCTCGCCCTCGGCGGTGCCGGTGAGCGAACGCAGCTCGGTATATTCCAGCGCGGAAAGGTCGATTTCCAGCTGGGCGATCTCGCGGCTGAAGTCCGGATCGTCAATCAGATAGCCGTCGCCGGCACGTTCCTTCGCGGCAATATCGCGCAGCTTGCGGAGCTGGGCCTTCGACGCGCCGACCCGTGCGATGCCGGACCGTTCGTGACCGAGCAGGAACTTGGCGTAGGTCCAGCCTTTGTTCTCTTCGCCGATCCGGTCTTCGACCGGCACCTTCACGTCGGTCAGGTAGACCGTGTTGATTTCGGCGCTGCCGTCGATCGTCCTGATCGGCCGGACCTCGATGCCCGGTTGATCCATGTCGATCAGCATGAAGGAGATGCCCTCCTGGAATTTGACGTCGGGATCAGTGCGGGTCAGGCAGAACATGTGATCGGCGTGCTGCGCCATCGTCGTCCAGGTCTTGGTACCGTTGATCACGTAATGGTCGCCCTTCAACACCGCGCGCGTCTGCAACGAGGCGAGATCGGAGCCCGAACCCGGTTCGGAATAGCCCTGGCACCAGAAATCCTCGCTGTTGAGAATGCGCGGCAGATATTTTTCCTTCTGCGCGGCGGTGCCGAAGGTGTAGATCACCGGCCCGACCATGCGCAGGCCGAAGGCGATCAGCCGCGGCGTGTGGCCGCGGCCCAATTCCTCGCCCAGGATGTAGCGCTGCACCGCGGGCAGTTCGCTGCCGCCATATTCTTTCGGCCAATGGGGGGCGAGCCAACCTTTCGGTCCGAGAATTTTCTGCCAGCGGACATAGTCTTCCCGGCCCAGACGGTAGCCATTCGCCACTTTCTCGCGGATGTCGTCCGGCAGTTCTCGTTCGATGAAGGTGCGGACCTCGTGTTGAAAGGCGAGGTCCTTATCGGAGAAGTTCAAATCCATCGCGATGCGCCCCTGGCTGCGTGTCGTCTCTTGGCGTGGTCGTATTCCCGCACCGGAAAGGGCGGCGCCGGGTCAATCGACGGTAGAGTTCTCCGATGATACCCGTGGCCGTCGGGCGCGCCAGTATTTTGTCTCTAGTCGACGATGACGGGCGGGAACGACGGTGCGCGCAGGCCTGATATCAGAGTCCCAGCACCGCCTTGGCGATGATATTGCGCTGAATTTCATTGGTGCCGCCGACGATCGAGGCCTTTCGCGTGACGAAATAATTCGCGCCAAGCGTGGCGCTGTAATCCGCGCCGACGGGCTCCTCGTTCCAGCCATATTCGCGGGCTTCCTGAATGAAGGGATTGGCGTAGTAGCCAATCGCCTGCATCAGCAATTCGGACAATTGCTGCTGGATTTCCGTGCCGCGAATCTTCAGCACGCTGGCTTCCGGGCCCGGCGCTTCGCCGCGCGCCTGCGCCATGATACAGCGCAGCTCGGTGTGATGCAGCGCTTCCAGATCGATTTCGACCCGGGCGATTTGCTGGCGAAAATCCTGGTCGTCGATCAAGGCCGCGCCGCCTTCGGGCTCCGCGCCGGCGATCTGCTTTAACTTGCCGAGTTGCGCCTTTGCGATGCCGATTTTCGCAATGCCGATCCGCTCATGGCTGAGCAGGAATTTCGCATAGGTCCATCCCTTGTTCTCTTCGCCGACCAGGTCCTCGACGGGCACTTTGACGTCGGTCAGATAGACCATGTTGACGTGATGGGTGCCTTCCATCAGCGGCACCGGGTGCACTTCGACGCCCGGCTGATCCATATCGATCAGCAGGAAGGAGATGCCTTCCTGAAACTTGACGTCGGGGTCGGTGCGGCAGAGGCAGAACATGCGGTCGGAGAAATGCGCGTGCGAGGTCCACATCTTCGTCCCGTTGACGGTGTAGTGATCGCCGTCGCGCACCGCGCGCGTCTGCAGCGAGGCGAGGTCGGAGCCCGATCCCGGCTCGGAATAACCCTGACACCAGATGTCGTCGCTGGCGATGATGCGGGGCAGATACTTTTCCTTTTGCGCGTCGGTACCGAATTTGTAGATCACCGGCCCGACCATGCGGATGCCCTGATTGATGACCAGGGGCGCGTCGCCGCGGGCCAATTCTTCGCTCAGGATGTAACGCTGGACCGGGGTGAGATCCGATCCGCCGAATTCCACCGGCCATTCGGGAACCAGCCAGCCTTTTTCGGACAGCATTCGCATCCAGCGGACGTAATCTTCCCGTTTCAGGTTGAGGCCTTTCCGGACCTTTTCCCGGAGGTCGTCGGGAAGGTTCTGAGCCATGAAGTCATGAACTTCCTGGCGGAAGGTGCGATCCTGTTCGGAAAACTGCAAGTCCATCCTGTTATTCCCTGCTAGGAGTTGCCGAGACGCCGGTGAAACCGTGTAATGGCGGCGACGTGTCCGATCATTATCGCCCGATTGGACGTGTTGGACAAACGACCGCAGACTGGGGATGCCGCCGGCATGGGATACGACGCACCGTTCGAGGGACTTAAAGTTGTCGACATCAGCCAGGGCGTGGCGGGGCCGTATACCGGACTGTTGATGGCCCAGAACGGCGCCGACGTGATCAAGGTCGAGCCGCTCGACGGCGATTGGGGCCGGCATATTTCCAAGAATTATGACGGTCATTCCGCCTATTCGGTGCCGGCCAATCTGGGCAAGCGCAGCATCGCGCTGGATATGAAATCCGAGCAAGGCAGGGCCATCGTCTACCGGATGATCGAGGACGCGGACGTCTTCATCGAGGGGTTTCGCCCTGGCATCGTCGACCGGCTCGGGGTCGGCTATGACGATGTGGCTGCGGCCAATCCGCGGATATTGTATGTTTCCATATCCGGCTTCGGACAGACCGGCCCAATGCGCGAGCGCCCGGCGATGGACCCGGTGCTGCAGGCTTTTTCCGGGCTGATGTCGGTCAATCAGGGCGTGGACGGCATTCCGCACCGGATCGGCGTCATCGTGTGCGACATGGCGACCGGCCTTTACGCATTTCAGGCGTTGTCGACCGCGCTCTACGCCCGGCGGGATGAGCCCAGGGGAAAGCGTATCGAAGCGAATTTGATGCAGGGGGCGGCCTGTTTCCAGGTCGTCCGGATGATTTCCAACTACCTCGACGGCGGCAAGATCGTGCCGGGGCGAATCCCGTCCGGCACATTTCCCACGGCGGATGGCTGGGTCAATATCCTGGTCTACAAGGAAGAGGAGTTCGCGCCCTTTTGCGAGATCATCGGGCGGCCGGAATTGGCCGCCGACGCGCGGTTTTCGACCAACGCGGCGCGGCTCGAAAACGAACTGACCCTTGTGCCGATTCTCAACGAGGCCTGTGCGAAATTGGACGGCGCGGCACTCTGCGCCGGCCTCGCCGAAGCGCGCATCATGCATGAAAAGGTCAACGACTATTTCGCCTTCTTGAAACATCCCCAGGTCGAGGCGACCGGCTTGATAAGCTGGCTCGACCATCCGGGCATTGGCCGCATCCCCATGCCGAACCCGCCCGGAACGGCGCAGCATCGCACCGACGGCCCGCGCAGCGTTGCGCCGGGAATTGGCGAGCACACCCGCGACATCCTGTCGGCGCATGGCTACAGTGCGGGGGAGATAGACGGGCTGATGCGTGAGAAAATCGTATACGGGTAGGAAGGAGCCGGCACCATGGACGACATCCTGGCAAGCGACAGGGCCGCGGCACTGCGCCGAACGGCGAAGATAACGTCGGTGGAAACCATCCCGCTGGAAATACCCTTCACCACGCCGTTCAAGATTTCGCAAGGCGCGCCGCGCGCGACGATCGAGACCCTGCTCGTGCGGGTGCATTGCGATCAGGGGATCGCCGGCGTCGGTGAGACCCAGGCGTGGCGGCGGCAGGGCAGCGCGGAGATCCTGCCCAATCTGGTCACCGCGGTGGAAAAGTATTTCGAGCCGCTGCTGATCGGCCGCTCGCCCTTCGACATTGCCGCAATCCTCAACGACCTCAATTCCACGCTCTACAACAGCTTGTATGCCCAAGCGGCGATTGGCGACGCGCTCTACGATTTGACCGGCAAGCTGCTCGATGTGCCGGTGCACGACCTGCTCGGCGGCAAATGCCGCGACCGTATCCGCGTCGGCGCGGTGCTGTCGATGAAGCCGGCGGTTGAAGAGGTGATTGCCGAGGCGGAGGGATTTCATGAGCGGGGCTTTCGGCATTTCGGCCTGAAGATCGGCAACGACCCGGTGGCGGATCTGCGGGGCGTCGAAGGATTACGCAAACATTTCGGCGATGACATCGTCCTGCGCGTCGATGCAAACGCCTCGATGTCGTTCGATGCGGCCTTGCAGCTTCTCAAGAAGATGGAGCCTTTCGATATCGATGCGGCGGAACAGCCGGTGGCGATATGGGATGTGGAAGGGCTGGCGGCGTTGAGTCGCGCGGTGGCGATCCCGATCATGGCCGACGAATCCGTCTCGACCGACCATTCGCTGCTCGACGTGATCCGCCGGCGCGCGGCCAGTGTGGTCCAGACCAAGGTGGCGAAGAACGGCGGCATATACTACATCCGCAAACTCTGGCATCTGGCCAGTGCGGCCGGTATGCGCATCTACCCCGGCAACCATCCGAGCGTCAGCGTCGCCACCGCATCGGTCGCGCAGATGGCCGCGGCGTGGCCCGAACCGTTGATGGAGGGCGTATTCGCCGTCGGTGTCAGCGGCGCCCTGGCCGCCGACGTGGTGCAGGATCCCATCCGGCCGGAGAACGGCGAGATCCGCATTCCCGAAGGTCCGGGCCTGGGAATTGTGCTGGACGAGGATCGTATGTCTTCGCTGCGGCTCGATCGCTGAGCGGGATTGGACGGCGATGCGGCCCACGGGAAAGAAACGACGGTTCTTCGAGGACCTGAAAGTCGGCGAACGCTACAACATTCCGTCGCGGACCCATACCGAGGCGTTGTTCTATGCGTTTCAGCTCGTCAGCGGCGACAATCGTCCGTCGCACTATGACATCGAACACTGCAAAGCGCTGGGTTTTCCCAATATGTGGGCGCATGGTTTTCAGGTCTTGGCGCAAACCGCGCCGGGTGCGAGCGATATGTCCCGCGGCGACAGCGAGGTGGTCATTCTTGGCATGCTCGAGCAATCGTCGCGGTTTTTGGCGCCGGTATTTGCCGGCGACACGCTCTATCCGGAGTTGGAAATCGCCGATTTGATCCCGCAGAACACGACAGGCGTCATGGTCTTGCGTTCAACGGTTCACAATCAGAAGGACGAGCTGTGCATGGAGGGCGAGATACGCTTGCTTGTCGCAACGCGGGATTGGAAATCCAAAAATTAGATCTTGCCCATACATATACAACGTTTAATAGTTTGGTATCTATGTAATTAACGGAAAATAAACAATAAATCGCCATCATCCATGCCTATCTTGCAAATTTACGCAGACATGGCATGGCGGAATCGAATTTCTCCGACCGAATTATGACCGGCCTTACCCGTTCGGGACGCCCGCGATCCCGGGCGTCCCGGCTGAATATATTTTCGTGGATCCGGCGTTCCGAACGGTCCGAATTGGATGCAATTCGCATTCTTGCGGAGCAGCTGCAGGAAGGTTTTGCACTCTACGATTCCGATGACCGTTTGCTGTTCGCGAATCACGAATTCGTCCGGCTGCATAAAGACCTCGAGGACATGATCAAGCCGGGCATGCTGTTCGAGGACATGATTCGGGCGAGCGTTGCGCGTGGGCACATACCCAGCGCCGCCGGACGCGAAGAAGAACATATTCGTGAGCGGCTGGCGCAACATCGCAATCCATCGGGATCAATTCTCCGGACGCTCGCCGATGGCACCGCCTACATCATCAAGGAAAGTCTTCTGCCCGATGGCCGTGTCGCGGTGACGCAGACGGACGTGTCTGAGATGACCCAGGCCAAGGACGCCTTGCGGATTGAGCAACAGCGCTTCAAGGAGCTTGCCGAGATTGCGTCCGACTGGTTTTGGGAGACCGACTCGCAGCACAGGATGACCACGGTCGTCGCATCCGTCGAAAAGACCGGCGTGTCGCTCGACAGCCTGCGGGGCAAGACGCGTTGGGAGATGGCCAATGTGGATCCGGAGACGGAATCCAATTGGGCTGCGCATTTGGCGGACCTCAATGAACGCCGGCCGTTTAGGGATTTCCGCTATAGCGTGGAGCTGCAGGATGATCACGACGTCTATCACCGAGTGAGCGGGCAAAGCGTCGTGAACGATGCCGGACAGGTTCTGGGGTATCAGAGTTTCAGGCGCAATGACGGCAACCGGCGGCATTTCTGCGCCAGCGGTCACCCGGTCTTTGACGCTCGCGGCGCGTTTGTCGGATATCGCGGTATGGCACGGGAAATTACCGAAGAAGTCATCGTCCAGGAGCAGGCGCGGGCGTCGCATCAACGATTGTTGGATGCGATCGAGTCCCTGCCGGAAAGCTTCGTGCTGTACGACGCGGAAGACCGGGTCGTTCTGTGCAACAGCGCCAGCTACAACAAATTGCCCTGGTGCAAAACGCCGGTCGAGCCCGGTATGAAATACGAGCAAATGATGCAGGAAATTGCTTATGCCGGATTGGTGGCGGAGTCGCGCGGCCGTGAGGAGGAATGGATCCGGGAATGTGTCGCACGACATCGCAATCCTGCCAGTCCGCGGGAGATCCAGCGAACGGACGGCAGTTGGCTGATGATCACGGAACGTAAGACCTCGGATGGCGGCATTGTCGCGATCAGGATGGACATCACCGAACAAAAGCGGGCGCAGATCGAACGCGAGGACGCGATCCAGAGAGTCGAGGAAGCCAACCGCGCGAAATCGAATTTCCTCGCCAATATGAGCCACGAACTGCGGACACCGCTGAATGCCATCATCGGCATGTCCGAAATGATGAGCCTGAAGATATTCGGTCCGATCAATGTGCCGCGGTATGAGGGGTATGTGGAGTCGATCTCGACAGCCGGCCGGCACTTGCTGGAACTGGTCAACGACATTTTGGATATCTCCCGGATCGAATCAGGAAACTACACGTTTAGTCCTCAATCCATACAGCCGCTGGCGATCATCGAGGATTGCCAGCGGCTGGTTCTTGAACAACCCGGCTGCGACCGCGCGGAATTGGTAATCGACATCGCCGGTCCGCTGCCGGAAATTCAGAGCGACGTTCGGGCAGTGCGCCAAATTCTGCTCAACCTCATGGGGAATGCGATCAAATTTACGCCATTGAAAGAAAAAATCTGGCTGCGGTCCGAGACCACCGACGCGTATGTGGCGATTAGCGTTGCGGATTCGGGGCCCGGCATCGCGGAAAGGGATTTGGATCGTATTGTGCGACCCTTCGAACGCGCCGACCAAAACGCTTATCTCTCACGGGACGACGGTTTGGGGCTCGGATTGGCGATTTGCAATACATTGGCCGAGGGCCTCGGCGGAGAATTGATTATCGATAGTGAACTGGGCGTCGGTACGACCGTGACATTGCGCCTGCCGCGATCCGGGAGCCTCGTCGCCAAGACCGCTTAACCTTTCGTTAACCAGACGTTGCCTATCCTTGTCGTTCCCCCACGGGGGATGGACATTCTGTGCCAGTTCAGACGAACTCCCTCGCCGCCCATCCCTGTATGGGCGGCGAATTTTTTGCGATTTTCGGCGGCGGTCCGGGCACCGCGTTCAGTGTTTGTCGGAGGCTACGGTTTATTTGGCGTCCGTTTTCGGTCGCGCGCCAGCCGGTCGGCCTCGGCGATTTCGCCGGGCGTCATCGAACGCGCCAGCACATCCTTGAATTTCACGGCCGCCCGCAAACCCGATTGCGCCGCCAGATTGAACCACATTCGGGCCCGCACGGTACTTTTGGGGACGCCTTCGCCGGCCGCGTGCATGACGCCGAGCGAATATTGCGCGGCCCGGTCGCCCTGCGCGGCTGCCCGCCGGTACCAGAGGAGGGCCTTAGTATAGTCCTTCGATACGCCTTCTCCAAGATAGTGCAGCGTGCCGAGATAAAATTGCGCGTCCGCATTGCCCTTCGTCGCGGCGGCCGTGAAATAGGCTGCCGCCCGCTTGTAGTCGGCGGAGACGCCTTCTCCCAAAAGGTACATCCGGCCGAGATAATATTGCGCGCCCGCATGGCCCCGGTCGGCCTCCGCCCGAAATGACCGCAATGCAGTCGCGTAATCCTTTGTCCCGAACGCACGGGCCCCTTCGTCGAAACCGGCAGTGGCCGACAGGGCGCTCATCGCGTGCAGGAGTGCGATCAGGCTGAAGAGCCGGGCTATCTTGAGTGTTGGGGAAATCGTGGCGGCTGCTATCAGGGTCGCTGGCCTTGGTGAGAATAAATCGCGGGGCGGTGGGCATCGTCTGATATCATCATTATACCATATGCAGTTGAGACCGGCAGCGTGAAAGCATGAAACGGAATTTGTATTTTCTCGTATTTTGTATCGCGTGTGCGGTTTGCGGGGCGATTTACCCTGCGGCCGGATCCGGTCCGCGGCCATTGGGTTGGGCCGAACACGTCATGGTTTTGCCCGAAATGCTGAAACTGAAAGCGAAATTGGATACCGGGGCGCAGACCACCTCCATCGATGCCTTGAAAATCGCCCGGTTCGAGCAAAACGGCCGGCCATGGGTGCGCTTCTCGATCGTGGACCGGGCAGGCAATGCGGCGGTACTCGAGAGACCGGTTGTTCGGACCGTCAAGGTGAAGCGCAGCGGCCTCAAAGGGTTGAATAGGCCGGTGGTCATGCTCGCGCTGTGTCTCGGCGGAACGTTCAGGGATGTAGCGGTCACCCTCTCCAATCGCTCCAATCTGCGCTATCCGTTGCTGATCGGCCGGTCGGCGATGGAGGGACGGTTCCTGGTGGATTCAGCCCGCAAATATACCGCGAAACAGGACTGTATTCGCGGCCGTTAGGCGCTGAAACAAGATATAGCGCCTCTGCGACCGCCGTGCGCCGGCTGCTTCAAATATCCATTAAAAAAATCACGCCTATCATCCTAAATGTGTATGGCATTCGAATGCTCGCAATGGCCTAATAGGATGTCAAGTTGGTGGATGAGATTGATGATACATCCTCGGAATTCCGCAGTTTCCACGGTCGGTCAGACTATTCGGGCCGCGATGGAGCGTGACGGCGAGACCTTTTACGAAGAATTCGCGAATGCGGTTACGCATGGTATTGGCGCCGTCCTGGCGGCGGCGGCGCTGGCGCTGCTTGTCGTGATTGCGGCGAGCACGGGCAGTGCCTGGGCCATCGTCGCCAGCTCGGTATACGGCAGCACGCTGTTTCTGACTTTTTTTTCGTCGTCGGTTCATCACGGGAGCTGGCATCTGCCGACCAAATCGCTTTTTCTTGCATTTGATCATTGCGCAATATTTTTATTGATTGCGGGCACCTATACGCCAATTACCCTGCTCGCTTTTCCGCAGCCTCTCGGTTGGGTCCTGTTCGGCATTATCTGGGGCTTGGCGATTATCGGTATTTCGGTCCGCCTTTGGCTCGGCCGTCCGCATTGGTTCCTCGTGCCCGTATTCCTCATCATGGGATGGCTGGGGTTCTTTTGGGTCGATACGTTTTTCGAGCATATGGGGACCGCGGGCTCCTGGCTGATCCTGTCCGGCGGGATCGCGTATACCTTGGGCGTCGTCTTCTACCTCTGGCGCAGCCTGCCCTTTAACCATGCAATCTGGCACCTGTGGGTGTTGGCGGGCAGCATCTGCCACTTCGTGGCGATTGCCCTCTATGCGGTGCCGCAGGCCGCCTGACTCTCCGTTCCTAAATCCAAAACTTGTGCCAATCGGGCTTAATTGAGCTAGGGTTCTTAGCCTTGGCGCCTTTGCCTTTGGATGGGCCGGGGGCGGGCGCAAATATGAGGTTTTCCATGGCCAAGAAATATCATCTGATCAGCTCGGTCACTTGACCCTGGGTTCAGCGCGCCGTGATCGTTTTGCGTGCCAAATCCGTGGATTTCGAGGTGACTTACATAAATCTCCGGGAAAAACCCGATTGGTTTCTGAAGATTTCACCGCATGGCAAGGTGCCGGTTCTGGTGGTCGACGAACAACCGTTGTTCGAATCGAATGCCATCGCCGAATATCTCGATGAAGTCACCGCGCCGAGACTTCATCCGGAGGATGCCATCCAGCGGGCGCGCCATCGTGCCTGGACCGACTTCGTCCCGGATTTCGCACGCGGATTGAGCGGCATCTACTACACCAAGACCACTGAAGAGCTGCGGAAAGGGCTGGAAGCCGCCCCGCAGCGGGTGGCGAAACTGGAAGCGGCGATCGCCAAAGAGCGCGGCAACGACGGACCCTATTTCAGCGGCGATGCCTTGTGTCTGGTAGACGCGGCCTATGCTCCGTTTCTGCAACGCTTTGCCTTCGTCGAAGCCAAGCTTCAAACCGGTCTGCTGAAGGATTTTCCGCTGGTCCAGGCCTGGTCGGACGCTTTGCTGTCGAATGAGGGCGTGACCGGCTCCGTCGCGCCGAGTTTTCCAGATGAATTTGTCGCCAGCCTGAAGCGGCGCGAATTCCATGTGGGGACGTTGTTCGAGACGGAAAGCGCCGCGGCCGAATAAGCCGGTTAGGCCGTCCCGGCATTCCGGCCGGCCGGATTGGCGTCCGGCTGGAAAGCCTTGGTGTTAACGAACAGCGGCGCGCGGCCGTCTCGCACGGCGCCGCGCTGACGGGCTGGTCCCTCCGCCAATTGGTCTTGATCCAACTGCGTTTACCGATAAAACGCCCCCCCTTTGCGTCCTGTACCGGCATTCGGATAGGGTGGGTGCCGTGATGACCCAGCCGAGGAGAATGTTTCAGTGTTCCAGAAGGATCGTTTTGTGGACGACTGCAAGGCAGCCGTTGGGGAAGGGCAGCGCGCGGTGCGTGAACTCATGCTGGAGGCGGTGGCCGATCCATCCGGCATTATCGCCGAGCTCGGCGAGCCGACCAAAGCCAGCGTCTATCCGCTGCATCATGCGGACGATCTGACGGTGATCAATTTCGTCTGGGCGCCCTGCATGACGTTGTTGCCGCATAACCATAAAATGTTCGCCGTGATCGGTATTTACAGCGGGCGCGAGGACAATATGTTCTGGCGGCAGCTCGAAGCCGATGGGGGCGCCGGCCCACATATTGAGGCCGCGGGCGCCGAATCCATGGGGCCGGGGCAGGTGGCGACCCTGGGACCGGACATCATCCACTCGGTGGCCAACCCGATCACCAAATTGACCAGCGCCATTCACGTCTATGGCGCCGACTTCTTCAATCCGCCCGAACCGCGCAGCCAGTGGGATCACGAGACGCTGACCGAGCAGCCCTGGGATATGGAACATACGCGCGCCGTCTTTCGTACCGCCGAGGCACGCTATAACGCCGGGCTGGCCGCGGGCGCGGCGGATATTTGAAATCCCACGAGAATAGGAAATCACCTCATGGACATGGAGCTGAAAAACAAATCCGTCGTCGTCACCGGCGGCAACCGCGGGATCGGGCGGGCGATTGCGCTGGCATTTGCCGGGGAGGGTGCGAATGTCGCGATCGTCGGCCGGGATACCGATGCGCTGGCGGCGGTAAAGGGTGAGATCGAGGCGACGGGCGTCAAGGGTCTCGCCATCGCAGCGGATTTGTTCACGGCCGAGGGGTGCAGCCGGGCGGTTGAGGAAACCGCGGCCGCGTTCGGCGGGCTCGACGTGCTGGTGAACAACGCGTCGACCAGTGTCAGCGGGGGGCTCGAAACCCTGACGGACGAGCAGCTCATGGAGCGGCTGACCGGCAAGACGCTGGCCTATATGCGCTGCAGCCGCGCCGCGCTGTCCTGGTTCCGAAAGGCCGGCGGGGGCCGGATTATATGCATCGGCGGGTCGGCCGCCCGCGCCGCGGGCAAGGCATCGCTGCCGAGCGGCCTCGGCAATTCCGCGATGACCAACTTCGTCAAACATCTAAGCAACGATGTCGGGCCCGAAAACATCACCGTTAATGTGGTGCATCCGCCTTTCACCAAGACCGACCGCTACCCGGCGCGGCTGGAGGCGCGGGCCAAGGAACGCGGCATCAGCCTCGCCGAAGCGGAGGCGACCTTCACGGCGAACTTCCCGATCGGCCGCATCGTGGAGCCAAGCGATATCGCGCCGATGGTGCTGTTTCTCGCCTCGCCGCATGCGGCGGCCGTCACCGGTCAGGCGATCGGCGTCGATGGCGGGTCCACGCCCGGCGTCTTTTACTGATCACCGCATGTTTCCTATCGACGGTAATGGTGTAAGCGGGGATTCGCTACTGTTGCCCATTTAGGAACGATGTGTCCTGGTCGCTAAGACTGGCCGTTAAGCATAATTTAATCCGATTGATCGATGGTCACTGTCAGCTTCACCACCCGGCGGCAGATCATTGAATTCTGAAAACTTAATCGGGCGCCGAATTCCGGATGCGACGCTGGGCTACATGGAAGCCGGCACTCTGCAGACGGTCGAATCGGCGCAAGTGTACGCGAGTGAACGGGTCGTTACGATTGGCGTTCCCGGCGCGTTCACGCCCATCTGCACGAAGCAGCATCTTCCGGATTTTATCGGCAATGCCGAGCGGTTGAAAAAGAGCGGCTTCTCGAAATTGGTCTGTATCGCCGCCAACGATCCGTTCGTGCTCGACGAATGGGCGCGCCAACTCGACCCGGATCGTAGAGTCCAGTTTCTGTCGGACGGCAATCTCTCGTTTTCCCGCTCGCTCGGGCTGGCCTCGAAGATGCCATTGCTGCATTTGGGCGAGCGCAGCGAACGCTTCATGATGGTCACGCAGGATGGCGTCATCCAGCATTTTCGGATCGAACCCAACGTCCTGACCTTCTCCTGCACCCGAGCCGACGACGCGCTGCAAATGAAGGCGGAATACGAGTTAGGATGAGTGGAAGGCAGCTGCTGGCGAAGCCCGCGGCAATGCTTTCAGCGAACCTACTCAATCAACGAGGAGAGGCCGGCGCTCCTGCCGCTTCTGATCCGAACCGCCAATTCCTTGGTCAAACCTTGAAATGGTTGCACAACCGCCGCCGTTACGGCGCGAACGCTCAACGCTGTCGGTGCACCCGAGCGTCGAATTATCATTTGATTAGAATCAATGATGGCGGCGAATAAGATCCTCAAAATCCGAAGAGTTTGAAACATGGCTTGCATGTCTCCTACCCGATGATCGGGGGCGATTATGCGACGCAAATTGAACGGCGGAGAAAAGCATGAACGTCAAAATCGCTGATGTAATGGCAAAACGGGTTGTTTCCGCGCAACCGCATCACACGGTCGAGCACGTGCGTGCACTCCTGCAGCGGAATCGCATTCATGCCGTGCCCATTGTGGGGCCGGACGATGAGGCTCTCGGCATCGTAACGTCTGCGGACCTGGCGAGTGAATTGAAGAGTGGCACACCGGTACGCCAGTTCATGACGCAGGACGTGCGAACCGTGCCGGCGTACAATGACGCGAGCGCCGCCGCGCGGGCCATGCGGAGGCACAAGATTCACCATATCGTGGTCACCCACGAGAAACGGGTTGTTGGAATTATCAGTTCTTTCGACCTGCTGAAGTTGGTCGAAGGACATCGTTTTGTCGCCAAGGGCGCGCCGACGGCCTCGAAACGGAAGCGTTGAGACCAACCTCATACAAGGATGATCGCAGTCCGGCGCGAGGTGGCTCTTTTTTCCATCCCCGCACTCTGAGAGGCGCTGGATCATCTGCGCCCTCCCTGGCGGCGGCAATCGGAATGATCGGATTTTTGCGGGTTTGGGTCCCGGGTAGACGCGGGATGAATTTTCGCCGTTATTCGTCGATGATCCGAGTGTCGGCAACTTGACAATAAATATTCGACTCCCTTTGATGCTTGGGTGCTGCGCCGCGCGTGCGGATCGGCCGGCACCCGTACAAGAGGAAAATCATGAACGATGTTGATCTCGCCGCCCTGAGCGGGCGGCCTGCCGAGGGTGCTGAAATGGTGGTGTCGCATTGGCTCGATGCCTTCGACGCCGCGCTTCGTGCAAATGACGCGGACGCCATCGCGAATTTGTTCCAGCCGGAGGGCCACTGGCGCGATCTGGTCGCCTTCACCTGGCATATCAGCCCATTCATCGGTTCCGGCAAAATCGCCGCTGGCATGGTTGCGGCGCAGAAATCGGTCCATGCGCGCGGCTTCAAGATTGCCGCGAACCGGACGCCGCCGCGTCGTACCCGTCGGCTGGGGATCGACGTGATCGAAGCAATTATCGAATTCGAGACGGATGCCGGGCGCGGTAACGGCGTGATCCGGGTGGTGACCGAAGATACGGCATTCGGGGCGGTAAAGGCGTGGGTCCTGCTGACCGCGCTGGAAGAACTGAAAGGTTTCGAGGAACACGTCGGCGATCGGCGGCCGACCGGCGAAGCGTATTCCCGCAATTTTGGCGGCGAGAACTGGCTGGATCAGCGGCTGAAGAGCCAGGCTTATGAAGACCGCGAACCCACTGTGCTGGTCGTTGGCGGCGGTCAGGCGGGTCTCGGCATCGCGGCGCGGCTCGGCCAACTCGACGTGGACACCCTGGTGGTCGACCGGCTTCCCCGCATCGGGGATTGCTGGCGCACGCGCTACCATTCGCTGGCGCTGCACAACCAGATCCACGTCAACCACCTGCCCTACATGCCGTTTCCGCCGACTTGGCCGAAATATATCCCCAAGGACATGTTGGGCAATTGGTTCGAATCCTATGCCGATGCGATGTCGATCAATTTCTGGACCGGCACCGAATTCGTGCGCGGCGCTTATGACGATGCGGCGAAATGCTGGTCCGCGGTGGTCCGCCGGCCGGATGGCACCGAGCGCACGCTGCACCCGCGCCATGTCATCTTCGCCAATGGCGTCAGCGGCATTCCGAAGATGCCGTCGCTTCCCGGTCTGGATGATTTCGCCGGCGCGGTCATCCATTCGCACAGCTTTACCGACGGTTCGGCATGGCGCGGCAAAAAGGCGCTGGTGCTCGGCACCGGCAACAGCGGACACGATGTCGCCCAGGATTTGCACAGTCACGGCGCGGACACCACGATCATTCAACGGGGCTCGGGCACGGTGGTCAGCATCGACCCCAGCGCCAAATTGAATTACGCCCTCTACGACGAGGGCGCGCCGCTTGAGGACAGCGACTTGTTCGCGGCCACGGCGACCTACCCGTTGATCGTCCGCGGTTACCAGATGGCGGTCGAACGCATGGTCGAATTCGACAAGGAGCTGATCGAGGCGCTGATCGCGCGCGGCTTCAAATACGATCTCGGCGAAGACAAGACCGGCCATCAGATGAAATACCGGCGGCGCGGCGGCGGGTACTACCTGGATGCCGGATGCTCGGGTC
>Ga0224508_10000518_pt1 | contig 37933 bp, 36 predicted proteins | sample SF_Jan12_sed_USG_4_FD_170157 | JGI IMG/M metagenome (GOLD analysis project Ga0224508, IMG submission 170157) | Sediment microbial communities from San Francisco Bay, California, United States - SF_Jan12_sed_USGS_21 | ecosystem: Environmental > Aquatic > Marine > Sediment | place: USA... | reverse complement strand
GCGATGCGAGTCCATCCCGCCATTGAGGGCAAGTTAAACTAACAATGTGAATTCGGAGAGGTGGCTGAGTGGCTTAAGGCGCTCGCTTGGAAAGCGAGTGTACGCTTATACCGTACCGCGGGTTCGACAAAACGCGCGAGCGTTTTGGACGCACGAAGTGCGCCCCGAAGGGGCGAGCATCGCCCTAAAGCGATGCGAGTCCATCCCGCCATTGAGGGCAAGTTAAACTAACAATGTGAATTCGGAGAGGTGGCTGAGTGGCTTAAGGCGCTCGCTTGGAAAGCGAGTGTACGCTTATACCGTACCGCGGGTTCGAATCCCGCCCTCTCCGCCAATCAACAGATGGCCATAGGGACTGCTCACGGTTTCCCGTGCTCCAATGGCCTTTCACGGTGCGTCAGGATCCATTCCGCGTGCTCATCGAGCGCCGCGTGACCGAGCGCCTTTAATATGCTGAGTTTCTCCCCAGTTGTCTCGGCACGTGCCAGTCGACGCGCCGCGGTCCGAAATATTTTGTGCATGTATTGGTATTGTTTGACGACCTCTTTTTCGGCTTTCTTGTGCGCATAGGCTTCCCGGACACCGGCAATGAGCGGCAGGATCCCCATTAGCACGATTAGCGAACTGCGCGTTTCGCGCTCGAGCGTGTATTGAAACAATGCGAGCACAATGGCTACGGCGATACCAGCCCATAGACAAGAACTGGCGATCGCCGCCGTGATTCTGCGTAGCTTCGTTCGTTCCGAAGCCTTCCGCGCGTAGTAGGCAATCTGACCGCTGCTGTTCTCCTTCAGAGGATCTCCGATCCAAAGCTCGATTGCTCGATCAAGCCCCCCTTCGGTACTCGGGCCGGCGCGTGCCCTACGGCGGAGACTGGCAACCCGCATGACATTTCGAATCCACTCCAGTTCCACGTCCTGTTTTTGAAGAAAACCGCCATGTGCGAACTCCGTGCCCGAAGCACTGTTGACACCAGCAATCTGCCAGAAAAATTGTACCCGCAAGCTTTCGGCCAGAACTCGATAATCCAGGTATTTGCGATGCCAGTGACGTTTCTTGCCAACGGAATACAGAGCGAAGCCGCCGCCGAAAAACAGCAGAAACGCATAGACCATGTAATCGTAGCCGGGCAGATCAGCGTATAGAATAAACGATAGCCCCATCAGCACCGCGGCAACGTAAGTGCCGCGCAGCGCCATGTTAAGGCGATTTTGATAATGAATGGCGAGCCAATCCGCGGTGTAGAAAAGTTGATTTACGCGCCTGTCATTCGCATTCAGCCTCCGGTATTGGTCAGGAGCGATCAGATCAGATTTTTCGCGAGCGATCTCGGCGCAGTATTTGAGTGCGTCATGATTGAACTCATCGGTGTGCGCGAAGATTCGTCGGTAGCGGTTAGAAAGTCGCTCAGAGCATGGCTGATCTTCATCGGAGTCCAGCCATCGGACCTGCAGCGGTTGCAGCGGCGTGGCCGGTTCGCCGTTCGCTCGATCCCGTGAGCAGACGATGTGCAGAACAAGGTCGTTTTCGTCTTCGGTCAGCGACTGTTCGGCAAACTGGGGACCCCCGAGAAATTCAGGCAATTGATCCGTAATGTGGTATTCCACAATTTGCGCGGTGCCGCCCAGTTGGTCGGATGGTTTGCCGTCCCAAAGTGCCAAAAGTATGTGGCAGTGACTGGCAACGTATACTCCTACTTGCGCGTACTGTTTGTTGCGTGCGTCGCCCTCACGGGACACATCTTCCAGCGTATTGCCCTCGACGAGCGGTAGCTCGAATACATTTGCATATTGGTAAAGTTCTTCAAACTTTCGTCTCGAGCGCTCGCTGCGAAAGTCTCGCAGATAGAGCTTCTTCGGTAGAGGCAAGGGCACGACGATCCGTAGATCCATTGACTGAGCGACCTCTGCAATCAAAAGGTCGGCACCTTCCGCCATTGGCGTGAGAACAACAACGGGGGTATGCGGATAGCGTTCTTGAATTTTTTGAAATTGACTTCGGATCTTGTCGTTCAGACCGTGCAATTCACTTTCGACGAGATCACGGTGCCCCGTGACGCCAACGACCAGCGCTACGGGTTCAATGAGTTCGGGATCCGATATTGCGATTTCCGGAGCCGTCGAATCAAGCTGTTGGTTTTCTGTGCTACGTTGATAGTGCAGACCTTTCGCTCGTTGCCGAAGATTCCTTGATTGGCGAGCAGCAGCTTTCCCCAAGAAAGCACCTAACATGTCATCCCATACCTTCGTCTGTTGACCGGCGCGCCCGACTCAACGTGCGTAAACTGCTGGCACATTGAACCGGGTTTGCCGTGTCTCTATTGAGTATGACTTCCTGATTGGTGGCTCCTTCCTCTATCAGTTTTCGTTCTTTATCTGTGGGTCGTAACGATACAAATTTCCTTCAGGTAATCCGTTCTTCTTCCGAAATACCAGTTCGTAATCAAACAAAGTTTCAGTCGGGCAGAATTTATCCTCGACGGTCATGAATGAATATAGGCCGTCTTTTTCTCCGTCTTCGTATTCGTATTCGACATCAAACATGTCGACTACCTCAAAACAATGATGGCTCCTATCTTGTGGCGACATAAAGCCAACGAACTCATACTCTTTATTCTTGAGTCTGAACTCGATGCCATCCTGGTTACTATTTTTCTTGTCCACTTTAATAGGCTCTATCAACTTTCCTTTTCTGTTTGTACACCAACAGCTCAAATCGCCATTGGCTGTCGTATCGTCACCAACGTGCAGATCTACGTTAACCGGGTTTTTAGGTAATGCAGTCATAACTTTCGCTCCTCATTTGTAAAAAACATGTCGGTAGGACCACGTTTACTGATCCGCCGACCTGTCTCATCCTTCCATCAACACTCCCTTATTGCGGCAGAGCTCGATGAGTTGCCGTCCTTTAAAGCCCATCCTGTGCAGTTTTTCGACCACCGGGCGCGCATCGTCGATACGATCGACGTGCAATAAAGCACGCGCCCAGGGATCCAAAAAAGTTTTGTCTGTCGTACCGTTGTTCGCTATCGGCTCAAGAATATCGACCGCCCGTGTGAATGTGACCGTCGGTTCTTCGCCGGTACCGGTTTGGGCCGAGATTCGTCCCAGCAGCATATAGGCTTCGCCGAGAACTAGAATCGCCTTGCGGTCATCTGCCACGTTGGCGACCAGCTTCTCAATGATCTCGATCGCGGTATGCACTTCCTGCAGCGCCGCCTTCGTATCTCCTAATGAAAGCAAGGTCTCACCGATCGAGTTGTGCGCAATGGCAGCGGTGCGTTGCCAATGGCTTTTTGATGCATCCAGGGCCGACAACTGTTCTGTGATTGCGGCGGTTTGCCGGAAGTGTGCCAGGGCGTTCGATAGATCTCCGCGCATCCACAGCACGCGGCCGATTCTGGCATGAGCGCTTTCGAAGGCGCGTTGCCACGAAGTGTTCTCCATATCGTGTTGCACGAGCTTCGTGCTGATCGCGAGCGCTTGTTCGAATTTGTCCATGGCGTCTTCGGTGTTGCCGAGATCTACCAATAAGTCGCCTTGCAGTTCTAGTGCGCGTGAGAGCCGCCACTGCCAATCGGTATTTGCCGGATTACTTGCTAGCACAGTGCGAGTGATTGCGACATCCGCGCGGTGTAGTTCTAGCGCTTGGTCCAATTTGCCTCTCGCCTGCAACATCGAGCCGAGCCAGGAATAACTGTCGGCCAACTCAACTTTCCACTCATTGTTTGCTGGGTGTGCAGCGACAAGCGATTCCTTCATCTTGATGGAGATGCGAAACTGATCCGAGGCTTCGTCAGGATTGCCGCGAGCATGCAGGACGGTACCCAGATTGTTATGCGCGTAGGACAACTCGAGTTGCCAATCGCTGTTGTCCGGATCCAGCTCAATCAGTTGCTGTGATATCGCTAAATACTGCCGAAACTGTGCTGCGACAGCATCCAGATTCCCCTGTTCCCAGTGTACGTAGCCAACCCAGAAGTGTGCCTGGCCCAATTGGTAAAGCCACGATCCATTGTTCGGAGCTCGCATACTGAGCGTTCTTGCCAATTCGAAACAATCGTTAAACGCACTCATGGCCTGATCCAGCTTGCCCTGAGCCACGCGCACTTCGCCCACCTGACACAATGCCATGGCACGTTTGCTCAGCGCTTCATCGGTGATGTCCTCATCGGGCAGCGACGCGAAATATTCCAGAGCCTTGTCACCGACGCTATCGAGAACTTCGAGTCGTCCAATGGGTTCGAGCCGTTCGCGTAAGTCACCCAACATGAAACTGATCAGGTCTTCGGCTTGTGCGCGTCGTCGCTCAGCCTCACCCTGCGCAACGATTGCATTGATCGCCAGTACCGTCGTAACGATCATGACAGCCAATGCTGTCGCTGTGATGGCAACCATCCGTTGATGGCGGCGATGTTGCTCACGATGCTTGAGTTCATCGAGACCAACACCGAGAAGGCCGGCGATTAGCTTCAGTTTTGCAGCCGCCTTGCCATCCCCGTGGGGTCGAACATCGGCAGCGATCGGCTCGGTGCGTTCGTCAGTCAGTTCCCCGTCCGGGCCAAGGACGTACCGCAATGCGTCGGGAAAACACTCCTCAGCTTCGAGTTCTGGTTTGTAGGCGGCATTGGGTTCACCATCGACAATGAGACAGAAGATACGATCCGAATGACCCCATCGCTTAAAGCTGAGAATCTCCTGATTGACCCACTGAGAGTGGACGGCGTGTGGCGAGCAGATGACGATTAGACACGCTGACTGCTGTAAAGCCTCGTTAACGACGCTGCCAAGGTCGGTTGCGGTCGGAAGTTCGTCACGGTCACGGAAGATCGGGGTGAGGCGGCGGGGGATTGGTTTGTGCGCGGTCTTCTTGCCGACCAGATAGCGGGGCACACGATATCCTTCCAGTGCCTTGTGAAGCCATGTACCCCATTCTTCGTCCTGATGGCAGTAGCTGATAAAGGCCTGGTATCGATACTCGTCCGTTTCCGATACTGTGGACATCATTTCCCCGAATCAATTCGGGTTTGCGTCAAGAACAAAACGACATTAGCTTCGGCAGCTGGGAGAACTTGGTCCTTCGTGGCGTCGCAAGAGGCGTCGCGGAGGAGGCGAGGACCCATAGCTGGGCGTTTGCCGTCCCGCCGTATTAGTTAACTCTCAAGACGAGAATGCGTCAATTCGGGATTTTACCTAACGATCGATGTCCGCCCTGGTCGCATGCAGATTTGGACGCATGTAGCGCCTCCAAAGAGGCGCGCTGCGACAGGCGGCGAATCGATCCAACTTCTACTACGCTTGAGGGAACATAAGCCCGTTTCTGACCATTCAACGTGGCTGGTTGCACAACAAACTACGACTTGACTACAAAAAATATCAAGCGAAGTGATGGTTAACTAAGTGCTAGCCAAATAATTGAATGAAACGGTATGTTGTAGCATCACTGGCCGCTGAGTGCTCCACCCAACGAGCGAAACAGAATGACAAGAAATGTTTACGAAACTAACGTTGAGCCGGGCGAGTTCCCATTCCCAATCATCAAAGGCCCGACGGAATCGAGGTATCTCACCTGGATACGCAATCATTCGAACTATATGGCTGTCCGAGGGCCATTGGACTATCTGAGGGCTATCAGCGTGTTGCTGCGGGGCATCGTTATCAACTCGCTGGTTTTGCTGCCGTTCTTAATGATGATTTCTGTACTGGTCGCACTGTGGTATTTGCTCGCGCCTTCCTTCACTTTCACAGTTGGTATCTTGTTTCTCGCGGTGTTTTCTGTGTTGCTATTTCCATTGTTGACGCCGCATTTCAAGATACTCACTAATAGGAGACGGCTGCGCACTGGTAGCGACAGCTCAGTGTGGCTACGCGACAAACTGGAACGCCTCTTTGGCGGTTTCTTGCTCGCGGTCCTTGCCGCAACGGCCTTTGAATCGTTATCGTTCTTTTTGAATGACTTCCATTGGTTGGTTTACGAAGCCGATTTGAAGTGGCCGACGATTGCATCCGTCATGGCCGTCGCCGCCGCAGTCTTCGCCGCCGCGGATAAACTGCTAACGGTGCTGGGCGGATTCGCGAGGAAGTTAGCAATATTAGTAATTGGTGCATTCGGCGTTTTCGTTCCATTGCTGTTCATTCTTTGGGTATCAAACTTTCTCGTATTCGAGCCACCTTCGTATGATTGGTCCCGCGTAACGGGAATTTTCTTTCTTGGATTTATTGCGGTGATAGCGGTTGCTTTTATTCTCGGCATTGTGAGCTTGAGCTTCAACAAGAAGGATTTTCTGAAGATAACGCTGCTCATGGTTGGGGCCACATTGTTACTTTTTCCGCTTATCGAAGCGGACGATGAAGCGTGGCAGAAGATCGGTAGTTTTGAGGCGCAACTCGACAAAGCATTGGACGAAATCAATAAGGAGATGTCAGATACCTCGACTGTGATAATTGAAGAAGTCGCACTCGCTACCGATATGCAAACTGGCGATGACGAAGTCGATCCAGCGCCGGACGAACTTGATGGCGAGATGTCGGGTGACCCGATGACGTTAGGTTATTCAGATACGGACGAGTCAGAAGAGGGAGAGGCGGCTGACGGAATATTTTACAGAATTAAGAGAACATTGGGATTGATCAAGGAAAAATTGGGTTTGGGGCGTGAACCTGATGACAATCGCAACACGGAACTTGCAGAAGACCTGACCAGGCTCGTCAAGGACGTGGCGAATCAACCCGGACCTAGGCTGCAAGAGTTGATCCAAGAACTGGAATTCATCGGTTATATTGAAGCGCCTCCAGAATATGTCGAGGAACTCCTAAAGCTCGATGATAAATTTCTTATCGACTTAGCGGATATCGGTCTTCCCGACGTCTACTATCTGCGGGAAATCGTAGAAGGCCTCACTGACGAGCAGCGTAAGGCACTGCGTCCGATTCTGGTCGATCTGACTAATAGAATGTGGGCGCTAGGGCTTCCGGAGCTCCTTCACCCAGATGAGCAATATGCCCGAGCGGATTCGCGCGATGGCGTTAATCCGTCGTCAGGCCTAGCCCCCGTTCCTGAAGAGATCAATGCACTCGAGCAGCTAGTGAAGGCGCACACGTCCGGTCTGGCGCCCACTCCTGATGAGGCCAATCCATTAGAAGGGCTAGTGAAGACGCTGATCACGGGTCACTTCGATTTACAAGACCGGACTGTCGAATACCCAGACCTAGCTGGCGATTCTGAGAATTCGGAGCTCAATTATTTAGTGCAAACGATCGTTTTTCTGAATGATCGTCTCGATAATCTTGCTTGGCAGATTCCACGGGTGCGTCAAGAACTTGCGTACACGGCGAACTATTCGAGAGCACGCTACCCAGCAATCTACAATACTGCGCAGGCAGCGACGGCCCGCGAAATCGGTTTCGTAGCGAATGGTATTTATCTAACGATATTTGCGATTGTCCTATTGTTATTGTCGTGGCTGACTGTCGACGTCAATCTGACGTCGATTCATGGTCTGTACCGCGATCGCCTGGCTAGCGCCTTTCTGGTCGGCCAAGACACCAAAGGTGACGTCGACGTCGAGAAAGACCTCGATCTTGCCGAAATCTGCCGTCACGAAGCCGGGTCCACCGCCCCGTATCACCTGATAAACGCCGCGATCAACCTTCAAGGCAGCAAGGACATCGGAATCCGCGACCGACAGAGTGACTTTTTTGTCTTCAGTAAGAAATTTATCGGTGGATGGCGTACGCGCTATTGTCGCAGTGAAACCATGGAGCGTGTCTTTCCGCAAATGGGTCTTGCAACTGCTATGGCGATCTCGGCGGCGGCGGCCTCACCCAACATGGGTAGATCCACGAATCGCGCCTTGGTCGCGATTATGGCACTGCTCAACATCCGCTTGGGCTTTTGGATTCCGAACCCGGGCCGCCTTGAAACCTGGCTGTCGAAAAAGAAATTGGAGGGTGGGAAAGATAAGGGATATACGTTTAAAGAAGTTTTCGAAGACGAGTTAGTCGAAATCACACGGCGGTGGGAGCAATTTGATAGCTATCCGGATCGCTACCTATCGGCCGTGACGGAGGACCAGAAACGACCAACACCTTGCCACGGTTTGCTTGGTATCGGTTTCTCGGGAGGTGGCATTCGCTCGGCAACTCTCAATCTGGGGATCGCACAGGCATTGCATCGGCGCGGTATTTTCGATCACATAGATTATATGTCAACAGTCTCCGGTGGCGGCTATCTCGGTTCGAGCATCAGCGCGCTGATGCGCGATAGGAAAGGCAAGTCCGTCAGTGAAATCTTCGGTAGGGCGAGCGTTAAGGAGAACAGCGCCGGCAAGAAAATTGTTTCGATCAAGCAACCAAAAACGCTAAGTCTGAAACCGAGAGACAGCGAGTCGCCGCGCCGATTTTCTGATCGCTGGCCTTTACACGGTGAGACTCGCGAATACGAGTTTGCAAGTTATGCGGACATCGCGGTACGGGATGGCAAATGGATACGATCGGGACAGCGGCTGTTAAGTGCGGGTGTTGTTCCAAGCAAAAAGCAAAATTCCTTTACCGACCTATTCCATTGGCGAGTGCGGCCATTCGCACTGTGGCGAGAAATACTCGGCTGGCTCGACGAGACCCATCGTTGGGTCAACGTCTCGGATGGCGGGCACATCGAAAACCTAGCCGGTATCGAATTGCTTCGTCGGCGCTGTAAATTCATCATCATCGGCGATGGCGAGGCCGATCCCCGTCACCATTTCAGTGGGCTAGCGACCCTGATCCGAACAGCCCGCATTGATTTGGGAGTTCACATTGACATAAACGTCGACGCGTTGCGACTTGCGGAGAAGGGACGTCGGAAGGGCCTCAGCCAGCGGCACTGGGCAATCGGTGAAGTTATCTATCCCGAAACGGATGCATCGGGCTATCTCCTCTATCTGAAATCGTCTGTCACAGGCGACGAGGACGAAGTGATCCAGCAGTATCGTAATACCAGCCCGTCGTTCCCTCACGAATCAACGGCGGACCAATTTTTTACCGAGGGGCAGTTCGAGGCCTACCGGAGTTTGGGTCAACACATGGCCGAGCAGGTATTCGAAGAAACAAATGCCCCAGGGACGAGCGATGACAAGATGTCCTTTGCCGATTTTGAAGAATGGTTTTCTCAAATTTGGGAAAACAGGCCAGATACTGGCTCGGATGGCAAGAAGGCGTGATATTTCCAAGAAGGCAGTACGATTCGATGAAATCCAGCCGTCTCCACTAGCGACCAGACCCCAACCGTGACCGGCCTCACAGCATAGTCTGCTGCCTTCCGCCAGACTTGCCCGGCAAGAGCAGGTAGCGCGACAGGAGCCCGGCATGCTGCGACGACTAAAGACAATCGGCCTGATATTCAGCGCCAAGGGGCTCTTTATCGCTGCGTCGGCCGTGCTGTCCACGTATTTGTGCCTGCGCTTCAGTATCCAGGGCGACTTCCCGCTGACTTTGATCGCGACCGCCGTAATTTTCCCGATCGTTTTTTCGATCAACAGCGCATACAAGCGTCGTGAGTCAGTGCTGGACGACTATGGGCAAATGAAGGCGCACGGCCGCGCGATTTTTTTCGCAGTACGCGACTGGCTCGACGACGCGGATCCGGCGCGCCTTGACGCATGCCGCAACCTGTTCGGCGATTTGCTCGCATCGATCCGTGATTTATATCGCGGAGCACGCAGCGAAATGCCCGAGCGTGAGATCCGCGTTTACAGTTGTTTCTCTGACCTTTCACGCTTCATCCGCGAGGACTTGCGTCAGGCGGGGCTCGCGAGTGGTGAAGTTTCTCGCTGCAATCAGTATCTGAGCAAGATCATCGTCGCATTTGAGCACACCAAGCATGTGTACCAGTACCGCACGCCGCGCACGCTGCGCGCATTCAGTGATTTCTTCATTACAGTTTTGCCACCGTTGTACGGTCCGTATTTCGCCTATCAGGCGGCGGACTATTCTCCGGCATGGCTTATCTATTTGATGCCGGTGCTCTTTGCTTTGGTGCTGTCGGCGCTCGACAACATTCAGGAGCACCTCGAGAATCCGTTTGATCAGATCGGGCAAGACGACGTCATCATTAACGCCGAGAAATTTTGCGATCACCTAAAAGTAACGTCGGCATTGAGCGCAGCTGACCTGAAAATCTAGAAACGCCGCGTTATTCTGCTCGTTCGCCCGTCTCGACATATCGCCGGTATTCTCCGCAAGCACGTTCCTCGTTGGAGCGCGCATTATCGCTAGGATGATTGTCGTTGAATTCGGTCCACTCAGCGCATTTGCGAAACAATGCCAGCCCCAGTTGAGATGCCATGCGTTCTTGTTGTTCATTGTCCAGAGTCTCGGCGACCTGATCCGAAAGTGTGTCCTGCATCAGCTGCGTGTTGAGCTCGCGCTGCTGGTTCATCGCCTCGGCTTCCTGCGCTTCGACCGGCGTCTGTGATTGCCACGCGTCTATTAGCAGCCAGATGCCGAGGCCTGCCAGCAGGACAACGGCCAGCACCAAGGCGGAAAATAGTCGACGATCCATCATGATTAGAGTTTAATTGGTTCCATAAGCACTTGTCCGTATTACCGACGCCCGCTTGATCCGGAGAATTGACGGGTTATTGCCGTAGGAAAACAGGCCTGATTATGTCCGAAGATAAGCCAAAAACACCCGGTCACGACGCAGTCCGATCAATAATTCGCAAGAGTTCCAGCGACTCGAGCCAGCAATCTGCATCCCATATTTACGGCGAAATGCGCCACAGCCCCGAGCAAGTGCGTGCGTTGTTTCGCGAAGGCCGTTACCCGTACCGAACCAAGATAAAGGGCCGCGCTTATGATCAGCACAAGGAAGAACTGCAGGTCGAGCTTCTCAAAGTGCAGAACTGGGTTAAACAGACGGGCCAGCGTATCGTCGTGATTTGCGAGGGCCGTGATGCGGCTGGTAAAGGCGGCACGATCAAACGTTTCATGGAGCACTTGAATCCACGTGCGGCGCGCACGGTGGCGCTCGAGAAGCCGACCGACCATGAACGTGGGCAGTGGTATTTTCAGCGCTACGTCAATCATCTTCCGACCGCTGGGGAAATGGTGTTTTTTGATCGCTCTTGGTACAACCGCGCCGGCGTCGAGCGGGTTATGAATTTCTGCAATTCTATCGAGTACCTTGAGTTCATGCGCCAGGCTCCGGAGTTCGAGCGCATGTTGGTGCGCTCAGGCATTCGATTATTCAAATACTGGTTTTCTGTGACCCGCGAGGAACAAGAGCGGCGATTCACAGCTCGTGTAGGGGATCCGCTGAAACAATGGAAGCTGAGTTCCGTCGACGAGAAGTCGCGCGACAAATGGCAGGAATACACCGAGGCCAAAGAAGCGATGTTCTTTTACACGGACACGGCCGACGCACCCTGGACGATCGTCAAGTCTGACGACAAGAAACGGGCACGTCTAAATTGCATGCAGCATTTCCTGTCGACACTGAATTATCCCGACAAAGACACGCACATTGTCCATGGCCCCGACCCACTGATCGTCGGCACGTCCGCCCAGGTCATCGCCAGGGATCAGCATCTCTGGGCGTAGTGGCGGCGTTGTGCCGCGAGGACGTAACGGTGATAATCGCCGCCGGCTCGCGTCGGCTTCCCCGCGACGGTTAGTCGTGAACTCCGTCAGGCCTGGAAGGGAGCAGCGGTAGCGATAATACCGGGTGCCGGGGAGCAGCTGGCGCGGGCCACTTTGCGCTTGCGGCGCGAGGCCGGTACGTTACACTGACCGATTAGTCTGCAACGCGCCTGGCGCCCAATAACAACGATGAGTTACCTCGTTCTGGCCCGCAAATGGCGGCCTAAAACCTTTGCCGATACGGTCGGTCAGCAGCACGTCCTACAGGCGCTTGTGAATGCGCTTGAGTCGGGGCGCCTGCATCACGCTTACCTGTTCGCGGGGACTCGTGGCGTTGGCAAGACAACTATCGCGCGCATTCTTGCCAAGGCTCTCAACTGCGACAAGGGCGTGTCGGCCGAGCCCTGTGGCGAGTGCAGTGCCTGCGTCGAAATCGACGAGGGCCGATTTGTCGATCTGATTGAAGTTGATGCGGCATCCAAGACCAAAGTGGACGACACGCGCGAGCTGCTAGATAACGTGCAATATGCACCCGCACGCGGCCGCTTTAAGGTGTATTTGATCGATGAAGTCCACATGCTGTCCAAGAGCTCGTTTAACGCGCTGTTGAAGACGCTCGAAGAGCCGCCGCCGCACGTCAAATTTCTATTAGCGACGACGGACCCGCAAAAGCTGCCGGTTACCGTTCTGTCACGTTGTTTGCAGTTCAATCTGAGTCGATTGACGCCGCGACTCATCGCCGACCGTCTCGTGTATATCTGCGACGCAGAGAAAATCGATGCCGAGCCCGCAGCGCTGAATTTGCTGGCGCGGGCGGCCGACGGCAGCCTTCGCGACGCGTTGAGTTTGCTCGACCAAGCTATCGCCTATTGTGGCGGCAAGGTCGAAGAGAATCCGGTCGCGACAATGCTCGGTACCATCGATCGTGAGTACGTTTTCCGGCTGACTCAGCTGTTGGCGGCAAACGATGGTGCCGGAATAATTTCCGCTATCGGAGAAATTGACGAGCATTTTCCGGACTATGCTCGACTGCTCGAGGATCTTGCGCGGCTCCTGCAGCGAATTGCGATTTACCAGGTGATCGGCGGATCGGATAGCGACGAGGAATTCGACACGGTCGCCGTTGCGCAACTGGCAGAGGAAATGCCCGCGGCGGATGTTCAGCTGTTCTATCAGACATCATTGGTAGGTAGGCGCGATTTGTATCTCGCACCCGATCCGCGCAGCGGTGCTGAAATGACATTATTACGGATGCTCGCGTTTCGCCCGGCCGCGAGCGGGCAGGTCGTCGGTGGCGGTTCCGAGATCCGAACCACCGGCAGTGCCGCAGCGCCCAAAGTCGCGGCGGCAAAAAAGATGTCGGCGAAGGAAGAGCAGGCACCAAAGCAGCAAGTCAGTCGATGGCAGGACCCGGACTGGAGCCAGCTTGTCTCGGTGCTGGATCTCAAAGGTGCGGTACGCATGCTTGCCATTAATTGCGTCTACGTGCGGCGTGCCGGGGCTACGGTGTATTTTAGTGCGGATCGCAAGGCGGAATCGGTCCTTACGCGGCAACGCAAAGATGCGTTAGCCGATGCGCTGTCGACACATTTTGGCGAGCAGCTTGCCGTCAACATCACGATCGACGATACGGTCGTTGTCGAAAAAGAGACGCCGGTGCAGGAAGAATCGCGCAAGACAGATGAGCAATACGAGGCGGCACGTGCTTCGCTTGAGTCGGATCCCAATGTGAAGACACTCAAAGATATGTTCGGTGCCGAATTGAAAACCGATTCGATCGAACCCATAAATACGTCTCAGTCGGACTGACGAGGAACAGACATGAAGGGTGGCATTGGCCAATTGATGAAACAGGCGCAGCAGATGCAGGCCGATATGCAAAAGGCTCAAGAAGAAATGGCTGCCGTCACCGTGGTCGGCGAGTCGGGCGGCGGCATGGTCAAAGTAACTATGACGTGCAAGCATCAGGTTGAGCATCTCGAGATTGACGATACCTTGATCGGCGACGACAAGGATTTGCTGGAAGATCTGATCATTGCGGCGCTCAACGATGCGCAACGAAAAGTAGAAATGACGGTGCAGGAAAAATTCTCGGGTATGGCGGCCGGCCTAAATCTGCCGGCTGGAATGAAGCTGCCATTCTGATTTCGTGTCGTACTCACCTTTACTTGTCAAATTAATTGACGCGCTGCGGTGCATGCCAGGCGTCGGTCAAAAATCGGCACAACGTATCGCCTTTCATTTGTTGGAGCGCGATCGTGCCGGTGCCTCCAGCCTATCGTCAGCGTTGTCCGCAGCGGTCGACAACATTGGGCATTGCAGCCGCTGTCGAATGTTGACTGAGCATGAACTATGTTCGATTTGTGCGGCAAAAGGGCGTGATGAATCGCAGCTGTGCGTCGTCGAGTCGCCGGCCGATGTTATGGCGGTCGAAGACGCAACCGGTTTTCGTGGCTTGTATTTTGTCCTGATGGGGCATCTCTCGCCGCTCGACGGTATAGGCCCGGAAGAGCTAGGATTGTCGATGCTCGAAGAAAGACTCGGTGCGGACGATGTGAAGGAAATGATCATCGCAACCAATCCAACCGTGGAGGGCGACGCGACTGCTCATTACCTGGCAGAGCTGGCGGTGCGCAATAAAGTGCAGGCAAGTCGTATCGCGCACGGCGTGCCGCTTGGCGGCGAACTCGAATATGTCGACGGGGGAACCTTGTCACACGCGTTTTACGGCCGGCGCGTTGTCGATTAGCGTCGTCGATCAACAGAAGGAATATCTGAATGTCTGATTGTCTGTTTTGCAAAATCCTTGATGGCGAAATCCCGGCTGACGTCATTTACGAGTCGGAAACCGCACTGGCTTTTCGAGATATAAATCCGCAGGCGCCAACGCACGTATTAATCATCCCTCGTGAACATGTCAGCACGATCAATGATCTCGACGAAGGCCACGAAACGCTGGTAGGTAGTCTATTCAGCGCTGCCAAGCAAATCGCCGCGCAGGAAGGTCTGGCCGATGATGGCTATCGGGTGGTTATGAACTGTAATGAGGGAGCGGGGCAGTCCGTGTTTCACATTCATCTGCATTTGTTGGGCGGTCGGCTCTTTAACTGGCCACCGGGCTAATAAGAAATCGGACTAGTATCGATCCCTGCTCAAGCGTTCGCTCAACGCCAGGGCTCGGCGGTAGCTTTCGTAACGCCGTGCATCAATTGCACCGCCTTCAACAGCTTCCTTGACCGCGCAGCCCGGTTCACGCAAATGCCGGCAATTTGCAAAACGGCACTCACGCCCAGTACTTGAAATCTCGCGATAGCCAATAGCGGCCTCGTCGGGCGACTGCAGCAACGGCGCGTAATCGCGCACGCCCGGTGAGTCGATAACGGCACCACCGGCTGGCAATGGGATCATCGCAGAACTGACCGTCGTATGCCGTCCTTCTCGGTGCTTGCGCGAAATCTCCGCAGTCTTTTGTCCAGCAACGTCCGACAGTTGATTGATCAACGTGGATTTACCGACGCCGGATTGACCGACGATGATCGCGGTGCACTGCTGCAACAAGTCGGCGAGCGCATCCATGCCATCACCAGTCCGAGCGCTGGTCTTGATCGTCTGATAGCCGATGGCGTCGTAAACGCTTAGCGCCGCGTCAATTCCGTTTTTCGGCTCGAGATCCGTCTTGTTATAGACGACCGTCGCGGCAATGCCCATCAGTTCGGCGGCGCACAGATACCGGTCGACGATGAACCAATCGGGTTTCGGCGTGGCGGCGGCGATAACGACGAGTTGGTCCACGTTGGCGGCGAGCACTTCTTTGTCACCGCGCGCATTTGGACGGCTGAGTTCGTTCTGGCGCTCATGGATAGCGGTGATGAGCCAGTCATCTTCTTCATTGATCGGTTCGGCACGAACACGATCGCCGCACACCGGCTTCAGCTTCTTGCCCTTGATGCGAGCGTCGACCTCGGTGGCATCATCGAGCCGCAAACGCATTCGTCGGCTAAACGTGGCAATAACAGTCGCGTCAATTAGTGGCATCCGGTTCCGCAAGGCTTGGCAGGTTGCAAGTATGCCCGCTAGGCTTGCACCATGTACACGTGTGGCATGTAAACTAGCGCCATGAACAAGAGCAGCAACCTCATTTGGATCGATCTGGAGATGACCGGTCTGGACACAACCTCCGATACGATCATCGAGATTGCGACCATCGTGACTGACAAGCATCTGAACGAATTGGCGGAAGGTCCGGTGATTGCGGTCGGACAATCGCAAGCTACGATGGAGGCGATGGACGAATGGAACTCTCGCCAGCACAAAGAGTCCGGATTGACGGCGCGTGTGCTGGACAGTGACTTGACACTGCTGGACGCCGAGACCCAGACGCTTGCATTCCTGTCAGAGTGGGTCGATGACGGCGCGTCGCCCATGTGCGGTAACAGCATCTGTCAGGATCGGCGCTTTCTCGCTCGCGAGATGCCGCTGCTCGAGTGCTATTTTCACTATCGGAATCTCGACGTCAGCACGCTCAAGATTCTGGCACAGCAATGGGCACCCGACATTGCGGCGGGCTTTACAAAAGAATCCAGCCATCGCGCCCTCTCGGATATTCGCGATTCGATCACAGAGCTAGTCTGGTATCGGGAAAAGCTGCTCGATACGTCGGTGCTGGCCACCGATTGATGTCGGCGCCACAATATGCGGACGCGAGTGTTCGAAACAGCGCGCCAATTCTCGGCGTGCTTCGCGATGAGCTCAAGGACTGTCGCCGCTTACTCGAAATTGGTACCGGCACGGGCCATCACGCCGTCACATTCGCAGCGGCATTGCCCGCCATCAGTTGGCAGACCAGCGACCTCGAAGAAAGTCACATGTGGATCAAAAGTAGCATCGATGCCGCCGGTATTAGCAACGTGCTGCCGCCGTTGATTGTCGACGTTCGCGACACGACGTTGCCTGGCGAGTCATATGATGCCGTCTATTCCGCTAATACGGCGCACATTATGAGTTTTGCAGCGGTACAGAAAATGTTCCCACTAATTGGGCACGTACTCGAAAATTATGGGCTGTTTTGTTATTACGGTCCGTTTAAACGAAACGGCCAGTTCAGCACGCCGAGTAATGCTGGATTTGACGCGTCGCTGCGCTCGCGGGACGCGAACATGGGCATTCGCGATCTTGAGACATTAGACGAGCTTGCGGTGTCGGCAAAGTTGCAGCGACAACGCGTGTACGCGATGCCGGCTAACAACTTGCTTGTCGTATGGCAAAAGACGAACTAGGGAGACAACGATGACCACGCACTCCGGTGGCTGTCACTGCGGCCGGATTCGTTTCGAAATCGACGCACCGGCAGACATTGATGCAACCGAATGTAATTGCAGCATTTGCAGCATGTCGGGCTTTTTGCATTTATTCGTTTCCAAGAGCCAATTCAGGCTACTGAGCGGCGAAGGCGATTTGTCGACCTACACGTTCGGTTCCGGCATCGCGCAGCATAATTTTTGCCGGCGTTGTGGCGTGAAATCCTTTTACGTGCCGCGATCGCATCCGGACGGTTACAGCGTCAATGTCAGATGTCTGGATCCGAGTACCATTAGTTCGCTGTCGACGAGCTCGTTCGACGGCCGAAATTGGGAGCAGAATGTCTCGAAACTGTCTCCATTAAACGACTGATTTTGCTATGGTTTGGCTGGCCAGTTTCGGCGACTTGTCATATAGTGCACGCACACAACGGCAACGGTATTCCATGAACCCAATAAAATTCCCAAGCGCGCTCATTTTGCCGCTCGTGCTGGTCTCGCAAGCTGTGATGGCCGAATCCCGCTGGGTCAGCGATGAGTTCGAGGTCATGCTGCGCTCAGGCCCGAGCACCAGCAATGCGATTCAGCTAATGGTGTCCAGTGGCACGGAGCTGGAGATTCTCGAGCGCGACGCCGATACCGGCTATTCGCGGGTCCGAACGCCGGGCGGTACCGAGGGATGGGTGTTGACGCGTTACTTGATGTCGGAACCTAGCGCGCGTGAGCAGCTGCAGACCCTGACAGGCCAGCTAACCAACGCAAATTCCCGCGGCACGACGTTGAACTCGCAGCTGGCGGCGATCCGCGCTGAATACAATACCGCCCAGCGCCGCATCAAGACCCTAGAAGGCGAAAATCAAAAGCTCGAAACGGACCTGGCCGAGATCAAGCGTACTGCGGCGAACGTTTTGTCGATCAACAATCAGAACAAGGAACTACGTGAGCAGCTGAATGCCGCCGATATTAGCGTGGATACGCTGGAACATGAGAATCGCGATTTGATGGGGCAGACTAAGCGCTACTGGTTCATGTCGGGGGCGCTGGTGCTTGTCATAGGCATTATCTTGGGGCTTTGGCTGCCACGAATTCGCTGGCAGCGCCGCTCGCGTTACGATCGGTTTTAATTAAACCGATTCGCCGGCCAGAAACAGCCAGGTTTCGATCACGGTATCCGGATTAAGCGATATGCTCTCAATACCGTGGTCCAACAGCCAGCGGGCGAGGTCGGGATGATCCGACGGGCCCTGGCCACAGATACCGACATATTTTCCGTTTTTCTTGCAGGCCTTTATCGTCATTTCGAGCATCGCGAGGACGGCGTCGTCGCGTTCGTCAAACGTATCGGCAATCAACGAGGAATCGCGGTCGAGGCCAAGGGTAAGTTGCGTCATGTCATTGGAGCCGATCGACATGCCGTCGAAGTGCTCAAGATATTGATCCGCGAGCAGCGCATTCGTCGGTAACTCCGACATCATGATAATTTTCAGATCGTCTTTGCCACGCTCGAGGCCGTTTTGTGACAGCAGGTCGATAACTTGTTTCGCCTGGTGGACCGTGCGTACAAACGGAATCATGACCTGCACATTCGTAAGGCCCATTTCGTTACGGACCTTGCGAATTGCGGCACACTCAAGCTCGAAGCATGGGCGAAAGCTGTCGGAAACATAGCGGGCCGCGCCACGGAAACCCAACATTGGATTTTCTTCTTCGGGTTCATAGCGCTCACCGCCGATCAAGTTGGCGTATTCATTCGATTTGAAATCGGACAGTCGAACAATTACGGGTTCTGGCGCAAACGCGGCGGCAATCGTCGCCACGCCCTCGGCCAGCTTATCGACAAAAAAGCTCACAGGATCCGCGTAACCTGCCATCTGTTCGTCAATGGCGATCTGGGTTTTGCTGTCCAGATTTTCATAATCCAGAAGGGCCTGGGGATGAACGCCGATCATGCGGTTAATGATGAACTCGAGCCGAGCAAGGCCGACGCCACGGTGTGGAATATTCGCAAAATCGAACGCCCGGTCCGGATTACCAACGTTCATCATAATTTTCACCGGAATATCGGGCAGTGCGTCCAGTTCGATTCGGGTCTGGTCAAAATCCAGCGCGCCCTTATACACGTATCCCTCGTCACCCTCAGCGCAGCTGACCGTGACTGTAGTGCCATCCGCAATCGTTTCGGTCGCGTCGCCGCAACCGACGACGGCGGGGATACCGAGTTCGCGGGCGATAATTGCCGCGTGGCATGTACGTCCACCACGGTTTGTCACGATCGCCGCAGATCGTTTCATGACGGGTTCCCAGTCTGGATCGGTCATGTCAGTGACGATCACGTCGCCGCGTTGTGCGCGATTCATATCGCTGGCATTGCGAATGACTCTCGCCGTGCCGACACCGATCTTGTGGCCGACGCTACGGCCCGTGCTGATTACCGGCGAACTGCCCTTGAGCGTATAGCGTTGAATTGACCTGCCGCTGCGGCTTTGCACGGTTTCGGGCCGTGCCTGCAGAATATAGAGCTTACCGTCATTGCCGTCCTTGCCCCATTCAATATCCATTGGCCGCTGGTAATGTTTCTCAATCGTCATGGCCATCTTCGCGAGATCAATGATGTCATCATTGTCCAGCGAAAATGCGTGACTGTCGGCCTCATCCACATCGACTGTCACAACGCTTTCGCCGACCTGAGGATCGTCGCTGTAAATCATCTTGATGGCCTTGCCACCAAGGTTCTTGCGCAAAATTGGGAACTTCCCATTTTCGAGCGCGGGTTTGTAAACATAGAACTCGTCCGGGTTTACGGCCCCCTGCACGACAGTTTCACCAAGACCATACGATGCCGTAATGAAGACGGCGTCTCGAAATCCCGTTTCGGTATCGAGCGTGAACACAACGCCGGACGCGCCAACGTCGCTGCGAACCATCATTTGCACGCCAACCGACAACGCGACGAGGCGGTGATCGAAGCCCTGGTGGACGCGATACGCAATGGCGCGGTCGGTAAACAATGATGCAAAAACCTGATGCAGCGCATCGATGACGTGATCAAGGCCGCGAATGTTCAGGAATGTTTCTTGCTGGCCCGCAAAGGACGCGTCCGGAAGGTCCTCAGCGGTGGCTGATGATCGTACCGCGACCGCAATGTCCCGGCCACCGGACATCTGGTCCCAGGCTGCGCTGATGTCCTGCATCAAGCGATCAGGCAACGGTGTCGCGAGTATCCATTCGCGAATTGATTTGCCAGTGTTTGTCAGCGCGTCGATGTTGTCCACATCAAACCCATCGAGTAGATCGTTGATGCGCGAGCCAAGCCCGTCCGTACGCAGGAATTCGCGATAGGCAGCTGCGGTGGTCGCGAATCCGCTTGGGACGGTAACGCCAAGGCCGCTCAGGTTGCTTATCATTTCGCCGAGTGAGGCATTCTTGCCACCAACGATTTCGACGTCATTCATTCCAAGCTCATCGAGCTCGATGACGTATCGGTCCAATGTTTGCTCCCTTGAGGTTCCGTGGCTGGACGTGGACAATCGACCCGATGGACGAGCGCACCATATTTTTTCTCTCTGACCAGACCGGCGTGACGGCAGAAACGATGGGGCACAGCCTAGTCACGCAGTTCAACAGACAGAATTTTCGGCAAGTGACTTTGCCATTTATAGATACCGAAGACAAGGCGCGGGAAGCTGTAATACGGATCAATGAAGCGGCCAAGAATCACACCCTGCGGCCGATCATTTTCTCGACGCTAGTACAGGACGACTTTCGGTCGATTGTCCGTGAAGCCGACGGTTTGCATCTCGACATTTTCGACGCATTCCTAGAGCCGTTGAGCGAAGAGCTGCAGGAGCAACCGACGCATGAGCCTGGTCGCGCACACGGTATGAGCGACATCGACGCCTATATGAAACGCATCGAGGCAACGAACTTTGCTTTGGCAAATGACGACGGAGGCATCAGTCGAAACTATGAGATGGCTGACGTTATTCTGGTCGGCGTTTCGCGCTCAGGAAAAACACCCACCTGTCTGTATCTCGCTCTGCAATACGGCGTCTATGCCGCGAATTATCCGCTGACAGATGAGGAGTTTGAAAGCGGCACGCTGCCGGACATTTTGGTCAATCAAAAACGGAAGTTGTACGGCCTTTCGATCGCGCCGGATCGGCTACGGCAAATTCGCAAAGAGCGACGGCCGCTCGGTCGCTATTCTTCGGCACAGCAAGTGCGTTACGAGCTCAGAGAGAGCGACAAGATTTTCCGTCGCTATGGGATTCCGAATGTGGATACGACCGAGTTTTCGATCGAGGAAATTGCGAGTCGAATTCTCGATAGTACCGGTGTAGAGCGTCGAGTGCGACCCTGATTTCTGCCCGCGTATGCTGCTATATTGGCAGCATGTTGCTTGACTCAATATTAGTCCCAGAAACGATCGTAAGACCCGGTAGCTTCGTCGGGCTGATGTCCATGTACGAGAGCAACTACCTGCGACTTCTACATCTGATTCCCGAGTTGGAACGGCTTGACGGTTGTTTTCGCTCCAGGGTCGCCGGCGATTGCGACTTGTACGTCGACATTCTCGAACGTAGCCGCTATACCGTGACGATGTCACTGACCTATTACTTTGAATCTGAAGGCTGCCGGAATGCGGACCCCGATATGCTCGTTCGCGCTTATATGGATGGCCAGCTCGCCGAAGCAATGAACCTGGGTGTGGAGCACCGGCATGCCGAGCTTCGACGTCTCGTCCGTGGGCACCGCATGGAACTCGGTGAACGCTGGAGACGCAATGTTGTCCTGAACAAATGGCTCGACTATCTGATCGAGCAAGGGCACCTGATCCTCGAGCGCTAGCGCGCTAACGACATGTGTGCCGCGGTTCTGGCGGGTCAAAATTACCAAAAATGTCGATTCAGTCAGCGATTCAAGACGCCCCAGTTGAGATCATATGCGGGTAATCGCCGGGCCACTGCGCGTCGATTGCCGGAATTATGTAAAAAGGATCGGAGTTGACGAGTCTAACGGCCATATTCGGTAGTTCTCAAGAGCAAGATGCTGAGGACAGCGAAAAGCTCCTCGAGCTCTATTGGAATCGAGCCGAGCTCAAGAAAGAGTTCGCGAACCTCCGCGATGAGACCTTTCGGCTTAAAGACGACATCAAAACGCAACAGGGGCATACGGCTCGCGCGCAGCAGAAACTCGAGCATATCGAGAATCTTTTACTTGACCCGGACTGGGTACACAACGTCGTCGTATTTTATCAACTTCGCGCCATGAACAATCACTTTATTGGAATGCTAGCGCGCTTTTCGGAACAGCTAAAACAACAGCGAGAGAAACGACAACACAGTCGGCTTCTTGACGAATGGAACGACAAACGTCGCGGCGAGGTTAAATCCAAAGAGGATAAAATTGGCGAAATTCGTATGCAGATGCAAAAGCTCGAAGAACAGTTGCAAGCTGAACGCCACGGTTTCTCAATGATGAGTGCGTTCATGCGTTTTTTTCGCAAGCGCTCCATCGCATGCCGGCTAGATAGGATTGTTGCGGATATTAGTGAAGCAGGTCGACAGGAATCAATACTGCAAACAGAGCTTACTGAAATCAATTTTCGCGAAGCGCCGGACACTCAGGGGCTCGATGTTGCGAGTAAGCGCTCGATTAATCTATTGATCCTGTCGTTCGCACAGCAAATGTATTTGCACTTTCAAGACGATAATCTGGCTGCACTGACGAAAGAATCAGGCGACAAAAGTGTTGGTGCTGTTTCTTACGGTAGCAAATCGGATTGCGATTATCTGCTTTCGAGCATTAATGAGCGCAGAAATTCAATGGAGCAAGCGAGTTTTTTCGCCGACCTTTTACAAAATCGTGCCAAACGGCTGAGTGAGGCCGCTGTTTTTCGATCAGATGACGATGCCGTACCGGATTCCAGCAGCGTCTCCACTGTCTATGACATCGACGCGAACGATGTCGTACCAAGGAAGGATGTCAATCTGCTCGGTGAGAATTACTGGGAGATTGCGAAGGTCTTAAGCCGCTAGCGGCCGCGGTATTCTATATATCGGTACGAAACATCTGACGCCGGTAGCGCCGCGAGTCTTCGTCAGAGACGCCAGGAAAGCGGGTGTTGGCCGTCGGCGGCCCATTTTCGTCGCCAGCCACGTTTGCCTCTTCAGTCTCAAGAATTTCGGCCGAATCTTCATCGATACCGGTAAGCGTCAGTTCGGTCAGCGACGCATCGTCAGCGGCCTTCAGGTCATCCGCAGCGACCGCATTGGTATTGCCGTGATCGATCGTCTGGATGGTCAAATGTCCGGCTGGGACGTCGAGAGAAGCGCTTTGCTTATCGTCGCGGTCACACAGATTATCGACGCCCGAGGCAGCGAGCGCCGGCACGCTGAAACCAAGCAGCAGAGCTGCCGCGCCGGCGTTGCCGAGCATGGCTCTGATCTTCGCTGCCTGTAATGTCTGCAAGGCGCCTCCTCAGCTAGGGTGTCGCCGAAGTGTTATAGCTGAGTATAACACCCGGTCTCGAATCCGCAAGCAGGGCCCTCTACGGCGTGACCTGAGCCGTTTGAGACGGTGACGCGTTGACTTCGCGAAGCTCGGCCATGTCGCGAACGATGTCGGCGGCCTGTTCGAGCAGGACGTCCGGAACGTCGTCTTCGTCGACGTCCTCAAGCGTTGTTACAGGCTCCTGATTCAGTGCGGCGCGGCGGTCATTCTCTCGCTGCAGTCGGCGCGTCAATTCGTCCTCCCGCTCAGCCAAACGGGTGTCGAGATTCAACGATATTGTCTTTTGTGAGCGCGCTTCCTCGTATTCCTGGATGCCGCCGACCAGCCATTGATAATTAGGATCTTGCTTCGACCGCTCACTGTGGCTGACAAGCAGCGATTGAATCGTATTGTCCAATGGATCGCCAGCCGTAAAACGCGTCGTTTGTATTGTGTCCCAGGGCAGGGCGCTATCACGCACACTCTCGCCAATTTGTTCTGCATCGATCGCAGACGGCAGCGAAATATCCGGGTTCACGCCTCGGTGCTGCGTACTTTCACCGGTGACGCGATAGTACTTTCCGATCGTCAGCGTTAGCTGTCCGAATCCTTTTTCGCTTTCGGGATCCGGCTTCATGTACTGGTCGAGTGAGTACAGATTCTGAACTGTACCTTTTCCGAAAGTCTGCTGACCAATAATGACACCGCGATGGTAGTCCTGAATCGCAGCCGCAAAGATCTCCGAGGCCGACGCGCTGAAGCGGTCGACGAGGACGGCAAGCGGGCCGGCGTAGGCAACGCGGGCTACCGGATCGGGGTCGTCGAGTCGACTGATCCGGCCGTTCGAATTTCTGAGCTGTACCACGGGTCCATTGTCGATGAACAAACCTGACAGCGCAGTGGCTTCGGTCAAGTGTCCGCCGCCGTTGCTACGCAGGTCCATTACCAGGCCCTCGATGCCCTGTTCTTCGAGTTCTCCAATCAGGCGCTTAACGTCGCGTGTCGTACTCGTGTAGTTTTTGTCGCCGTTTGAAAGCGCTCGATAGTCGCGATAGAACGAGGGCACTTCGATCACACCAATACGCCACTGCCGGCCTTCGTGCGGAATCGTAACGATGTCGCTTTTTGCCGCCTGCTCCTCAAGCTTTACCTGGCCGCGTGTCAGCGCGATAATTTTCTCGCCACTGCCCGGCATCGCATCCGCGGCGATGATCTGCAAGCGAACGATCGTATCTCCTGGGCCACGAATAAGATCGACAACGTCATCGAGGCGCCAACCGACGACATCGACCATTTCGCCGTCATCGCCTTCCGCAACGCCGGTGATCAAGTCATTGGGTTTCAGTTTGCCGTCGGCCGCTGCGGGGCCGCCCGGAATAATGCCGATTACCTTGACGTAATCCTCTTCCGGTTGCAGCGATGCGCCGATGCCAAAATACGACAGACTCATCTGGATCCGGTATTCCTCCGAATTTCGCGGAGACAGGTAGCTTGAATGTGGATCAAGCGTGTGGGCGAACGCGTTCATGAAGCCTTCAAATACGTCGTCAGAGGTCGTTTGATCCATGCGCCGCAACAGCCGTTTGTAACGCTTCGTCAGGACATCGCGTGCTTCGTCCCAAGGCGTTTCGTTAAGTGCATGCCGCAACACGTCATTCTTAACGCGGCGGCGCCAGATTTCGTCAAGTTGTGTGGACGATGTCGCCCATGGCGCATCCGTTCGATCAAATTGGAAATCCTCTTCAATGCTAAAGTCAGGTTCGTTCTCCAGCATTGTCAGCGCATAGCGGTAACGCTCGCGCACGCGCGTGCGATATACCTGATACATGTCATAGACGGCATCCAATGGTTTGCTTTTGACAAAATCGTCCAGTTCGTAGCGAAATTGGTCAAAGTACTCGACGTCGCTGGCCAACAAGTACATACGATTGCCATCGAGCGATTCGATGTATCGATCGAGGACGCGCGACGACAAATCATTGTCTACGGCAATGTGGTTGTAATGCGATCTCTGGATAAAATGAGTAACGGTCTGGCCGATGTCTTCGTGGCGGGGTAGCGGTTCCAGAGCCTCATCGGTTGTCACAGCTTGGGGACTTGCCAGGGCAGGAATTGCTACAAGTCCAAGCAGTGCAGCTGCGAAGCAGATGTTACGACGGGTCTCAATTTTTCTCAATGCGATAACTCCATTTGCTTTCGACACAGTGCCGACCGATCGAGTAGGCTAGGCTAGATGCCCAGCGCGCTGCGATCAAGGGCGTAATCGGCATAAAATCCGAGTACTTGCGCCCTGTTGTTGACCAATTAGGAAATTTTTAATGCGACCTTTGATGGTGATCAATGGGTTTTTGTTCGGGTCCTGCGTGTCCATCGTGGTATCGCTTATGTTCGTGCTGGTCGTATTCATCGTGATCGGCGACGACTATCCACGTGTCCAATATGAGTTTCGACCATTGCTATCCAGCATGTTCATCTTTCTCGGTATGACCATCATTTCGGCCGGTAGTTTCTATTCTCTTGTCATTGGCCACCGGACTCGCATATGGCTGCAAGGCTTGATGTGGGTTGGATTGGCAGCAACAGGCTGGCATTTCTGGCCGTAGATTGTCGATCGGCGTCAACTCGGTCAGTCCTAGCGGAAGAGCCCGAGTCGGGACTTTCCGCCGGTGAGACTGCCACGCTTACGGCGACGTCGCATCCGTGACTGTAACTCCTTGCGGCGGTTTTCGAGCCAGTCCTCGCGGCTCACGCCCTTCGTGCCGCCTTGCTGCGCGCGTACACGATTACGAAAGTCGTTAAAGTCTTCATAGGCTTCAATCTCGTGTTTTAATTCCCGTACCACAAGTTCGATCATAATGGCGTCATCGAGAAAGCCGAGGCTGGGTATGTGGTCTGGAATCAGGTCCTCAGGCTCGCTGAAATAAGCGAGGGCATTCAGCACCCGATTCGCCTCCTGGTGCGGCAGGCGCCATTCAATATCCTGCAGCATCTCGATCATCAGTTTGAGTTTCGCCAGCCGTTCCATGATGAAGGCCGGCGCGCCGGCCTCATTGACCGCTTTCAGCAGGTTTTCTGCCGCAGCGACGATGTCTTCGGGTGCCAGTCGCCCTGCCGACTTGCGTGCGTTGCGCATGATCAGTCGGAAATGCTTCAGGTCAGACTCGTCGAGTTCGAAAGAGACTCTCAGGCTCATCAGTTACGGAATCGCTTATCCCAGTTCTTGGAACGGTCGAAGTTACCCGTATTGTAGGGGTCGATGCCAGTTTCTTCATCCGATTCGGTGGCCGAGCCGTCGAGAATTTTGAGAGTTTCGTGGGTGCCGGTGTCCTCGCGCTGGTATTTGTTCCTGACGAGCACGTTTTTCCCGGGCCCACTGCTCTCGATTTTTCCCGCCACATGCGGGTCGAGCTTTCCCGCCGTCCGCCGATCTGACCGATGCCGCCGCTCGGGCGGTGCGGTTTCTTGGACAGCCGTCGAACGCGGTGACCGCCTGCGCTCGCCAATGGCGAGAGGCGCTGGGCGTTCTTCCTTTCTTCGGATCCATTTCTTGAAAAAATCGATCATCTTGTTGAATCTTAGATGTTGGTTTGTATTTTTAATTGGACCATCATATTCACTGGCAATTCCAGGGGCGTCATCAGATGACATAATGTTCCGCCATTTCGTCATAGTTAGCGTAAGCGCCGCTGTCAGAATGTGAATTACGTCACATTTTGGCGATATTCGCCCGAACAGTGATGTGCGATTAACTGCTCTGCTGCGCGGTTCTGCGCCAACCCCAGACCATCAGGCGCAGGCACAGAATTGCCAGGTATGGTGACAGCACGAGAAACCAGGCGACCCGATCGCCAGCACGGATTTTCGCACTCAGGGTGCCAAAAAAGTCGCCGAAACCGTGGCCGCCATAGGCACCGAAAAGGGCCTGGCCCACGAACCAGATCGCGATGGGCATCAACACGAAGCCGACGAACAGCAAAACCGTCAACAACGCGACTTCGCGAGTTAATAATCGTCGTAGAGGGGATTCAGTGGCGGGCATCCATCAATCCAGGCTTGGGCGAAGCGCTCATCCTTGCCCAGGGTCCAGATCAGGTCAACCCTCGTTGCGATCAGAAGACCGGCGGTGTCGGCGCCGGAATACGACAATGCTCAGATGCACGCACGCGGCAGAAAATAGGAAATAATGGGGTAGGACCCAAAACCAGGCACTGATGTAGAGGGTTGCGAAAAACGCGGCAATGCCGGAAAAAAGGTAGAAGTAGGGCAGTGAATCGTACAGTGATTTCGGCAGCCAGATTTTTTTCGCAACAACATTACCTGTATTACGAGTAACCTGTTGCGTCTCCGTCGGATCCACGGACTTCCCAGCTGTCGTGCTTAGCATCGTTGCCCATCCCTGCGCGCCGTAACGTCAAAACACGATACCGCGCGCAGTCACGTTTGTCCGTGACTGTGCTCACAATTCAATGCTGTGAGCGTTAGTTGTCGCGTTTGGGGAGTTCTTCGTAGCGGAAGTCGACTGTGCCGATCGTCACGACGTCGCCATGTTTCAGGAAGTGTTCGGTGATTCGGTTCGAATTAACATAAACCCCATTCTTGCTGCCCCAGTCCACGAGTCGTGTCGCGTCACCTTCGGTAACGACAACAGCATGCCGGCGGCTAACATACTGGGCTTTTAGCTGGATATCGTTTTGTTGCGTACGGCCGATGGTCAGACGGTCCTTGAATAATGGAAAACGCAGTTCCTGATTGTCGACGCGGCCTATAAGCAGGCGGGCTACGCGATCACCCGGCATCACGGCCGGGCGTTCGTCTATGCGCTCGGACATGCGATCATCGATGTCCTGAATGACATCTTCCATCTGGCCTATTGAGTCGAATTCTCTGCTCTTTTTCGCCAGCTCAGAGAGCAGACTGTTTATCGCATCGCTCTTTGTTTCGAGTTTGTCCTCGTAGTCGGCGATTTTGAATTGCTGCTTCTTGAGCTGCTTCTCGAGCTCTTCAATGCGGGCCTGGTTCTGCTGATCGTTGTCGGTCAACATCTGCTCGAGCAGATCCTTATGGCTATTAATATCGACGAGATCGGCCGCAAGCTGCTCGCTAAGCTGATCGCGTTCGGCGATTGTCGTTTCGGCGTCAGTTAATTCGAAACGAAGCGTACGGATTTCCTGCTCGTGAGCGGCGCGCGCTTCGGCCAGCGCCTCGCTCAGTTCTTCGCTGGACGCCTGCACCCGCTTAAGGTCCGCCTGTGATGTGTCGATTCGACCCTCTGCTTCGCTTAAGGCGTCGCGCAACTTTTCGCGTTCAGAAAACGCGCCCTCGGAATTTTCGGTTACATCGGCAAGCCGCCATCGCAATTCGTCTGTGTAGCTTTCGGTGCGCTCCAGCTGTGTTCGAGTTTCGGTTAGTGAGGCCGCCTGGGCCGCGATATGTCCTTCAAATTCGACAATTCGCTGCCGTGCCGCAGTTATTTCGTCGCCGGATTCAAGTTCCAATTTTGCCGCACGGTATTCGTCGGTGAGCGCTTGCAAGTCGCGAATTTTCGTTTCGCGTTCGCGAATTTCTGTCTTTAGCGCTTTGATGGAATCATTGCGTTTTTGCAGTAGCTTGTCTCTGCGATCGAGTTCGCGCCCGGTGGACTTGAGATCTGCTGTTAGGTCGCTGGTGAGTTCCTCGCGCGCTTTGATCTCGGCTTCCAGGCCGAGCCATTTGGCGTGCAGTTGTTGGATATCGAATTGCAGCCGCTCAATGGTCTCGGAACGTACCTTTAGATCAGATTTCAGATCCGAGACCGAAACACCACTAACCTCATCGTGATCCAGATCATCGAGGTCGAAGGTATTGGCGTCGGATTCGAGCTCCAGTTGCGGACCGTTGGGTCCAAAGGCACGTTGGACCGTCAGAGCCTCCAGCTCTGCTGTTATGTCATCGTCATCCGCGACTAATTCATTGATCTTTTTGTTCTTATTAGTCATGCACGCATATTAGCACGTGTGCACGCGTTGTAGTCTACGAGTGTGCGAGCTGCCCCTTACATAAGGTCGGAGTCTTAGTCGCAGGGAACCGTGCGGTCCGCGGCCCACATCCTGAGTGCCGATACGTTTTCACTCATGACGACCGATAGTGGCCGCGTCTGGCAAATTTCATCGAGGATATGAGTGGTTGCCAGCGGCTGGTCCTTAGCGTGCGCCGTATACAGCGCAGCAACAAGCGCCTGCTCGATTTCCGCCCCAGAAAAACCGTCGGCTGCGTTCGCCAGCGCGTCAATGTCGAAATTCTTCAGGGCTTGCCCTCGTGACGTCAAATGGATGGAAAATATTGCAGCGCGAATTTGAATGTCGGGCAGGTCGACAAAAAAAATCTCGTCAAAACGCCCTTTTCGAACGAGTTCTGGCGGCATCGCACTGATGTCGTTCGCCGTCGCGACGACAAATACGCGCGTTAATTTTTCAGCCATCCAGGTCAGGAAAGTGCCCAGCACGCGCTGCGTTGTTCCGGTTTCGCCACCCTGGCCGGCGAGTCCCTTTTCTATTTCGTCGATCCATAATACGCACGGTGACATGACGTCCGCCGTATTCAGCGAGTCGCGCAGCTTACGCTCTGTCTCGCCGTGATACTTGTCGTACAAGGAACCGAAATCGAGTCTCAGTAACGGTACGCCGAAAATACCGGCAGTCGCTTTTGCCGCCAGACTTTTTCCGCAGCCTTGAATGCCTATCAGCAATATGCCTTTTGGCGGATCGAGATGAGCCGCGCTCTCTTCGCGGCGGAAAGGGGCTTTTCTTTGTGAAAGCCAGGTTTTCAGGCGGATCAGGCCTCCGACATCGGTGAACTTTGCCGTATCGTATTCAAAGTGCAGCGCGCCGCCACGATTGAGCAGATCGTATTTCGCCTGCATGACGCCGGGCAAATCACTCTTGGTAATAGCACCATCAACGTAAATGGCGTTTCTGGCGAGCCGTTCGGTGTCCTGGTAAGTCAAGCCAGCCAGATTCTCAATGAGCATTTTGTAAGCGCGAGTGTCGGCCTGCACGCGCGAACCCGCATTTTCTTGCGACCATTCGTCAGCGACGTTTTCGATGATTTTCTGTCGCTCCGCCTCATCCGGCAGCGCGAGGTCTACTCGTGCGCTGAATGACTCGAGTTCGCTCGGTAGCTTGACTTCATGACTGATAAATACAATTTGTCGCTGCAGCTCTGGGTCTTGCATGCAAATGTCTTTAAGCAGCCGAACGTGGACGGGATCTTCGATGAATGGGTGGAAGTCGAGCAGCACGTATACGCCTGGCTTGGCAACCGCTCGAATGTGTTTAAGCACGTCCGTCGGTTGGGAATTTATGGTTTGTGGTTCGAGATCGATATCGAGGCGCTGCAGACCGTCGGTAATCGTCCACCGAAACAGAGGTACATATTGAGTATTAGCGGCAGCCAGGTTGATGGACTTCAACATCTCAAGGATGCGAGTTTCATCCTGCGTTTCAATCGTAACGATCGGGGTACGCGACTGCAGTATCAGTTCAAGGTCGTGTCGCTGGTCCATAGAGACTTGAATTACGGGTTATCGGCGAGCGACAGTTTACGGCAGCCGGGCAGTTTGCCGATGTGCAGCGTGTCAGATTTTTGCCCAATAATATTGCTCGCCGCCAACTGAAGTAATGCAAGGTTGACCGCGTCATCACTGTCGACCATCGCACCCAGTACGTCGTCAAGGCTAGCCTCGCCAGACGTGGCTGCTTTGATTTCAGCATCCAGGTCGCGCATTTTAAGCACCGCCAGGGCCGTCGTTGCGCCGCTTGACGACGTGGCGCAAAGTGTTCGCGCGGTTTTTGACCAGTTCGCCATTCGCTCAAGTGCCGTGGCATGACGTCGCGGTGTCAATGTTCCGCTGCGACGCAAAAGTTCGAGCGAGTAATATTCCGCCAACCCCTCAACGATCCAGTCGTAACCACGCTCTGCGCGCATGCCAAGGGCGACGTGCATCGTCTCGTGTATCAATGCACTGGTACCGTTTTCGCTGATCAATGGACGATCTGCATGAATGTAGATCGATTGTGGCGCCGACAATCCGCCGCGCCACATCGGTTCGCCGGCGCTGACAACGGTCAACCTTGGCGGTAGCTCGGGCAAGATTCGGGCAAGTTCAGGCAACGTCCAGTTCAAGAGCGCAAGCATGTCGAGGCGACGTATTTGCTGATTTTCCGGGCCGGCGATGGCCACGCGAACCCCGGCAATATTATCGCGGCGTACGCCAAGCTCGCCCATGACAATCCAGCCAGACGGCTGCGCAAAGCGCCGACCTTCTTTTGCGACGTGTAATCGCCCGTCGGCGGTGGCGTATTCAGTGACCACCGACCAGCGTCGCGGCAGGTCGAACACCAAGCGTGTATCGGCGGTCGCACCCTTGAGCGTGCGGGTGGCGGCTCGCGGAATTATGTCCTCGGCGCGAAACAGGCCCCAGCTACGATTGAGCCAGCTATCGTAGCCGTCGCCATTGCGCTTATTTCCGAGCTTGACCTGCCAGGACAACTTGCCGCCTCCCTTCGGCGGATGCCAGCGCACTCGATTATCGCTGATCTCAAGGTCACCATCGCCGCGGATGTCGGCGACACCGTCTGCATCAAAGCGCATTTCACGCAGCAAATAACGTCCTTGCTCGAGCTCAATAACCACGTCAATGAGCTGCTCCCCCGGCACCGGCGTGACAAGGTAGTTGAGCGTGTACTCAGTATCGTCGTCACTCGCCTGCGATTCGGCTACCGGTACGCCGCAGGCCGCAAGGCATGCGGCACCCAGGATCAGAGCACGATGGGCGAGAAGATGGACATGATTAGGCGGCGCGCCGCGCAGGCGCTTACGTGAGATGCAGTTCATGGCAGATTCAGGGCAGTGCCCTTACACTTGAATATCCAATCAGCCGGAGTGGCCGCTATGATAGCCCAGCTCACCATTCGCATTCCCGGCCTTGCCGCGATTCTGATGGCGGCCGGCATGCTCTCCGGTTGCGGCGGTTCCCCGGAAAGGCCAACCGCGGAAGACTACAGATCCGCGCCGGCAACACGCAGGGCTGTCGCAGCTGATGTTGGCGAACATGCGGTGACGATAGCAATGCAGCAGGTCGGGGTGCCGTACCGCTATGGCGGCCACGGGCCGTCCGGCTTCGATTGTAGCGGGCTTGTGCAGTATTCGTACCTACGGGCCGGAAAAGTGCTGCCACGAACGACCAGCCAACTATGGGATTCGTCAACGACGGTAAACCGCCCCCACCTGCAGGCGGGCGACCTGTTGTTTTTCTCGATTGAAGGAAAAATGCAGCACGTTGGCATGTATATCGGCAACAATCGATTCGTACATGCACCTTCAAGCGGCAAATATGTGCAAGTTGCGTCGCTGAGTGCCGACTATTACCAACGCGCATTGCTACGGGCTGGACGCCCGAAGTAGGCGTTAGATCGACGCTGTGTCAGGTTAGTTCGTCGCTGATAATAAACGCGCGCAGCTGATTCGCTAGTCCCTTGCACGCCGCCGCTTGTGTTCGGGCAATCAGCGGAATCGGCACAACCAAGGCGGGCAAAAATGACGTACCGCTGACATCAGCGGAAACCGTGCCGGCGGATTCGAGGCCTTCGAGATCCCAGACTGATGCGTTGTAATCGGAGGCGTTTTGCCACCAGGCAAAGCCAAAGCAGCCACCACCACCGGGCCCGGCTGCGCAGGACAGGCTCCCGCCGCCGGCGACTTTTTCGGTGTCACCTTCCAGCCAAATAATGTAACGGACCCCCTGCTCGTGGATTTGTGCGGCAACGCCAGGACGTTCCATCAATTTTGGCAGGCCTTTGGTTTCGGTCGGAGCGGTGCGCGGTTCGAACCATGGAAACAAGGAATCGACAAATTGCTTGTGCGGGATGACGCGCAATCCCTTGGAGCCGCGAGCGAGCGCATTCTCGATGCATGCGATGTACTTGGCTTCCGTCTCGTTGCCGAGATGATAGCTCTTCGCCATGATCACCACAGACTCGTCGCTTGCGATGCCGGTAATGCCTTCACGCGCGTCCTCAACCCGTGACGTAACGCATCCTGCGCCGACGCCAAGCAGGGCGCATACCAATGTCAGTCGGTAAGCAACGGTGGACGACCAGAGCTCATTCATCGTTGTCTCCTCCGAGCGTCGTCGCCTGCGCCGTCGCTTCGCCGCCTTCTTCGACTGGAACGGCGGTCGATGTAGGATCGCTAGAGATCGAACTAATGAGGGTCGGTTCGTCAAACTTGATAATCATCAATGCCGCCGCATCGCGCATGGCAAGAATTGCAGCCCGTTGCAACGCGTCCTTGCCACCCATAACGGTGGTTTGACTCTTGCCGTACGCGCTGACGGGCCAGTTAACGACCAGTTTACCATCACGATCGTAAACCTTGATGCGATAACGAATCCACACGGCAAAGTCATTTGTTTTAGTTTGGTTTGGGACTGAGAACTCGAACTCGTCAATACTGGGTTCGATCAGAGCATCGAACGGCATAATTGACGGATCATCCGCCTCGCTGACGACGGTTACAGTTTCGAACATGTAGCCGAATAATTGCGCGAAAAAGACCGCATTTGAACGACCGAGATCGATTGTCCATTGCTCTCGGCCAAGAACTTCCTCTTCGTGAACAAAGCTCTCGAAATTCTCCGGCATGCGAAGTCCAACGGACAGTGGAATCGTGGTCATCAAAGGTTTGGGAATCGTCGGCGGGTCGAGAACGACACTTGAGCCGCAGCCGGCCGCAAGGGATGCGAACAACGTCCCCATGAAAACTGTACGAAGCGTGGCGATCAAATGCTAGTGTCCCGCATGCGTCCCGGCCAAACTGGTCCCTATATCAGAGCGGCTGTCGCCCATGTAAGTTCCACTATTTATGCGTGTTGGCGACCAAATCCACTGTAGTACCCAGGACCTTGCAGTGCAATACATTGGGAAACTTCCCGCGGCAGCCCTGTATCGGTATAAACGACAGACTTATTGTTGACTTCCAACGCGGGACTCAAAGCAGCGCCACAAAAATGCCCAGACCGAAAATTCTTGTATTTCAACATGTTCCATACGAGCCGCTCGGTACCCTGGACCCGTTGCTAAAGGACGCTGGTTTCAGAATCCGCTACGTCAACTTCGGTCGTGATTCGGCGCAGCGCCCATCCCTCGACAAATACGTCGCAATCATCGTACTGGGCGGCCCGATGAATTCGGATCAGATCGATTCATATCCGAACCTGATCACCGAGGTCGAAATTATCCGCGAGGCGGTAGAGCGTGATATGTCAGTACTCGGAATCTGCCTCGGCGCGCAGTTGCTGGCGAAGGCTCTGGGCGGCAACGTGTCACGAAATGCGGTGCGTGAGATCGGTTGGTACGACGTCGAGTTGACTGACGCAGGCGCCAACGATCCGGTTCTGTCGACGTTCGCTCGGAATCAGCGCGTGTTTCAATGGCATGAAGATGGCATTGAACTACCGGACAACGTCGTGCATCTCGCCAGTTCACCGGCCAGTCATGTGCAGGCTTTTCGCCACGGCGAGCATGCGTACGGTTTTCAGTTTCATCTTGAAGCCGACGCGGCTCTAATCGAACGCTGGTTATCTATTCCGGACCATCAGCAGGTGCTCGCTGCGGAACGCGGCCACATCCACCCAAACACAATATCGCGACAGATACCGGAAAATATTGATGCGCTGCAATCCTTGAGTCGCGAAACATTTTCGCGTTGGATTGAGCGATTCGAGTTCGGTGGCCGGCGTCGTACCTTGCCGTCGCGCTAAAAGCGCGTCAGTAGTCACGCCATTCGAGCGGTGCTTCCTGCATTAACGCCACTTGTTCTCGTAATGCAAGAATATGCTCGTCCCAGTAACGCCGCGCGTTGAACCATGGAAACGCCTGTTTGAAGGCTGGGTCCCCCCAACGGCGAGCAATCCAGGCGGCATAATGCATGATCCTGAGGCTTCGCAACGCTTCGACAAGATGCAGCTCACGCGCGTCGAAGGGGCGAAACTCCTGGTAACCCTCAAGCAAGGCCGTGAGTTGCGGCGTTTGCTCATCGCGATCTCCGGACATAAACATCCAGAGGTCTTGCACGGCCGGACCGCTCCGGGCGTCATCTAGATCGACGATATGAAACGCCTCGCCGGCAATTAACACATTGCCCGGGTGAAAATCTGCGTGCAGTCGAATCTCGCGAAACGACCCGGCGCGTTCACTGCATCGTTCGACGCCATCGATTACAAGGTCGGCGATGCTGTCGTAAACGTCGCACATTTCGTCGGGAATAAACGCCTCGTCGAGCAGAAAGTCTCGTGATGCGAGTCCATAACTCTCAATATCGACGCGCGGTCGGTATTCGAATTCACGGGTTTCGCCTACGAGATGCATGCGTCCGACAAACCGACCGAGCTGTCGCAACTGCTTGTCGTTGTCCAGATCCGGCGCGCGTCCGCCGCGGCAAGGATAAACGGCCAGCCGAAATGGGCCGGTCTTGAAAAGAGTCTCGTCGTCAATCGAGATCGGGGAGACGACCGGAATTTCTTGGTGCTCGAGTTCGATGGTGAATTCGTGCTCTTCACGAATTGCATCATCGCTCCATCGACCCGGCCGGTAGAATTTGACGACGATATCGTCGGCATCATCGATGCCAAGTTTGTAAACCCGATTCTCGTAGCTGTTCAACGCGAGAAAGCGACCGTTGCAGACATAACCGAGATCATCGAGAGTCTCGAAAATGTCGTCCGGCTGCAGGTTGGTATACGCGAGAGTTGATTCGTCGGCTTGTGTCATTCGAAATATCCGCGCGGGGTGGCGCATTATAGTGCTAGTGTATCCGGATGACGCCATCAATCATGAAACTGACTATTGCGATCGCGCTGCTGCAGGTATCGTTTGTTGCCTGCAGTTCCGATAATACTTCGGGAGTGTCTCGGACTTCGGAATCCGTCGATATTGCCGCTCATGCCGAGACCGTCAAAACCTGGCGGGTTGATCGACTAGCCCGACTCAAAGCGCCCGGAGGCTACCTGAATCTTGCTGGACTCTTTTGGCTTCCGGACGGCAAAAGCAGTTTTGGTGCTGATTCAGCCAACGACTTCATTTTTCCTGGCAGCGCAGCGCGCATCGGCGAATTTGAGCCTGCAAATGGTGGCATCCAAATGACGGTCGAAAACGGCGTTGACGTTCGTATCGACGATCGGCGAGTCGAGTCGGTATTTATGCCCGACGACTTGTCTGATCAGTTAGTAACCGCAACGTTTGAATCGCTTTCTTGGACTGTGATCAATCGTGACGGCAAACTGGCTGTAAGACTGCGCGACCTGGAACATCCGGCACTGGTCGCATTTCCGCCGATACCCTATTTCAACGTTGAGTACGACTGGCGTGTGACTGCGACACTACGTCGTTATGAAGAGCCGAAAATAATGAACGTAAACACGGTCATCGAAGGTCTCGGTTGGAATCCAATCTCGCCAGGCATTGTCGAATTCGATTACGGCGGTGAACGATTCACGTTGGAAGCGTATGAATCGGGTGAGCGCCTATTTTTCGTATTCGGCGATGCTACAAGCGGCGGTGAGACTTATCCGGCTGGTCGATTTTTGTACGCGGAAATGCCGGGCGAAGACGGCCGCACCATTCTCGACTTTAATCTATCCTACAATCCGCCGTGCGCGTTTAATGATTTCTCGACATGTCCGGTTGCGTCGCCGAGAAACCGTCTACGCATTGCGGTTGAGGCCGGCGAAAAATTCGAATCGACGTTACACGTCGGGGCGCAGCTCTAGTCGAGAATTTCGAAACTCAGGCCGGCATTTGACTGTAACCGGCCCAGCAACGCGTCGCCCATTGCCGACGCAGGTGTCAGTACGCCACCGTCGCCGCCGAGCTCATCTTTGGCAATGCAGACAGCGCATTCCGCAAGCATCTTGCTGGTCGAACCATAACCGGGGTCGCGGTCGCCAACGATCTTGCTTCGAATTATCGAGCCATCGGCCAGCGTCCCGTACTGGCGCAAGTCGAAAAAGCCGGTTTCGCGCGTGACCTTATCTGGGCCATCGCCCGGTTTTGTGAGTACGAAGCGCTCGAGCAGTCCGCGCGTGAATTCGTACGAAACGGCCAACATAGCGGCACTGAAGATCAGCGAAATGACTGTTGCTTTGAACCATCCACCGATTCCGGGCCCGGTCATTATCGCTTCCCGATATCGAAATTCGTGTCCGTACGGATAATCTAGTAACGCATGACTGCGCCGAATAACTTTGGTGTTTATGGTTGCCATGACGAACGGTGCCGTCCAGAGATTTGCGACGTTGTCATAGAGCGCCTTTTGTTGGTCGCGTCGATCCGGTCCGTCACGTTCGCCGTTCGGATTTAGTCCATAGGGATCGACCAAAGTCCGGGCGATCGAACGATCGGCGCGACTTTCCTTAATTACGTTTATCAAGCTGGCAATAGTGCCACCGCTTGCGCCGCCCTTGGTCGCCTTAACGAACATGGCGATCGCCGT
>Ga0224508_10000517_pt1 | contig 37956 bp, 35 predicted proteins | sample SF_Jan12_sed_USG_4_FD_170157 | JGI IMG/M metagenome (GOLD analysis project Ga0224508, IMG submission 170157) | Sediment microbial communities from San Francisco Bay, California, United States - SF_Jan12_sed_USGS_21 | ecosystem: Environmental > Aquatic > Marine > Sediment | place: USA... | reverse complement strand
ACAGGTAGGTCAGCTTGATAAAATTTTGAAAATCCTCGAGCGTGGCGTAACGCCGGCCGCCCTTGATGTCGGTCACGAAAGGCGAGCCGTAGGCGGATCCAAAGACCAGGTTATTACCGCCAAACTCGATATTACGTGCGGGATTACGCGCATGCATGGTGTAGGTTACGGGCGCGGTTTGGCAAAGCGCTCGCACATGACCGGGGTCGAAGCGCAGCAATTCACCATCGATGGTTGCACCGGCCTGCCTGAATAGTTCCAGTGCCTCGGGATCATCCCGAATCTCGATACCGATTTCCGAGAGCAACCATTCCGCGTGATCCTCCAATCTGGCCAGTGCCTCCTCGTCGAGCAGTTCGTAGGCGGGGATGTTACGGGTCAAAAACGCAGGCGCGGTGGCTGCACCAGCTTCAACACGGTTGCGGTCGAGAGAACGCCGACGGGCGGAGGCTCGCGACATCTGATTTTGACTCAGCTGTGCGTACGCGACTTGGCAGGGTCGAAGAAAGGAATCGACTCGACCGTGGCATTGCCGGAAAAAACATCACTGATGACATCAAGCCGCGTCCCGGGTTGCGCTGCGTCGGGGCGCAGGTGTACCAGCGCCAGCGACTGGTTGAGCCGGTGCGAATAGCAGGGGCTGTTGATGACGCCAACTACCTCCCCATCGAGATTTAGTATTTCGCCCCCGATAAGTGCGTCGTCATGATCGATTGAAACCCCGGCCGCAATAAATCGTTCCTGTCCTTCGGAGGCTAGAGCTGCCTGCTTGCCGCGAAAGTCGCCCTTGTTTCGATTCACGGTAAAACCGAGGCCGACTTCCCAGGGTGTGTGTTCTGCCGTCATGTCATAGCCAAAGAACAGTAACGCTGCTTCGATACGAACCTTGTCGAGCGAGGCAAAAGAGCAGGGCATGATGCCCAGTTCCGACCCGTGCCCGAGAATCTGGTCCCAGATATCGCCGACGACCGCGGCACTGGCAAAGATTTCGTAACCGCGCTCCCCCGAGTAACCGGTACGTGAAAGACGACAGGGGTGGCCAAACAACTGCGTTGCCTGGTGATGAAAATACTGCATTTCATTCAGGTCAATCGGGGTGTGTGCATCGAGCAGTTGTAGCGCCTTCGGGCCCTGTAGTGAAATGTTGTGCAGGTCGTCGTCCAGTTCGATATCGACGTTGAGCCCCTCGGCGGACTCCAGCAACCGCTGCATGCTTTCCCCCGAGCCGTGGCAGTGCATCCATTCATCATCGCCGTTATTGGCGATAATGGCATCGTCACATACCGTACCCTGTTCGGTCAGAATAGCGCCATAAGCAGACTTCCCCGGGTAGATTGTCGTCATATCGCGTGTGATGACATGATCTATAACTTTCGCCGCATCGGGGCCACGAACGAACACCTTTTTCAGTGGCGACATGTCGAACATACCGGCGGCTTCGCGAATCGCATCGTGTTCGTCATTGGGATCGCTGTTATAGCTCCAGGCCGTTCCCATGTCGTTCCAGTCTTCCAGTCCCGATCCCAGTTCGGTATGTCGTGACGCAAGCGCCGAGGTGCGTGAAAGTTCAGTCATCGTTTTTTCCCGATTGGATTTTTAACAAAAGCTTCGTATAAATAATTTGTTCAAACCAGCTTGTAACAATAGATCAATGCTAATAGCAGGAAATTAAACATTCCAATCAAATAAATTGACCTGATTGTCAAAATAATTTAAACAGTAGCATGCGATTTCGAAATTTCGACAATCTACGCAGCTTTATCGTTGTGGCCGGCCATTTGAACATGGGGGCAGCAGCCGACGAGTTGAATCTGACCAAGGGTGCAATTAGTTATCAAATTCAGCAGCTCGAGGCCGAGCTGGGATTCGATGTCTTTTCTCGATCGAAACGTAAACTCAGTTTAACCGAGAAGGGTTCAAACCTGCTCCAGGTATGCAGAACTTTATTTGACAATGTTGAGCGCGAAATAGTCGCGCTAAGGCAACAAAACAGGGACCGTATTACGATCGGCATGGCGACGTATTTCGCGTCGCGTTGGTTATCTCCTCGATTGATGCATTTCATTACCGAGCATCCCGAGATCGGTCTGCGCATCCAGCCGCTGGTCGACCTGATGGATTTGCGCGCCAATGATCTCGATCTTGCTGTACGTTGGGGCAAGGGTGAGTGGGACGATGAAACGCTGGAAACAGAATTGATTTTTCAGTGCCCCGCATTGCTGACGGCGAGCCGGGAAATCGGCGAGCAAATAACGGCGCAAGGTGTTGCTAGCGTAATCAATCGCCAAACCCTGCTGCATGATCGTGACGGCAGCGAGGCCTGGATGGACTGGTTTGACGCTGCGGGGCTGGAGTGGTCGCCAGGATCGAACGACCTGGTAATTCCCGATCCTAACGTGCGGGTGCAGGCAGTTATCGACGGCCAGGGTATCGCACTTTATGATTTTCTGGTTGACGACGAGGTAAGGGCAGGTCGGTTGTACCAGTATCAACCCGTCAAATTAGATGCATACGGTTACTACCTGGTGTATCCGCGAGGTGCAAAATCCGGGTCTGCCATCATAACTTTCCGCGACTGGATAATGCAGGAGGCCGATCCCGGATAGAACTCATGACTACCGATAAACCTGATCGGAATCGAGGCGCCGTCGTAGCGCACGCAGACGACTGAAAAACTCGTCCCGGTCCACGTGGCACTGCCTGATGTGCCGGTTCCCATTAAACGCAGCGCGAGCGTGCAACACGCGATGATTATCCATCACCGCGGCCTGACCGGCCTCCAGCCGATAGGTTACGCAGGTCTCCGGTGCATAGACCAGTGCCAGCAATTGTTGCAGCGCCTGGTAAACGGGTTCGACTGAATTCTCGTCCGTATCCAGGGGTGCCATGGTGCGTTCGTTAATGTGTACCGCCTTGATATCACCGTAGCGGTCCAACTCGATACTGCGCCAGTTCGCCGATAGCGCCACGTCGTCGACGTCATCGACCAGGAACCTGCGGTGAGGAATCGGTACCCGACACAGCAAATCAAACATTTCCTCGTGTTCCGATCGTAATCGTTGCGCCGCGCTGAAACCGTCGACCAGGATCGATGCGCCTCCACCGCACTCGCTGGCGCGCAGGCAATGCATCATAAACAGACCCGGTATCGGGTCACGGAACAATTCATCATTGTGCGGCCGTATGGCATGCGCCGTTTGCGCCAGAATACGCTGTTGAGGTGTTGATATCAGGTCGAATATACGCCCGTAATGGGTTTCCCGGATGAATCCGAAAGCTGATGCCAGGCTTTCAATCTGATCCTCCAGCGTGGGTACCGCGTTGATAATTGCAAAGCCATAGTCGTTTATATGTTGAAACATCTGCAGACGAGTCGAATCCTCGGCGAGGACCTGTTCGTAATCCCATTCATGTATTTTGCCGTTGAGCGTCGAATCCCACAGCACGGGTTGTTGCCGACGCCTGACGATCGAGTCGCTCGAATAGCAATGCTCACGCAACCAGGCTGGCGTGTAACTGCTGAGATGTCCGTCTCCCTGCCACCTGATCTGCAACGAACCCGAAGAATCAATTGATAGCTCTTCAGGTGCAATATCTGGGTCAACGCTACCCAGTTCCAGGTATCGATGGCCGCCGCTACGGTCACCGCATTGGGAACAGGTACAATTGTCGCGCAGCCATATATGATGGAACAGGCTTTGATGTCCGTCTTCCCAGCGGACGGATAGGTTACGCTTTTGCCTCTCGATGCTCTCGATCGAGGGTCTTTGTTTGCTCGGTGTTTCGATTCGAATCGGGCGATTCACCTTGAAATTCGAGGGTTGCGTAATAAATTGGTAAAATTGTATCCGAAAAGTTAACGCTTGTGCGATATCGTCAGACTTCAAACGCGTCTAATATCTGAAAGCTTGATATGAATCATCCCTCGAGGCAGCGACAGGGGGTATCTTTCGATTTTAAGTGAGCTATATTATTAATGAGTGATGATTTGATCGAAATGTTTTCGTTTAATCTTGTTAACATTACAGTGTAGACACATTGAATTTAAATCAATATAGGAGAGAACTTTGATGAGACTTCTCAACCGGACAATACTGATACTTGCTATTTCATTCCTGGTGCCGCTGAGTGCCTATGCGGATTCATGGAGCTGCCGCCTTGGGAATGACGTACGTGAAGTGCATATGGAGCAGACCACATCGGCTCCCTTACCGTGCCAGGTCCTGTACAAAAAACTGACCGAGGGAGTTGAGGACCAGGTGCTGTGGACTGCACAGAACGACGCCGCGTATTGTGAATTCAAAGCCAAAGGTTTTGTCGAAAAACTGGAGTCCTGGGGCTGGACCTGTGTAGAAACAATCCGTGAGGAAACTGCTGTCCAATAGTACCTGTCATTAGTAGAAGTTGACTAAGGACTTTTAAACCTCTGCTTGCAGAAAGTAGACGTTCAAATTCTCTACTCCTGCGGCAGAGAACGGCCATTTCCTGTCATTCCGGCGAAAGCCGGAAACCATCGCCAGTCAGCGCCAAAAATTAACCGGGCGTAGCCCGGGTATTTATTCAGGTCTTTGGAATGGATGCCGGCTCGGGGGCCGGCATTACGGGTACTGGGCGACTTTAATGCTAAAGGTTAGGCTCTGTCGAATTGATTGAGACTCGGAATTTGGATCGATATCGGCATCGTCCCAGGGTTTAGAAACCGGTCTTGTAGTTCAGTAAAATGGAGCCTCGATCAAGGAGTTTTATCGAGATAAAAACCGATCACTCAAAATCCTGAGGCGCGGACGCGTTGCTGATTTATCCTGCTATAATCAACTGGCATTCGATCAATAAAATCAAGGATTTATCCATGAGCGATATCTACGCTACCCCGGAATCCGACCTTTCGTATCACGGTTCTTCCGAACGTAGTGGCGGTAATGTTGAAGATGCGATTGCAGGTAATATTGAAGTCAGAATGCTCGAGACCCTCGGTGAAGCCTGGCGCGGTCTAAAGGGATTCAAACTCAAGTGTCATATTGCGACCGTGATCTGGTTAGTCGTTTATGTGATCGCCGCGATGATCAGTTTGCCAATTGTTTTCGGACTGGTAGCCGTCGGTGCGGATGAGGCGACTGCATCGATCATTGCATCGTTAGTACAAATCGTTGCTATTGCCGCAACCATGCCAGTTGTTGCCGGCATCACCATCATGGGCATCCGCCACGCACAGAATAAATCGGTTTCACCCGGCTCCGTATTCAATTATTTCCACCGCATTCCGGGTGCAATACTATGGTATATCCTGATGTCATTGATGATAATGATTGGCTATATACTGCTAATCATTCCGGGCATTTATCTTTCATTTGCTTACATGTTTTCGCTTCCGTTAATGATTGAAAAAGATATGACCGCGTGGCAGGCACTGGAAGCATCGCGCAAGGCCGTCACCCGGATCTGGTTTCGTGCCACGGGATTTCTGCTACTGGTCATGTTGTTGGTAACGCTTGGCATTATTCCGTTGACTATTCCGTTGATCTGGATAGTGCCCTGGGTTTCACTGGCCTATGCGATGATTTATTTCAAACTGTTTGGTGCCGAGGCGCGAACCCTCGCGGATTAAGGAAAGTTATTGCTGGATACACGTTATCGGGTCGAGATTCCTGGGGGTATCAACCTTGAAGCCCAGGTAGTAGGGCCTGTTCCACGATTCTTTGCTTTCGCGATTGATCTCGGCATTCGCGGCATCATCATATTGGTTTTATCGCTGCTCTCAATCCCGCTGGGCAGCGGCGGTATGGGCGGCGGTTTTTTCCTTATTTTCCTGTTCGTTATCGAATGGCTATATCCAGTGCTATTCGAGGTATTTTCACGTGGGCAAACCCCGGGTAAGAAATTGCTCAAGATATCTGTTATCAAAGATGATCTAAGCCCCGTGACACTGGGCGCCTCAATGGTGCGTAACCTGTTACGCACGGTTGACTTCCTGCCGTTGTTTTACCTCGTCGGGTTGGTCACGATGCTGTCAAATCAGCGTTTTCAACGCCTGGGCGATCTCGCCGCCGGAACCCTGGTGATTAGTGTGCCCGAGTCGGCAAAACCCGCAGCAATGCAAGAGATCATGCCGCTGGCGCCTTCAACCTCGTTACTGCGCCCCGAGCAGACATCGATTATCGAGTTTTTGCAGCGCAGTAGCCAGCTGTCCGAGCCCAGGCAGCAGGAACTGGCGAGCATTCTCGAGGGTATTACCCATGAAAAGGGAGATAACGGGGTAGAACAGTTACGGCGTATTGGAGCCTGGTTCCTGGGGGTTCGATGAAACAGCAACTTTTCGAAACCCAGCACCAGGCCGTGTGGCAACAAATCGAGGAATCACTGGAAAAGCCGACGCAGGGTGATAACAGCAAGGTGCTGGCTGAAAATTACCTGCTGTTGTGCCAGCACCTGTCGATTGCCAAGGAGCGTCTTTACGATGCGGCGCTGGTAGAGCGCCTGAATAACCTGGTGCTCGCCCTGTATCGCGAGCTATATCGGTACCGTTCAGAAACCCGGCTCAATATTTATGCTTTTTTCAAACGTGATTTTCCGCTCGCAATCTACCGCCACCGCTATTTCATCCTGGTGGCATTCCTGGTGCTGGTTTTACCTGGCCTGGTCGCCGGCCTCTGGACTTACCTTGATGAAGACGCGGTCTACAGTGTTCTCGATGGGCCCGAGGTGCGCCAGATTGAACGCATGTACGATCCCGAGGCGCGAAAAATCGGTCGCGAACGCGAGGCCGAGACCGACGTATTCATGTTCGGCTTTTACATCAAGAACAATATCAGTGTCGCGTTTCGATGCTTTGCCGGCGGTATGCTTATAGGGATCGGGACCCTGCTGGTATTGTTTTTCAACGGCATGTTCATGGGTAGTATCGCGGGACATTTGACCCGGCTGGACTATGTCGATACTTTTTACCCGTTTGTGGTCGGTCACGGCTCGTTTGAGCTTACCGCGATCGTGTTCAGTGGTGCGGCCGGTTTAAGGCTTGGTTACTCGATCCTCAATCCAGGGCACTCATCGCGGCTCGATTCGCTGCGCGAGGCAGGGCGTGACGTGGTGCCCATGCTGTACGGCATTGTGCTGATGTTGATCATTGCCGCTTTCCTGGAGGCTTTCTGGTCTTCGAGCAGCAGCCTGTCGATCGAAGTCAAGTACACGGTGGGCGCCATTTTGTGGGCATTGGTGTTGCTGTATTCGTTTTCAGGACGACGTCATGAATCTGGATAAGCTGCAGGTCAACGCCTGTTTGCGTTCAGGCTGGCAGGCGGTCGATCTCGGTTTCCTGATGGCGCGTGCCTGGTGGCGGCAGATTTACATCGCCGGCCTGCTGCCGCTGCTGCCGCTGACTATCGTGCTATTGCTTGTGTTTTCACAAAGCCCTTTATGGTCACTGCTATTTATCTGGTGGCTTAAACCGTTCTGGGAACGTTTGCCACTCTATATCGCCAGTCGTATGTTGTTCGATGAAGAACCGGGTACCTGGTCTAATATGAAATCGCTGCCGCTGAAGGACATTCTGCCGTGGTTATTATGGCGACGTTTTTCGGTGCAGCGTGCCTTCGATAATCCGGTCACCGTACTCGAAGAGTTGAAGGGCACAGCGCGTCGCGAGCGTTTGCGCATACTGCATGGCAGGTATACCGATGTCGCCCTCGGCAATCAGCTGGTCTGCTTTTGTTTCGAATTACTGGTCGCATTCGGCCTGGTCGTAATGCTTGATTTCTTCACCCCGGACACGCTTGGAATCAGGTTCTACGACAATTTCGGTGATCTGACCCTTTCCGGTGAGTGGATTTATACCCTGGCCGGTATCGCCGCGATAACCCTGGTTATGCCGTTCCACACCATGGCCGGTTTTGCACTCTACTTAAACCGCAGAATCGAACTCGAAGCCTGGGATATTGAAATCAGTTTTCGCAACCTGGCCAATCGCAAGCAGCGCGCCACTTCGCACAGGGCTGGAATGATCTCGGTAATAGTCTTCGCCGGGCTGATGACGTTAACCATGCCGGCCGCGGTTGACGCCGCGATCGAACATGATCATGAATCCTCCCGGCAACTGATCGAGTCGGTGTTGCAGGGCCAGGACTTTGGCGAGGAAAGAACAGTACGTAAATGGCGTTTCAAGGGCTGGAGCGAAGCGGACGATGAGGCGATTCCAGAATGGATGATCGATTTCCTCGAATGGCTGGAGCTATTCAAGGATTGGGCAGAGGTACTCAGCAACATCGCGGCCTGGGTCAAGGTACTACTGGTGCTGGCATTTGCCGGGCTGTTGTTTTACCTGTTTAGACGTTATCGGGGACCCTTGTCGCGGCTGGGCAGGCGACAGCCGGAGAAAGCCGCTCCAGAAGTATTATTTGGTCTTGATGTAACCCCTGAGAGCCTGCCGCCGGATGTGCCGGCGCAGGTGATGGCATTGTGGGCAGAAGCTGGTTACCGGGAAGCCCTGAGCCTGCTATATCGGGCCTCGTTGTCGCGCCTGATCGATAAATACGAACTCGCTTTTCGCGCCAGTCACACCGAGGCCGAGTGTGCTGCCCTGGTCAGGGCTCACGGAATTGACTCTCTTAGCGAATATTTCTGGCAACTCACCAATGCCTGGCGCCGGCTCGCCTACGGGCACCAGTTGCCGGACAGTGAAACCATCGAGGGCCTGTGCGATGGTTGGACTGCGGAGCTTTCCGATGAATCGCAGTAGTACTCATGTCAAGCTTGTGCTGGGGCTGGTTTTACTTGGCCTGGTCGGTTGGGGTTTGTATGTGAGCATCGAGTTTTACGAGGAAACGGAGGAGTCCGGCTGGAGCCTCGATGCGTTACGCAATCCCTACCTGGCGGCACAGAAATTCATGACTGAAAGCAGCATCGAGGTAACCGATGTCGATAGCCTCGCCAGGCTCGATGAACTCACCAATCTCGGCACACTCTTTTTCAGCGATGCCAACCAGGTGCAGACCCCGCGTCAGCTTGAGCAGGTAATGAACTGGCTTGATGTGGGTGGCAATGTTATCTACACCGCCGATGCGGTTTCCCATGACGACGATTTGTTGTTACGAGAATTTTCGGTCGATGTCGATTGGCGGGAATTTGAAGACGAAGAAGAGACCGAGGATAAAACGCTTAGCCAAACCCTGCGTGAATACAATCGCCAGCTCGAATCGGGGAAATCGAGAGAAGAGATTGCAAGCTCTTTTAGTGACCAAGAGGAGTTTGTCACCCTGGTGCAGTTTGCCGATGAGATCGGTGATGTCGAAGTTGCATTCAATGATTCGAAAGTCCTGTCGCATCCTCATATCTCGGATTCCGGGAGTGATAGCGGATATGAGCCCTTTAGCTGGTCCTACTCGGAACACGGGATTCACATGATGCAGTTCGAAGTCGGTAGCGGATTGCTGACGTTCATTTCCGATCCGGGCATCTGGACTTCGTATCATATTGATCAGTACGATCACGCCTACCTGTTATGGCTACTGAGTTCGGGCGAGGGTAATTTTGCAATTCTGCGCTCGGTATTGCGCGATTCGATCTGGGTATTGATGCAACGTAATGCGACTGAACTCCTGATCGCGGCGGCATTATTGATATTAATCTGGATCTGGCGCACGGGTTATCGCTTTGGCCGACTGTTGCCGGATGATCTCTCGCAGTCGCGGGCCCTGGGAGAACATTTCTCGTCGATTTCCCATTACCTGTGGCATCGTCGACAGGGTGAGTACCTGGTGGAGCCTTTACGCGCCAGGGTATTAAGCCGCGCCAGCCTGACACTGGGCGAGTTTTCCCGTGTTGACCAGACACGACAATTCGAATTGATAGCACAGCGTTGCGATCTCAATCCGGAGGCAATTGCGCGCGCCTTCGGCAACAACGATTTTAGCGAAGCATCTTTTGTACAAACGGTAAGACTTTTAAAACGTATCGAGCAATCACTATGAATGATTCAACCAGCACAATATCTGCGGCACTTAACGCGTTGCGGGAACATATCAATGGCCGGCTGATAGGTCAGTCACAAGTCGTCGACCAGGTTTTGATCGCCATGCTTGCGGGCGGCCATGTCTTGATCGAAGGGGTACCGGGGCTGGGTAAAACCCTGTTGGTACAGACGCTGGCGGCCGGAATAGGGGGCAAGTTCAAGCGTATCCAGTTCACGCCCGACCTGATGCCGGGAGATGTTACCGGGCATGTCATGTTCGATATGTCGCAGAGCAAGTTTGTACTTAAACAGGGCCCGGTATTTACCAACCTTTTACTCGCCGATGAAATCAATCGTGCCCCGGCAAAAACCCAGGCCGCGCTGCTCGAAGTCATGCAGGAATACCAGGTCACGCTGGATGGCAAGTCGATGCCAGTCAGCAAACCGTTCATGGTATTGGCAACGCAGAATCCGATCGAACAGGAAGGAACTTATGCATTACCAGAGGCAGAGCTGGATCGATTTATCATCAAGATAAACATCGACTATCCGCAGGCCGACGACGAATTACTGATTGCGACCCGCTACGCCCTGGAATCTTTTGGCGGCGACCAGGGTGATATACAACAATTGCTCGACGTCGAGAACGCGCAGCAACAGTGCGCCGCTGTCGAGGTAGACGAAAAGGTGGCTGAATATGCAGTTCAACTGGTGCGCTCGACACGTGGCACCACTTTGTTGCGACACGGTGCCGGCCCGCGTGCCAGCATTGCGTTGTTGCGCTGTGCCAGGGCACTGGCGTTGCTCAATGGCGTTGGTTTTGTCACTCCAGACGAAGTCAAGTCGATGGTATTACCGGTATTAAGGCACAGGGTAATTCTGGCGCCAGAGGTTGAGATCGATGGCCTGGGCGTCGATGAAGTGCTCGGTAAACTGTTAGAGAAGGTCGACGCCCCGCGCTCATGAAACCTTCCCGGTTATTAATTCAGCTGCTACTGGCCTGGTTGTTGTTGGGCCTGCTTGCAGCGGTCGCCACGATTCTGGAGTGGCCACGATCATTCGAGATCAAGCTTGTTTTCTGGTGCTGGTTTGGCCTGGTCGCGATACTGGCATTACTGGATCGGTTTGCACTGCATAGGCCTCGACTCGAAGTGACACGGGCGCTGGAACCGCACCTTGCTCTCGGTATCCGTCAACGTGTCGGAATCCGGGTCAGCAACCGGGAGCAGCGCCGCCAGGAATTCTGGTTGACCGATTTCCCGCCGTCGAAGCTGCATCTCGAAGGTTTACCGATAAGGCTCACACTTGAGCCCGGGGAGCATGTGGATTTGCGTTATTCGATTACGCCTTTACAGCGGGGCCTGGCCGAGTTTGGGCAGCCTTGTTGTCGGGTGCTATCGGACTGGAAGCTTTGGGAAAAGAACTTTTACTATGGTGAGGCCCAGTCTTCAAAGATATACCCGAACTATAAACCGTTGTTTCGTTCTTCGTTTATCGGTAGCGATCAACTCTACCTCGATCTCGGTTTACAGTTACGCCAGCGTCGCGGGGAGGGGACCGATTTTCATCAATTGCGCGATTTTCGAGTCGGCGATTCCCTGCGCCAGGTCGACTGGCGGGCGACGGCCCGCTTCCACAAACCGATTTCACGTGAATACCAGGAAGAACGCGATCAGCAGGTTGTTTTCCTGCTCGATTGCGGCAGGCGAATGCGCGCCAAGGATGGCGAAATCAGTCACTTCGATCATGCGCTCAACGCGCTGCTGATTTCTGCCTTTGTCGCCCTGCGCCAGGGGGATAGTGTAGGGCTGCTCAGTTTTGCCGGGCAGTCGCGCTGGGTTGCACCGATCAAGGGACGTTTCCAGGTCAGTCGATTGCTGGACCAGATTTACGATCTTGACAGCTCCCCGGCCGCCAGCGATTACCTCGATGTCGCGCAGCAATTGATCACGCACCAGCCGCGCCGCTCGCTGATTATCCTGATTTCATCGCTGGAACCACAGGACCGGGATGATTTGACCCAGGCCGCAAGGCTATTATCGCAACACCACCTGGTCATGGTGGCTTCGATGCGACAGCAGGTACTAAGCGATACCCTGGCAACCGAGGTCGTGTCGATTGACGATGCATTAAGATATTGCGGTGTTGCCAATCACCTGCAGGAGCAATCGGCAATGTATGCGCAACTGCGCAGTGATAACATCATCGTCGCCGATACACCCCCGGCCTACATGCACTCGACCTTGATCAACGAATACATGGCCTTAAAACGGAGCGGGATTTTTTAACCCGGTTGATACAAATCAATGGAGAAATCCGAAATTCGTCTTATGGTATAAGTATAATTACGTATGACATCATGCGTTTTGGAAACCTGGATATATAGGACCCTGTTATGTTTGAATCGCTCACCCACTGGTTTGATACTCTGAAGGAACAAAGTAAGCTTTTCGATCATCCTGAAGATGAAATACTGCATAGCGCCCTGGCCTCGGTGCTGTACCACATTATCAGTGCAGATCAGCATGTCGATGCGAAGGAGAAGCATGAATTCGATCGCATATTGAAACAGGAATTCGATCTTAGTGACGAGCAGGTGGATCATCTTTACCGGGCAGCCAAGGGGTCGACGGCCGATGTACATGGTGATTTGCACACCCTGAACTTTTACCTGAAGCACAATCCGGCGGTGCGCATGACCTTTATGCGTAAATTACTGCAGTTGGTCGACGTCCAAGGCGCGCATCGGGAAGAACTGGATTTATTCTACGAAACCCTGCACGAGGTGTTCCCCGAGGTTAAGGATCTTAACCAGGAAGATGACCTTTAAGGGTCGATAAGTACGACGATCTAATACGAAATTATTTCGTTGTATGAACGACCTCGATTAAGCGATTAGAGCGTGATGACCTGGTCAGGCATATTACCGGCAAGTCCTTCGTACGGGTTAGGGAAGCAACCGATGGTGGCGCCGTCGACAAGCTTGTCGTGAATTTCCCGCTCCCATCAGCATGATGTTTTGCTGTTTTGCGACCTTTGCAAGTCGTTCCCCGAGGGGATCGCCCTTTACCAGTACGTAATTGTTGTCCTCGAAAAAGAACATGCCCACGACTTCCGGACCGTGTGCCTGTTCTTCAAGCTGGGGCAGGATCATTTTCCCGAGTTTGTATGAAACGGTGTGCCCCTGGCTGGAGAAGATATATGCGACTTTCGTAGGATATCCTTATGGTGATATTTTTGTTTTCAGGCACCAGAAAATGCCCGCGCTGCGTTAGCCGGGAGCGTCTGTCAGTGCACTTGTGTATTTTTTACTTAAACAGGAACGACGTTATTTGCACAGGGTCCTTTCTGGCCCTGGCCCACTTCAAATTCAACTGCCTGGCCGTCATTCAACGTCGCGTAGTCGTCACCACTTCTGATTTCAGAATGATGGACAAAAAGATCTTTGCCGCCGTCTTCCGGCGTAATGAAACCATAACCTTTAGTTGCGTTGAACCATTTTACTGTACCTTTACTCATGTCAATACTCTCGTTAATAATGGTGAATCATTTAGATAAGCCCCTATTCGAATTCACCGTTTCGAAACAGGATTGTTACTTCCTCTACCTGGACGCGATGCGATCCACCTGGTAACGGACGGTTTGAGTCGGGTTCGTTACGAGCCATTTTCAGGCGGTATTTACGGGAATTTACTCTCATTATCCTAGGGGCTGGTTGGGTCGATCAGACTCCACAGCTCTATTAACAAGTACTTAGATTCCAGATAACCAGGCTATTTATTATAAGCGTACGACCAATAGTGCCTTATCAAGCGAAGCAATGAAACTAAGTTTTGCATACAGAGGGGAGAAAATCGCGCTTAGCAGTCGTTTTCGGCCACGAAAACAGAAACTTAGCCTTCGAATCTGTGAAAACCGGGAACTTTTAGGGACATTCTCATACTGCTACTCCCATTCCATTTCGGTAAACACCTGCTGTGCATTTCGTCCGGCAATTTCCTCAAAATTTTGCAGGTGGCTGAATTTTGCCTGGTCTAGGTCGCCTATCGCCGAAATGTCGCCACCACTGTCCATGAAATCTGCAACCGATTTGCGCAGGAAAACCAGGTAATCATAGGTATCCTTTCTGGCCCGCGATAAGTCGGTTAAATGCCCGTGCCCTGGTACCAGGTATCGTGGCTTATGTGCCGCCATGGTTTGAAAAACCTCGAGCCAGCTTTTGCTGTTGGATTGTGATCCGACGCCCAGCATCCTCTCGACGTAAACAATATCACCGGTGAACATAACCTGCTTTTGAGGAAGCCAGACATAACTATCACCGGGGGTGTGCGCCTGGTCTGAATGGTGTAATTCGAAAACAATACCACCTAATTCAAACTCGAATAAATCGGTAAATGTCTTATCGGCATAAACCGGATCGGTTGCTTTAACTGCTTTTTCTCCAACCAGGTTGCCAAGCAGTATGAGTTGATCCTGGGTACGGGCTTTCTGGTCGTTCACCGCGGCTTCGCTGGCAATAATTTGTGCACCCTGGTCCCTGAAATAGCCGTTACCCAACCAGCGATGATCCTGCCCGCCGGTATTGATAACCCGCACCACGGGTTTGTCGGTAACGCTTTTAATCAGCAGGTCGATTTCTCGGGCACCGGGGTGGGTTCCGCCCGAGTCAATGAGTACGGCACCTTCCCCGGTAACAACCAATCCGAATGTTGCATTGTTTCCCAGGTTGTCTTTGCTGCGGTTGCCGAGCTCACCAACTATTGCATAGACATCTTCGGTTACCTGTTGCAGGGCCAGTTTCTGTTCCGCCTGTGACTGTGTAGGGGCCAATACCAGCACCGCTGCCAGGAGGGGCGCTAACGGCTTAGAAATACTCATGGCTATCACTAGTGATTCCTTTGGGTTAATTTTTTCGCGACCCACTTTGCAAAGTGGTGCGATGGCTTGTCCATGATCGGCGTGAATACACCACCGTTGAAGGCGCTTGAGCAACGGCCGCGCTGCATGCCTTCAACCACGCCGATGTCCTCGTTGAATACCTTGGCCCAGACTTCCAGCCGGTGCGCACGTGCCGCGTCGAAGTCGGGGTTGTCAGCGGCGTCGCCCAGGTAGTAAATCTGTAAATGGTCAAGCGAGCGTCCGGCTGAAACCGGCTGCACGAAGCGCGTCCAGTAATGATCGGCCTGCAAACCGAGGAACACGTTGGGGTACAGGGTAGGGTACTCGGCAACCATATCCGACCAGCCATCAAACACCGGGAACGCATCGAGATTTGTTTGCTCGTGGTCGTATTTCAGGGTTCCCTGGCCGGCAAAAAGATCGTCACCATAGAAGTGGTAGTGATCTTCGAGTTTAGACACCGCGTTCAAATCAGGATGTATCGTTGGCAGGTGGTAACTCTCGAGGTTGTTTTCCACGCATAGTTTCCAGTTGCCGGCAAAATCGATGGTGTAACTGCCGTGACTGGCCGCCGGCCTGAGCGCCGAAAACTTTTCCTTCGCCACCAGCTTGTCGATACGTTGTTGCAATGGGGCAATAAAGGACTCGAAATCCGGTGCATCTTCCGACAGATTGACAAACACCAGGTCCATCCAGACGGCAGAGCGCGCTGCACGCAATCCATGCTCATTCTTGTCGAGACAGTCGATGCTGTGCACGCCACTGCCGCCGACATTCGGGGTTGCCAGTAAGCGGCCGTCAAGATCGTAAGCCCAGCCGTGGTAGGGACATTGAATCGTATTTTTTACCTGGCAGGCTTCCCAGACCAGCTCATTGCCGCGATGGCTACAGACGTTGTGAAAGACCCGGACGTCGCCCTGCTTATTGCGCAGCATGACCAGTGGCTGACCCAGAAAACCAACGGGTTGCAAATCACCGGGCCCGGGAACACTGCAGCCGTTACCGATGCAGGTCCAGGTTTTAGCGAATAACTGTTGCTGTTCCACGCGAAAGAATTCTTCGCTGGTGTATGCCCGGTTGGGCAATCCGGTGGCGCAACCGTCCTCGTTATTGATTGCATCGAGCGTTGCTTTGCTGAGCTTTGTATTCATGGCTCGGCAGACAATAGCAAATGCAAATTCAGTTTGTCGATAGAAGACCTATAAAAAGCATCGCTATGGAATTCGGTTACGGCTCCAGCCTGAAGGTTTCACCCGGAAAATACTTGTGCAGGCGATCGTCACCGGTACGAGCATGCGCCTCCATTCCCTCGAGGCGTGAAATCCTGGCAGCGGCAGCAGCGACTTCGCGGTTGGCTTCACGGCTCATACGTTGCGTGGTTACGGTTTTGATGAACTTGCCCGCATACAGGCCGCCGGTATAACGACCCGCGCCCTTGGTTGGCAGTATATGGTTGGTGCCGGAACACTTGTCACCAAAGGCCACGGTCGTCTCTTCACCCACGAAAAGCGAACCATAATTACGCAGACGATCGACCCACCAGTCCAGGTCTTCAGCCTGTACTTCAAGGTGCTCGCCCGCGTACTGATCACTGATTTGTGCCATTTCCTCGCGATCCGAGCAAAGAATAACTTCACCGTAATCACGCCAGGAACCTTCAGCAGCGGAGCGCGCGGTATCCGGTAATTTTGCGATAAATTCCGGCATGATTTCCAGCACCTTGTTACCAAGGTCGCGGTCGGTAGTGAACAACCAGCAAGGTGAATCCAGGCCATGTTCGGCCTGACCAACCAGGTCGCTGGCGACGATTATGGGGTCTGCGGTCTTGTCCGCAATAATGGCGATTTCGGTAGGGCCCGCAAAAAGGTCAATGCCAACGCGCCCGAACAGCATGCGCTTTGCTTCGGCGACGAAGCGGTTTCCCGGTCCGACCAGGATATCCGCCGCATGTCCGGTAAACAGGCCGAAGGCCATCGCAGCAATACCCTGAACTCCACCCATTGCCAGAATGGTATCGGCGCCACAGAGATTAGCGGTGTAAATAATCGCCGGGTTGACGCCTTCTCCTGGTTTTGGGGGTGAGCATGCAATGACATGATCAACACCGGCAGCCTTGGCAGTCGCAACCGACATTACGGCGGAGGCCACGTGCGCATAACGCCCACCCGGTACATAACAACCCGCGGTTTGAACCGGTATTTGTTTCTGCCCTGCAAATAAGCCCGGGGAGAGTTCTACTTCGAAGTCAACCAGTGCTGCCCTTTGTTTTTCGGCGAAGCCACGTACCCGGTCATAGGAAAACTGGATATCGTCTTTCACCTGCTGTGAGACCTTGGCCGATGCGGCTGCAATCTCTTCCTCGGTGACGACGATGTTGCCGCTATAGTTGTCCAGTTTTTCAGCGTATTCAATGGCCTTTTCCTCGCCACCAGCCTCGATCTCCGCCAGCATTTGCGCCACGATTTTACGCGTATCGTCTTCGCCTGTAGTTGCCGATTTATCGGCTTTTTTCAGGTACTCAATGGTCATAAAATTTATCTCGATGTTATTGTTTAACCTGGATCAGCATTATGCGCTTTCATACAGACGGGTGAGTACGAATTCCCGGTGCCCCAGGGCCTCGGCCGCTGTGAGGCGCCCGTTGGCGGTGCGAAACATCGATTCAAGCAGCTTGTCTCCAGCCTCGCCCGGGGTCATTTCCTTACGCAGTAATCCGGAAACATCAACATCGACATGTTCACTCATGGTGCGAACCGTGCGTGGATTGGCACATACCTTGATAACCGGGAGGATCGGATTGCCGATGATATTGCCCTGTCCGGTGGGGAAAAAATGAACGACGTAGCCTGCTGCTGCAGCCAGGGTTACCATTTCGGCCGCGGCGGACGACGAGTCCATAAACCATAACCCGGGACCTGTCGGTGCTTCTGCTTTATCCAGCACGCCGTCGACCATGCATTCTCTGCCAATCTTTTGTATGTTACCGAGCGCTTTTTCTTCGATGGTCGTCAGGCCACCTTCGATGTTGCCCTTGGTAGGCTGGGAATCAGACAGGTCAGAGGTTTTAAAACGTTCAATCAAATCCTGGTAACGATTGAACATGAACATGAAACGCTCGCGAACTTCGTCGTTGCGGCAACGCTCGGCGACAAGATGCTCACCACCTGTGATTTCGGAGGTCTCACCAAACAGCAATGTTGCGCCATGCGGGTACAGTTTATCGAACGCATTGCCGACTGTCGGATTTGATCCACAGCCCGAGGTGGTATCGGATTCGCCACATTTGGTGGAAACCCAGAGCTCGCCCATCGGAGCCTCTTCACGCGTTAATTCAGAAGCCCACTGGGCGTATTCCTTTGCCACCTTGGACGCTTCCATAATGGTTTCATGGTCGCCGTGCTGCTCGATGCCAAAACCGGTTACCGGCTTGCCGGTCGCCGCGATGCCATCGACAATTTTTTGGGTCCAGCCATTTTCGATACCAATCACAACCACGGCCGCAACATTGGGGTTGGAACCGGTGCCGATCAAGGTACGAAAGTGCAACTCGAGGTCTTCACCAAACTGCAGCCGTCCATAAGGATGGGGCAGGGCCATGGTGCCTGATATGTTATTCGCAACCGCTTCGCATGCCGCATTCGACAGGTCATCAACCGGCAGGATTATGACGTGATTACGAACGCCTACACGACCATTTTCGCGGCGATAACCTGAAAACGTTGCCGTACTGAGATCTTGGGACATTTTTTTATTCTCCAGAAAGGGATTTTTGATGTTTTGTTTGCCGATTACCAGCGCTTGGTCTTGATATTGTGAACATGGGCATGTTCACCGGTACCGATATCCGCGACGACCTTGCCGATATCCGTGCCGTACTTGATCACGGTATCGCCTTCATTCATCGGTTTTATCGCAAGCTTGTGTCCGATCGGTATATCGTTGGCCGCCTTGAATTTTATATCGATGTCCTGATCCATTACCCAGCCGGTTAATTCCTCGCCGGCTTTGACACCCTCGACTACGACAACGCCGACACTATCTCCTTCGTCATGTACTACGAAATCAATCATTTTTACTCTCCGGAATATTGAAAAACACGCTTGTTTCCAGCGCTATAATGAGACCCTACGCCTCATTATAGCTTTAGTCAAGTGGTCTTATATAAGACTAATAAATTCATATAATACTATAACTCGTTGAATTTGAAGGATTTAATACGAAACTGTATAAGTTTTGACTGTAAATTGAATTCTGTAATTGTTTTTTTGCCACGGTCTTATATAAGACATATACTCCTTAAGTGAACATATGGCTGCCTGTTTTGACCCGGGAATTCATCTCCGGCCTGTTCGTTGTTATTGTCAAATAAGACCTGGAGTTTTAATGCTTACAACTGGAAAAGGCTCTATTTCGCTTTACATGCAAATAAAGGATCTTCTCACCGCGAGAGTAGGCAAGGGAGAATGGTTGCCGGGTAGTATTATTCCCAGCGAAATAAACCTGGCGCAGGAACTCGGGGTTAGTCAGGGTACCGTGCGCAAGGCAATTACTGAACTGGTAGAGAACAACGTACTAACACGCAGGCAGGGTCGTGGAACCTTTGTTTCAAACCATGACACCCATAGAGCCTTGTTTCATTTTTTCCACATTACCGATAACAAGGGCCTTAGGGTGCTGCCGGACAGCAGTGTGTTGCACTGCCGCAGAAAACCGGCATCACGCATGGAGGCCTCGAAACTACAGTTAGCCGTCGGCACAAACATAATCAGAATCGAACGTGTGCGGAATTTCTCCGCCAAACCGACCATGGTCGAAACCATTACCCTGCCTGCCAGGCCATTTGGCAATTTGGGCAGGGTAGGCAACTACGATCTGCCCAATACGCTTTATGAACTTTATGAAAAGCAGTACGGAATTACAATACACAGCGCAGATGAGCAGCTGCGCGCGGTGGCCGCTTCAAGGCATGATGCCAAAATACTGAAGCTGGAGGTCGGTACCCCGCTACTTGAAATTGAGCGAGTTGCACTGACCCTGGATAAAACGCCGGTTGAGCTTCGTATCAGCCGTTGCAGCACCAGGAATCACCATTATCAAAATACTATTTTTTAACCCTGACTTGTTAACATGACGGGCCTCAAAAAATTTCTTTTCACTGGATATAAATCTATTTGTTCAATTCAGGTTCAACACGATAGACTTGCGCGTTGAATTAAACCGATTTTCGTAGCCTCCAATATCTATGGGCAATAAGATATTCAGCGCCTCGGATGCGCGCAGGTTAGCCAAACGTCGCCTGCCGCGGATGATCTTCGATTTCATCGACGGCAGCGCCGGTGAAGAAAGGGCCTGCGCGCTAAACGTCGAAACCATCGAGGCCCTGCGCATGTTGCCTAGGGTCCTGATCAACGTTGAAGATCGAAGCTATCAGAAAACGCTTTTCGACCAGAACTGGAACCTGCCTTTCGGCATCGCACCGATGGGGATGTGTGACCTGACCTGGCCCGGTGCCGATGCGATGCTGGCCCGTGCGGCCAGGCACTACGGTATTCCGCTGGTGTTGTCGACCATGTCTTCGAGCAGCATCGAAACGACTGCCGAGCGCGCTGGTGAGCATGCCTGGTTTCAACTCTACGTCGGTCAGTCCGAAGAAGTCGCTTATCACCTGATTGAACGGGCGGAGACCGTGGGTTACACCAACCTGATTCTAACTGTCGATGTCCCCTCAATCGGGTCGCGGCCGCGTGAAGAGCGCAATGGCTTCCAGTCGCCGTTCCGAATTGGTCCCAGGCAGTTTTTAGATTTTGCGTTGCATCCGCAATGGTCGCTTACGACCCTGAAAACAGGGATGCCGAGGCTCGCCAACGTCAATGTCCCCGGCGGCCAGCAATTCAAGCGTAACGAGGCACGAGGCCTGGTTGACTGGGATTTTCTCGCGCGACTGCGCGAACGCTGGCCAGGTAATTTGATCGTCAAGGGTGTACTCGATTGCGAGGATGCAGTGCGTATCCGCGATGCCGGGGTCGATGCGGTGTGCGTGTCCAACCACGGCGGGCGGCAACTTGATAGTGTGCCCGCGGCGATTCAAATGTTGCCGCGGATCAGGGAGGCAGTCGGTGTTGATTTCCCGTTACTGTTTGACAGCGGGGTACGCAATGGCGAAGGGGTGCTCAAGGCGCTCGCATCGGGTGCCGACTTCGTGCTGATCGGTCGCCCGTTTCTGTATGCGATGGCTGCCGACGGTTACCCCGGCCTGCAACAGCTGATTGAACTGTTCAGGAGCCAGATCGACAATAGCCTGGCGCAACTCGGTTGCAGGGATATCGATAATATAGATTCCAGTTATATGCTGAATGGCCTGGTGGCAAGCACTGGGGTAGAGCCTGAATGAAGATGCGCGGAGGCCAGCTGCTCGCCAGGGCGTTGCAGGAGAAGGGTGTCACCCAGGTGTTCACCTTAAGCGGTGGATTTTGCAACCCGGCGCTGGAAGGCTTCATGGAATGCGGTATCGCGGTGATTAATGCACCACACGAACAGGTTGCCGGTCATCTCGCCGATGGGTATACGCGCATCACCCGTAACCCGGCGGTGTGCCTGGTCGGGCCCGAGGGGTTTGCGACTGCGGTGCCGGCGATGATGGAAGCCTGGGGCGAACGCTCGCCGGTAATATTCGTTACCGGATCGAGTACGCTGAAGCGCCAGGGTAGCGGTGGTTTCAAGGAGATCGACGACGTTTCTATCGCGGCACCCTTAACCAAGTACAGTGTTTCGATTACCGATGGTGTGCGCATTTCCGAGATTGTTGATCGCGCCTGGAAGATCGCCCTGAGCGGATACCCGGGTGCGGTACACCTGAGCATGCCGGTCGACATCATGTTCAGTTCGTTTGAGGAAGACGCGATGCGCGACGAACGTCCTTTCGATCGAAGCGCAAAACCACCGCCACGTGCCTGGCCCTGCCCGGAGGATCTGGAGCAGGCGTTGGCAACGATCAGGCAGGCGCAAAAACCGATCATCATCGGTGGGCACGGGGTTTGGTGGTCGCGTGCGGAAACGCTACTCGAAGATTGTGCCCGTAAGCTCAATATCCCGGTATTCAACGTGCCTTACCATCAAAAACTGTTATCGGAGGCGAGCGATGTTTACATGGGGTTGGCCGATGTACACCAGTATCATCCCTCGAAACTGGCGATCGGGGAATCCGATGTCGTCATCATGGTCGGTACGCGACTCGATAATCAAATGAATTTCGGTAATCCGCCGCTATTCCCGACGAGCACTCAACTCGTCTGCGTCAATGGATCGCACGAGGAAATCGAATTGAACCGCGCTGCCGACCAGGCCTTGTTGAGCGATCCGGGCGCATTTTTCAGCGCACTCGGCGCACTCGAACCGCTGGCGCCGGACTGGATCGAAACCAACCGTTCCTGGCGCCGGCAGTGGGTTGAAGACATGATCGCGGATATTCCGCAACTTGATGACGACCGGATCCACCCGTTGCAGCTCGCCATTGATGTACAAGCCGCGATGAATGATGGTGACTGGCTGGTTATCGATGGTGGTAACACGCATTTCTGGTCCGAAATTTCGGTAAACATCGCGGGTCATCGAGGTCTGAAGCTTGGAAATATCCTGCATCCCGGCACTTTCAGTATGCTAGGAGTCGGAGTGCCTTTTGCGAGCGTCGCTAAACTGAAACATCCGGACAAGAGCGTCGTTGTAATCAGTGGAGACGGTGCCTTCCTTTCGGGTGGTTCCAGCATCGAGGCCGCGTTCCAGGAAAAACTGCCGATCGTCGTAGTCATCGATAACAACGGTGGACTCGACTGCATCTCGCAACAACAGGAACGGCTGTTTTCGAAACAGCAACATTTTGCGACCGATTTTCGCGATATTCCGTTTCATTCGATGTTCGAAGGGCTTGGTGGCTACGGTGAACTGGTTGAAAAACGCGCCGATATTATTCCCGCGGTAGGACGCGCGATCGCCAGCGGCAAGACCGCCTGCGTAAACGTCAAGACGGTCGGTCACATCAGTCCTATTGTGCTGGCTACGACCAGCAAACGCGACAAGGCGTCTATCGAGTAACCATGGCTACAGTCTCTTCACATATTCTTGATTCGGTCAGCGGCGATCACGCGACTGGCATCCGTTGCCAGTTGTTCCAGCTAAACAAGGAATCTGACCGGCAGCTCGTTTTCGATGTTAAGGCCGATGACGAGGGCCGAATCTCGGAGACGGTGGAAATCGAAAAGGCCAACCGCGACGCCAGGTTCGAGCTGGTTATACACAGCGAAGCCTATTTCAGTATGCACTCGATCAATAACGATTCGATGGTAGAAACCATCGTGATTCGTTTCGCGATGACCGACTCGCATAAGCATTATCATCTGCCGGTGATGCTTTCCCCGCATTCTTACTCGACCTGGTGGTCCAGCTAGCGGTATGAGTGTGACCAAACTGCAGGTTTCGCGACGCCAACGTGCAACGCCCTATACGCCACGCGTGGAAGCCCTCGGTGTTTCCGGCTACTCGGTGGTCAACCACACGATTTTGCCCAAGGGATTCCGGCGCACGGTCGCTGAGGACTATTGGCATCTGAAGTCCCATGTGCAGCTCTGGGACGTGGGTTGCCAGCGCCAGGTACAGTTACAGGGCCCCGACGCCGGCTTGCTGGCCCAGTTGCTGACGCCACGCGATTTACGCAATGCGCAAGTCGGGCAATGCCTTTACGCGCCGATGATCGACGAAACCGGTGGTATGTTGAACGACCCGATAATACTGAAGCTCGCGCCAGATCATTTCTGGTTCTCGATCGCCGACGCCGACATGCTGCTTTGGGCCAGGGCTTTCGCGTTGGGCAGGGGACTGGATGTGCAGGTCGATGAACCTGATGTCTGGCCGCTTGCGGTACAGGGACCGAAGTCTGATGACTTGCTGGCGCGGGTGTTTGGCGACAAGGTGCGCAATATCGGTTTCTTCAAGTTCGAAAGGTGTGATTTCCAGGGACATGACCTGGTCGTGGCACGTTCCGGTTTCAGCAAGCAAGGCGGGTTCGAAATCTACGTCGATGAATTTTCACTCGGCACCTACGTCTGGGATACGCTCTGGGATGCCGGTTCGGATCTGGATATATCCCCGGGATGCCCCAACCTGATCGAGCGTATCGAGGGTGGCCTGTTGTCATATGGAAACGAGATGACACGCGACAACAATCCGTTCGAGTGTGGGCTCGAAAAATACTGTCAGCTGGGTGACGAACTCGACTACATCGGCCGTCCCGCGCTGCAGCGAATTGCTGAACTGGGGCACGCGCGTGAAATTCGCGGCCTGGTTTTCGCTGGAGAACCCTGCAAGACACCGCAGTTTCCATGGCCGGTGACCAACGACAACGACCAGGTCGGGTACGTCACCTCTGCCACCTGGTCGCCTCGATTAGAGCAAAACGTATCACTGGCGATGATCGAGCGGGATTTCTGGCAGCCGGGTACCGAGGTAGTAGTAAAAGCAGGTAATGATCTCGACCACCGTGGCGTCGTAACGTCCCTGCCGATGGAGTAGTAAGCGTGAGCGAAATCAAATCGATGAAACTGTACACCAACGTCGAGCGCATTTATCGCGAACTGGGCGAGATGGGCAGGACGGTCGATGAGCCCTTAAGCGTCGACGAGTTGTGCGCCTTCGACCAGTTGCATTATCACGGCACCCAGGCGCTCGACGTGGCGATGGCGCTTATCGGAATTGACGCGCAACCGCGTTGGCTCGAAATTGGTTCGGGGCTCGGGGGACCGGCGCGTTACCTGGCAGCCTATGGCGATGTCCATGTCACTGCGCTCGAGCTACAGGACGATCAGCACGAGGTCGCCCAGGACCTGACCGCAAGATGTGGGCTCGACGCGCAGATCGACCACGTCTGCGGCGACTTTCTCCAGTTCGACAGGGCGCCGGGTAGTTTCGATGCGATCGTCAGCTGGCTCGCGCTCTATCATATTCCCGAGCGACCGCGGTTGCTCGAAAATTGTTATCGTCTGCTCGCTCCGGGCGGTTGTTTTTATACCGAGGATCTGACTGCGCGTGGCGACATTGATGATGCGCAATTGAAATTGCTGGAGCGGGATCTTTACGCGATCACGCTGCGCCGCATCGACCAGTATCGACAGGATCTGGAAAATGCCGGATTTGCAGTCGAGCTGTGCAAGAGCATGAGTTCGGAATGGGCCGAGTTTGTGCGGGTCCGGCTTGCGGCCTATCGGGCCGATCGCGGGCGTCACCTGCGTGTACATGGCGAGGCCGCGGTCAACGCGCTGAATGATTTTTACTCTGCGGTCAACCGGCATTTCCAGTCTGGTAAGCTGGGTGGACTGCGCCTGTGTGCGCGTAAACCGGGGGTGGCGGTGTGAGTGACTGGAAAAAGGCGTATCGCTCTTTTTACTACGAAACCGCCCAGCCGCCCGCGGATATCGAACTCGATCCGCAGCGGACCGCGTTGCTGGTCATCGATATTCAGAATACCTACATGGAAGTCGATGCCGATCCGGTTGAAGCCGAACGCTGGGCACCGTTTCGGGAACGCATGAACCAGGCGGTTATCCCGAATACCGCTAAACTGGTTGCCTATTGCCGCGAACAAGGTGTCGAAGTGATTTTCGCACGTATCGCCTGTTTGAAAAGTGATGGGCGCGATCGTTCGCTAAGTCAGAAGAAACCCGGATTTAATTACCTGTTGTTGCCGAAAGACCGCGAAGATAGTCAGCTGGTAGCTGAACTGATCCCGGATGCGGAGGATATCGTCGTGCTCAAGACTACTGACAGCGCGCTGACCGGAACCAATCTGCGACTATTACTGCGCAACATGGAAATACGCGATGTTATCGTTGCCGGCATCTTTACCGATCAATGCGTCAGTTCGACCGTGCGCAGCCTGGCCGATGAAAGCTTCGGCGTTGTCGTGGTCGAGGATTGTTGTGCCGCTGCAACTGAAGAACTGCACCTGAACGAATTGAAATCGATAAACATGATCTACTGCCACGTCGTGCAGTCCGAAGATATCCACGAATTTCTCGAGTAGTACGGACCGAGCATGTCGCAGCAGCTACCTCACGAGAATGTTAACCCGGCAATTCTGAGCAACTACTACGAGGCTCCGGTTGCGGACCCTGCGGGTGACGAGATCTGGTGCTACAGCGATCGACCTTGTTATAGCCCCGGTGATACGATCGCCTTCCATGTTTCCACCACCGCATCAAGCTATAGCCTGGAAATAGCACGTGATGCACTCGAACTCGAAACCTTGTTCACCCGCGAGAGATTGTCGGGTCAGCGTCATCAAACGCCGCCCGATGCATCGGTTATCGGCTGCGGCTGGCCCGTGAGTTATGAATTTCAGATTCCCATTGACTGGCACTCTGGTGCTTACCGGGTAACCTGCCGCATCGAAAGAAAAGATGGGAAGAGTCTCGAGCAGCATCATTTATTTCTGTTGCGTTCGAATAGTTCTGATCGGCAACAACGTTTGTTACTGGTTTCCTCGACCGGTACCTGGTGTGCCTATAACAACTGGGGTGGGTCGAATCACTACGAGGGCATTACCGGCCAGGAAGGTGGGGATTACTCACCGATACTATCGCTCGAACGTCCGTTACCGCGGGGCTTCGTGGTTTTACCCGGGGACGCACCACGTGCGGCGCTTGCTGCGATTCCCGGACATGACGAACCGGTTTCCTACCCGCACATGGAATGGGCTTACGCCAACGGCTACTGCAAGAAGTATGCTTCCGCCGGGTGGGCGTCATACGAAACCCATTTTGTAAAATGGGCCCTGGCTGCCGGTTTCGAAGTCGATGTTATCTCGCAGTATGATCTGCAGCTGCGCCCGCAATCTATCGAGAATTATCCCTGCCTGGTTTTTATCGGCCATGACGAGTACTGGTCATGGGAAATGCGCGATACTGTCGATGACTATGTCGAGGCAGGCGGAAAGATCGCGCGCTTTGCCGGCAACTTCATGTGGCAAACCCGGCTCGAGGACCAGGGCCGACGACAGGTCTGTTACAAGTCTCGCGCCCGGACCGAAGATCCGCAGTGTGATACGGATCGAATCACTACCAGCTGGGAGTACTCGCAAATAGATCGCCCCGGGGCGCTCACCTTCGGCCTCAATGCGATTCGCGGCGTCTATGCCGGCTGGGGCGGTTGCGTCGCGTTTGGCGCTGGCGGTTTTCCAGTCTATCGACCCGAACACTGGGCCTTCGACGGCACCGGACTCGGTTACGGCGATGTGCTTGGTGCGCAAAGTCGAGTCTTCGCCTACGAGGTTGATGGCCTTGATTATGTTATCCGCGCGGGCTTGCCCTATCCATCCGGGGAAGAGCAGGTTCCGGATGAGCTTGAAATCCTGGCGCTGGGGTTGGCTTCGAATGTTGAGGTAGCGCGTGGCCTCGAGCCAGCGGCACTATTCCTGGGTAGCGAAGACTGCGAGTTTCACGCCGAAATTCTCTATGGCGAAGTCAGTCCTGAAACCATCTCGCTGGCGGGCAGGGGTTCGGGTATGATTGTGTCGTTTCGTAAGGGTAAGGGCGAAGTCTTTCATGCCGGTAGCGTCGAGTGGGTCGCGGGGCTACTGCGTCGTGACCCGCAGGTCGAACGGGTAACCGCCAATGTACTGTCCCGTTTTTTAAATCGATAAGGTCAAGTTTTCGGTCATTCAAAACCGGGTTCGCGGGGTCCTTGTATATAATCCATCTTTTACCTTCCCGAATGCGAATGGCTAACCCGAGCAGGGTGTTGAAATGAAGCCCGATGGTGGAGCACTCGCCAGGTGTAGATAGTAGCTAACTGGAGATTAATGTATGACCATTAATGTGCATCCTTTAATGGATGATGACCGCGAGCAGTGGGAAGTGCTTTACCATGGTTATGCCGAGTTTTACCAGGTGCCAATGAACGAACAGATTCTTGATACTGTCTGGGGCTGGATTCATGATGACAGCAATCCTTTCTTCGGCTTGATCGCAAAAGATGAAAACGGCAAGGCTCTGGGCCTGATGCATTGCCGGCAAATGGCGTCGCCGCTGCGTGGCGCGTTAGTTGGCTTTCTAGATGATTTGTTTGTCACCCCTGAGGCACGCGGACGAGGGATCGTTGAAGAACTTTACGTGGCGCTTAATCAGCTTGGTAAGCAACAGGGGTGGCCGTTCATCCGCTGGATTACCGCCGAGAACAATTATCGTGGCCGCGCGGTATACGACAAGCTATCCGAAAAAACCCACTGGGTGACTTACCAGATGCCGGTTGATTAGGAATCCCGTTCGGCATCGAGCTCAGGGGGTGTAGCTGCAGAAGATTTTTTTCACGTACTCGTCATTTTGCCACTGGTAGCCCATGCCTACTGGTACCAGGAAGGTGTCACCCGCCTGGAAATTGAACACCACGCCGTCGGCGTTGGTGATCGAACCGCTGCCCTCGAGAATGTGCATTAACTCGGACCTTTCGATGGTGGTGGCAACGCGCTTCATCGGGCTGCAATCCCAGACACCTGCCTGGAATCTCCCGCTCGGATCCCGGTAAAGCAATAACAAACCCATTTCAGGTACTTCGCTTTCGTACAGGGTCGGATCGTGCTGTGTAACCTGTGACAGGTCCGCGTCGGGATCAACGAGCAGGGTGTTTAAATTGACATCTTTCTGTACCGGGCTTTCACTATTATCGTGAATCACAAAGTACTTGAGCGCATATTCGTCCTGCCTCCAGATACAGGGGGTGCCGCGGGGAATAATAAAACTGTCTCCGGCACGAAAGGTTTTGGCTCCCTGGGTTTGATGTTCGATTATTATCGATCCCTCGAGTACGATCATGAATTCATCGACCCCGTAGGGACCCGCTACCAGTTCGTGGGGTGTGCAATCCCAGACGCCTGATGTCAAATGGCCGTTGGCAGTATTGAAATAGGTGTGGCCCGATTGAACGGGGTTACCCGACTGTATCTCTTCGGCGGGGATTGGGTCCCAGGGTTGCAGGCCTGTATCGGGATCCCCATTGCGATCGTACTTGATGACTGTCTGATCTGGCATGGCGTTACCTCCGAATAAAGTTATTTGCCGAGTAACTTCTTAACCTGTGCGCTCGCTATGATGCGATTATTCCTGACATACTCTTCGTGATTATCCTCGACCTTGGACAGGTCGTAAACATAGTTAACCATGGTGCCAAGTGAACGTTCCATCCCCTTGCCCGAGGGGTTGCCGAGGATATTGATGCGTTCCAGGATTGCTCCGTTCTTGAGATGAAAACGCGCTACGGGATCGAGCGGTTCTTCGCGATCGTTTTTCTGCTCGAGGAAGTAAATCACTGCGAACTTTTCGAGATCGTGCTGCAGGTTTTCGTCAGCTTCCGCATCAAATTCTGCAATTAAGGATGCGGCGTCATCTCGTTCCTCGGCCTGTAGTTCGAGCCAGCGCCTAAAGCCCGGCGCGGGTGAAATCGTGGAAAAGGTTTTCAATTGTGGAAAACGCAACTTCAAGCTGGTAGCAACCTGCTTGATCAGAAAATTACCGAATGAAACTCCTGACAGGCCGCGATGACAGTTCGATATGGAGTAAAAAATAGCGCAGGAAGGATTCTCCGGTGCCTCGGTGTCAGGATCGCGACGCAGGATTTCCCCGATTCCGCGGGGGATCTGGTCGGTGAGTGCGACTTCGACGAACACCAGCGGCTCGTCTTCCATGGATGGATGGAAGAAACCGTAACAATAGCGATCCGCGGGCTCAAGGCGACTGCGCAGTTCCGACCAGCTTTCGATTTCGTGCACGGCCTCGTAAGCGATAATCTTTTCCAGGATATGCGCGGGCGTGGTCCAGTCGAGCGGTTCCATTAACAGAAACCCGCGATTAAACCAGGCGTTGAACAGGTGGTGAAAATCGGTGTCGATCTTCTTCAGTTCCGGGTTTTCCCGCATTGCCGTAAGCAAGTGTTCCCGCATCTTGACCAGGCGCCGGGTACCTCCCGAGACCAGGTTGATGCGTCTTAACAGTTCCTGACGACCGGGTTCAGCAGCGGCCGTTACACGCAACAGGTTTTCAGTGTTGGATTCTTGCGCATAAGCCCTGGCCGCCGCCTTTATGTCATCTGCGTCGACGTCGTACTCGGTGCGCAACAGGTTGAAAAAGTCGAGGCGCTCAGCTTCGTCCAGTATCTCGTAGGCGTTTAAAATTCGTTCGGCCAGCAACAGGCTCGAATACTCACCATCCGAATTCATCATCATCCGGCATAAGGATTCGATGGTTTCGGTTTCCTCCTTGAACAAATGTTTACGTAACGCTGAAGGCGTCCATCGATCGATTCGCAGTGAGGGCATTAAATCCTGGAAGAATTGCATACTGGTTGCCACGGCTTGGTAATTCGGCGAAGTTTAACCGATTGTGGCCTTTTGTAACCGTTTCAAAGTCTCAGATACTGAATTTAATTTGTAGCTGAGCTTTCCCGGCGATTGGGTTAATGAACAGGGAAAATAAGCCGGTCAGTATTATAGGATTACGATTCGTGCGCTTCCGCATCTTTAGTGCAAGAGAACCGAATACGATTAAAGATACTGGATTGACGGAATTCTTCCGAGGGGCGCGTTACTCGTAAATGACTTCCGCGGTAAAGTTAATAGTCGTGTCATCGTAATTCAAATGCGATTTGAGTGCCTGCCATACCGACTCGGAATTTATGATACGGATGTGATCGGTATTCTTCGTAACCAGTAGCTTGGTCAACGGGTAAGTATCACAAAATCGGGTGGAATCGGAAATTGAGCTCTCCGCATCCGATTTATCGTGGGCGATTACAGTGACGTCACCATAGCGGGCCAGGTTTGTCGCCAGCTCAAGTCTTTGATATTCGCCGCGATAAATCTTGGAAAATCGGTTTGCGTATTGCTTGATCAGGTCGGCATGGAGTTTCAGCTTGACCAGTTTCTTCAGGAAGTAAAGTTTGTAGTTAAAGATGGGTGCGATTAAAAATAACGCCAGGTCCTTGACCAGGGCCGGGCGCGCGTTGGCAATGGCGATACAACCGGTTGAATGTCCAACCAGTGCGCACAGCCCGTCATCGGTTGTCTTAACATAATTTAGTACGTCATTGGTGGTGGTGATGGACTGATGTAGTGTTGCGGGTTTGGTTTCGCTCAACCCATGCCCCAGGTGATCAAAAGCCAGTGCCGTGAAGCCGCATTCGGCCAGTCCACGCATCAAAGGGAAAAACTGGTGTGCGCCACCACCCCATCCATGCACGAATACGACCGTGGGACCTCTGCCCGTTTTATAGGTCTGGATATTGCCATCCCTGGTTTTCATTACAAACTGCTCGAAACCGCGTGGCAGTCGCACGGTTTTATTGTCCTCTGTTTTCGGGACAAATAGCATGGCGTCGATTTTATCGTTGGTCCAACCGGGAACAAACTTATCGAGCAAGCCGGCCTTTGTTTTGGTAAACGTCGAGATTAGATTGCCGACCCTTGAAATTCCCGGTAACGAAGAGGTTTTTTCCATTGATTCTGCGCTCTTTAATTATTTAGAGTTATGGCTTAAATTTTAGTCGATTTCGGCGCTGAAGCGGTTGCCCAGGGGAGTAAATAAGTCACAGCAAAAGCGTAAATAATGCGTCGCTGACGCGATTAGCGGTATTGAATCGTATGGGTTCCGGCTGACAGAATCGGTTTTATGCTAGAGCGCCGCAGGCTCACGATAACCGGTCAAAACACCACGGGTATTCAGAATTGGCACGCGACAGCGCTCGGCAAGCCGATCCATCTCGTCACGATGGAGTGCTTGCAGATTGTTAAGTACGGCGAGTATCGCAACTTCGGCCGCTAAACCGGTACCATCGTCAATTTTCAGGGCGATGCCAAGTCCCTGGTCCTTAAGCACGGCGGTGTAAACACCATCGGCCCCGGTTTTAACGATGACCCTGCGCCCGGTTAACTCCATGATCTGGGTGCAAAGCCTGTCCGTGCCCGCGACCATGAAAGGGTGGGATGCCATTGCCGTGGTAATACGATCGACCGCGCTACCCCGCGCGGTTGGAAGGTCGTCCGGTACCGCTATCCGCGCGAAAGCAGTAGCTATAGCCTTTAGTGGCATCGCGATCACCGGGATGCCACAGCCATCGCGGCTCCAGGGTAGGCTGCGCATATCCAGGTCTGCCAATTCGCCGAGGACATCGAACCAGCGTTGTTGAGCGGGATGTTCACGTTCGATATAACCGTGGGTATCTTCGTCGAAGAATCGGGATATTGTCAGCATCCCGGTATGTTTACCCGAACAATTGTTGTGAATTCTGCCTGGAGCGATATGGTTGATGAGTAAGGATTCGGCAGTTTTAGCGTGTAGCGGTGCATGTGCACCGCATTCCAGTGCGTCTTCATCGAGCTTGAGGCGTGCCAGCCAGCTTTGCACAGTATCGGTATGCGCGGTTTCGGCATTGTGCGAGGAACAGGCCAGCGCGATTTCAGCATCAGTGAGTTGAAAGTGATCTGCGGCGCCGGATTCGACAAGAGGCAGCGCTTGCAGTGGCTTGATCGCAGAACGCGGGTAGACCAGGGCATCAACCTCACCCCAGGCGTGAACCAGGCGCCCCCCGGGATCGCAAACTGCAATCGCGCCACGGTGACGGTTCTCGATGACTTCACCGCGCAGGGTATTGACCAGGACAGGATTACTCAATTTCTGGATACCCTGGGCCAAAGCACTGGAAACCAGTCCTCGCGCAGTTTCTGACCATCGATCATATCGTGCCCGGGGTAGGGCGGGGAGGTTCGTCCCGGGCGTTCGGTATAATGCCCGTCGTCGCCGACCCAGCGCATCGAAAAGGCGCGACGGCGATGATCCTGGAAATTTCCGCGCGCACCATGCACGGTGCGAAAGTCGAATAATACTGCATCGCCCGGTTGCATTTCCCATTCGAGAATGGATTCTTCACAGTGATCATCATCGAGCTCGGGCAGGGTCATGTATTGTTCGCCTTGTTCACCGTAAAAGTCGGCATCGTCGAGCCATTTCACTGGTAGCACCAGCTTTGGCCATCGATTCGATCCTGCCACCAGGCGCAGGGTTTCCGCCTTGCTCACCGCGTCAAGTGGTAACCAGAAGCTGACCGTTTGTGTACCGTCAATGAAGTAATAAGGTGCGTCCTGGTGCCAGGGTGTCGGTTTGGAAGTATAGGGTTCCTTGACCAGTACGTGATCATGGAAAAATTGTGCTGTTTTCGAACGCATGATTGACGCGGCGAGTTGTGCCGCGCTGGATTCGGTAATGAATCGATGAAACTCGGGAATCCGTTGCCAGTTGCAATAATCGTCCCAGAAGCGGCCTTCATCTTCTGCCATCACATTTTCAGCGAAATAGGGGCCAGGCTCGTCGTGATTGCGTTCTATTCCAGCGCGCAGTATTTCAACCCAGTCAGTGAATACATTACGCAGGCATACCGCGCCGAGTGTCGCGAAGGCCTCGCAGGCGTCGTCGTTAATCGTGCTAAACGTTGCGTTCATTTTCACTGACCCGCTGGCGTCGTGGCCAGCGTTGAATCGTTATCATCGCGACACCGACAATCGCCAGGCTTCCGCCCAGGGCAATCTTGGTAGTCAGCGATTCACCGAGGAAGAATATACCACCAAATACCGAGGTCACGGGCAGTAACAGTAAAAATGGCATCACCTGGTTGATGCTGTAATGACCCAGCAAGCGATACCAGATTCCGTAGGCGAGCGCCGTCATAATAACGCCAAGATAGACCACCGCGCCCCAGGCCGCAAAGGATGCAGTTCGAATTTGTACCAGCTGATCCTGCTCCAGCAGGAAGGATGCGACGAATAGTTGTGGCGCGGCAAAAAGAGCGACGCCACTGATCAGGCGAAATCCGCCAAGATTGCCGAGCTTTTTGATCATGATTTGTCCGACCGCCCAGGTGAACGCGCCGCCGATTACCATGAACGCATAGATAAGATCTCCGGCGAGCTTCGGTTCGCCGATTATCAAAACCGCGCCGCTGAATGCGATTACGATGCCGAACGCCTGTTTCGGTGAGATACGGTCGCCAAAAACCAGCCAGGCGAGTAGTAATCCAAACGGTACTTCGAGTTGCACCAACAGCGCCGCGGTTGAAGCATCGATGCCGCGGACGCCATTAAAGGTCAGGCTGTACTGTAGCGCGGCGCTGACCAGGGAGATCCAGAAAAGTTGTTTGAAGAGCCCGGGGGGTGGACGAAAAAACCAGACCAGGATTGATGCGGTCAGAGTAAATCTCAGTGCCATCAATAAGATAGGCGAGAAATGCGACATTCCCGCCTTGGCGACGATGAAACCCATACCCCAGAGGACGGCGACTGAAATTGCCAGTAACACATCAACCGGTTTCATCGAGGTGCACAGTATTTAGTCGATCGAATCAAGAATTTGATCGACTAAATACTGTGAGCTTGGGTATTTTTTATTCGCGTACCACCGTCACCGAGCATCCCGCGTGACGGGCCACCCTGGCCGAATTGGGGCCGAGTAGGTAATCAGCCAGCGAAGGGCGATGCGCGCCCATCACGATGTGATCGATTTTCAGGTCCTTGGCGGCCTCAACAACCTCGCGGTATACCGTGCCGTTTTCAACCACAACCCCGGCCTGTAATTTCTTGGGCACGCTTTTATCGGCGATTTTTTGCAGTTGTTTCGCGGCGTCATCCTTCCATTCCTGTAAAGGATACTCGGTGGAACCATGCATTTCGCCACGGATTGCGTAGCGTTGGTCGATACCCGGCGTGATACCCGGGATGACGGTCATCAAGTAGATCTGGGCACCCTCCACGCCGGTTGCCATCTGTACCGTTTTTTCAATGACACCAGCCGAAAGGTGTTCGTCTTCCAGATCTATGGGTGCTAAATAATTTACCATCGTCAATTCTCCTAGTTATCTTGGCTAGTTAAAGGTCTTCCGGCATTTTGAAGTCACGTGGACTCGGCAAAAAGATCAGGTAAATCACCCATACCGTAAATATAATCATCAGGATGTTGATTATCGAGATATCTGCGCTGAAGGGTAATGATTTATCTACCACTGTAATTTCTGGTACCAACGATCCATGAACGGGAATGGCGGGGTCAATCACGTCCATTGCGCCCAGCGCCTCGCGTATTGATTCCACCGCGCTCGCGCTGACCGGGATCGCCGCATTCGAATCGATACCGGCTGTTCCTGGCCCTACCTCGCCTGCAGCCTGAATTGTTTTTGCTGGGCTGGCGAGCACAAACTGGGTACTCACGGTGGTGATCGGGCTACCCTGGGAGGGATAAGTATTCGCCGGGATAGTCGCCGGACGAATAAAGCTGAAGCGAGCGGTATGACCGCCGTCTGCCCATTCAGTCAGATCGATCAGCTTGTAAAAACCAGTGCGCATGAGGCCAGCGAATTCACGATCCTTCGTCGGCGCCATCAAAAAGACACCGTCGTGATCGCCAGTACCCACCGCGGTCATTCCCAGCAGCAGGTCGTGAGTAGTGCTGTCGGAGTTGATGACTTCAATGCTGCCGGCCTTACCGATGGAATTAAGCAGCATGTTCAATACAATCGACGCCCCCGAACCTTTCGGGCCAGTTGCAATCTTGGTCATTCCATCGAGCGAGTTGGTTCCTTTGTTGGTACCAACCAGGTGGGCAGTTTTATAACCCACTACGGCAAACGCCTCTGCGTTACCCTTGCTAACCGGGCCTTGTGCACCTAGCGAGTAGAAGGATTCGGCGCCGACAATCGCGACGCGAGCCTCGCCACTGGCAAGTTTGCCCAGCGGATCCACATCATTGACCAGATCAAGATCACTACCGGCGTAGCCGCTACGAATTGCCCGGAGGGCACGCGCGGTATCGGTGTCACGTTTGACCCCGGTATCTGCGACCACGGCGATCTTGGCCGCGCCGCCGCCGCCGGCACCTTCTGGCAGCAAGCCTTTAGCCGACAGGAATCCCGCGGCTACCGTGGCTGCAGATTGTGCATCCAGGTCAACCGCCTTATTCATCGCCTGCATATCGGCAGGCGTGATTTTACCCGCCAGTTTTTCCAGCACTTCGCGCAGTCCCTTGAGACTCGCCAGGGCGTCCGAGCGCACCAATGGCGCCACTTCGTAGACCGGGAAGAAGCCCAGGTTATCGTCCAGCACGACCAGGTCGTATTCGGCGATCTGGCCATCGGTCATGAACAATTCACCGACATCGGCCGTTCCATCAAGCAGTGCCGAGACAATCTTGTCTTTTCCCTCGGTCCCAACCGGATGGGTGGTCGTGCTTGATCCGTTGATACCATAACGGCGGTTCATTTGCTGTAGACCATCCGCCGGACGTTGCACAAAGTCATCATCCACGACATATTTGACCGACCCCAGTTTTGTCAGGTCCTGAATCGTCTTGACGCCGAGATCCGAGGCCTTTTCCTTGGTCATCACCATGGCGTAATCGTTGGAAAATCCAAATTTGCCGGTCAGTTCCAGCCCAAGTGGTTTGAATAGTGCTGAAACCGCGGCGGTGGAAGCATCGCCATCGCTGGTAGGCGCCTGTCCAAGAAAGGTCAGGCTGGTGCCGTTGTATTCGGGATATACATCAAGCACATCCTGTTTGACCGCTTCCATGATTTTTGGTGTGAGTCCGAATGGAATACTGCGTTCCACCGAAATGCCAGCGTTTTCAGCCATCTGGGCGATCATTTCAGCCAGAATCATGCTTTCCGCGAAGGGTTTGGCGCCGACGCGCAGGCTTTTTTGATCGTTACCGCCGCAGGCGACGAGGGCAGCGCATAACAGGACTGCAGCAACTTGTTTTATATATTTAGTTATCATTGTCATATCCTCCTAGGCCGCGCTTTCATCGGATTGGCTATCGCTGCCGACATGCCGCACGTGGGTGTGTTTTTCACGCACTATCGGATCCTCGCGCACGATCCTGAAAAATGCCGCGAGCTGCAAAATAATGACAAAGGTGAAGGGAATCGCGCCCGTGATCGCCATGACCTTGGCAACCTTGACACTCTCGGTGACGATGGTGGCAATGGTGATACCGGCAATTATCAGTCCCCAGATCAGCTTTAACTTGGTCTGCGGGTTCAAATCGCCCTTGCTGGACATCATACTGATAACGAAGGTGCCCGAATCTGCACTCGTCACCAGGAAGATGAAGATCAGGCAGACCGCGAGGAAATTCAGTATCGTGGTACCGGGGAAATACTCGAAGAATCCGAACAACGCGCCCGCCACATCGGCAAACACTTTATCGGCGATACCACCGGCACCGAACATCTCGATATGAATTGCAGCGCCACCGAAAGCGGCAAACCAGAGCATAGAAACGATAGTGGGTACGCCGACTACGTAGAGGACAAATTGGCGGATGGTCCGGCCGCGACTGATACGCGCGATAAAGATACCGACAAAGGGTCCCCAGGCCAGCCACCAGATCAGGTAAGTCAGGGTCCAGCCATGAAACCAGTTCCACGAGCCCGCGGGGGTATAGGCGTAGGTCTTGAACGACATTGGAATCAACTGGATCAGGTAGTCGCCGATGGCATAGATAAAGGACTGAAACAGGTAGGCGGTGGGTCCGCCGAACAGCACTACCAACAAGATCAAGATGGCAACAACCATGTTGATGTTACTCAGGATCTTGATGCCCTTGTCGACCCCGGTACAGGCCGACAGCAGGAAGCAGACGGTCATGACCGCGATGATGATCATGCTCATGGTGACATCCTGGTCGGTGCCGAAGACCGCGCTCATACCGGAGCGCACCATCAGCGTACCCATAGCAAGCGAACCCGCGAGGCCGAATACGACCGCGATAACCGCGAGAACGTCGGCTGTATTGCCGATTCCATTCAGGGTTCTTTTGCCGAATACGTTTTTGAATCCAACCCTGATTGGCGTCGATACCATCGATGGCAGGCCCAATCTGAAAGTGAAATAGGCCACTGTCAATGCGCAACAGCCATATATCGCCCAGGCGTGTAAACCCCAGTGCAGGTTGGTAATGACCATCGCGTTACGCGCCGCGATTGCGGTTTCAGCTTCACCCACGGGCGGGCTCATGAAATGGTAAATGGGTTCAGCAACGCCC
>Ga0224508_10000516_pt1 | contig 37994 bp, 39 predicted proteins | sample SF_Jan12_sed_USG_4_FD_170157 | JGI IMG/M metagenome (GOLD analysis project Ga0224508, IMG submission 170157) | Sediment microbial communities from San Francisco Bay, California, United States - SF_Jan12_sed_USGS_21 | ecosystem: Environmental > Aquatic > Marine > Sediment | place: USA... | reverse complement strand
CAGACGGCCCTCGATCATTTGCTGACGCAAGTGACACCGAGAGATGCCGAAGCGCCCCAGACCGAGGGAAGCCCGGTCGCCGGAAAGACCGTGGTGTTCACCGGCACGCTGGAGAAGATGAGCCGGGCCGAGGCCAAGGCCCGCGCCGAGGCGCTGGGGGCCAAGGTGTCGGGCTCGGTCTCGGCCAAGACCGATCTCGTGGTCGCGGGCCCTGGGGCGGGTTCGAAGCTGAAAAAGGCGAGCGAGCTCGGCATCGAGACGCTTGACGAGGATGGCTGGCTGGCTCTGATTGGCGGCTGATCGCCGGTTGATCCGCGCCGCCGCTGGACGCATCCTGCGCTCCATGTCGCGCCCGCCCATCCTGTTCCCACTTTTCGCCGAGGTCACGGGCTTGCCTGGGGTGGGACCGAAATCCGCTCAGCTCTACGAAAAGTTGGGCGTCCAGAAGATCGCCGATCTGCTGTTCCTGTTGCCCACGGGCGTGATCGACCGGCGTCCGCGCGAGAGCCTGGTGGGCATCGAGCCGGGCCAGGTGGCCACCGTCGAAGTCGAGGTCGGCGAACACTACAAGCCACGGGGTCGAAACCAGCCCTATCGGGTGCACGTGCAGGGCGGCGGGGTTTACCTCGAGCTCGTGTTCTTCCATGCAAAGGACAATTGGGTCACACGCGCCCTTCCGCAGGGCGAGCGGCGCGTGATCTCGGGCCGGGTCGAGCTCTACGAAGGGCATCTGCAGATGGCCCATCCGGACCTGATCCTGACCCCGGCCGAGGCGAAGGGCCTGGCACCGTTCGAACCCGTCTATCCCTTGACCCAAGGCCTGACACAACGCGCGCTGGCTCGGGCGATGGCCGGCGCACTGACCAAGCTCCCGGACCTGCCCGAATGGCTCGATCCGGGTATCAAGGACCAACACGGCTGGCTCGGCTGGGCCGAGGCGGTGCGCGCCGTCCACCAGCCCGACTCGGTCAAGGCGATCAGCTATGGCGCGGCCCCGCGCCAGCGCCTGGCATATGATGAGCTTCTGTCGCACCAACTCGCCTTGCAGATTGCCCGCACGAGGATGCGCCGGGGCAAGGGCCGTCCCAGCGCCGGCGACGGGACATTGCGCGAAGCGGCGGCGAGCGCCTTTGGCTATGACCCCACCGGCGCTCAGACACGCACCATCGGCGAGATCGAGGCCGACATGTCCGCGCCCGAGCGCATGATGCGGCTGCTGCAGGGTGATGTGGGCTCGGGCAAGACCTGGGTCGCGCTGATGGCGATGCTGATCGCGGCCGAGGCAGGCGGGCAGGGCGCCCTGATGGCGCCGACCGAGATCTTAGCCCGCCAGCACGCCGCTGGGCTGGAGAGCGTTTGCGCCAAGGCCGGGGTGCGCCTGGTCCTGCTGACCGGCCGCGACAAGGGCGCGGCGCGCGAGGAGAAGCTGGCCGCCATCGGCGACGGCTCGGCACAGTTGATCATCGGCACCCATGCGCTGTTCCAGCAGGATGTTGCCTTCCGCGACCTGCGCTTGGCGGTGGTCGACGAGCAGCACCGCTTCGGTGTCCGCCAGCGCATGGATCTGACCGCCAAGGCGCCGGGCGGGGCGGACGTGCTGGTGATGACCGCGACCCCGATCCCGCGCACGCTCGCACTGGCCGGCTACGGCGATCTCGACATCTCAATCCTGGACGAAAAGCCGCCTGGGCGGCACCCGGTGGACACCCGCCTGGTCTCGATGGGGCGCTACGACGACGTCGTGGCTCGGCTGAAGGCGGTAATCGAGAAAGGCCAGCGCGCCTATTGGGTCTGCCCGCTGGTCGAGGAAAGCGACACGGTGCCCCTGATCGCCGCCGAGGACCGGCACCGGGCGCTGGCCGCTGTCCTGGGGTCAGACAACGTCGCTCTGGTCCACGGCCAGATGCCCGCCGAACAAAAGGACGCGGCGATGGCCGACTTTCAGTCCGGTGCCCGGCGGGTCCTGGTCGCGACCACGGTAATTGAGGTCGGCGTAGATGTCCCCGAGGCCACGATCATGGTCATTGAACAGGCCGAGACTTTCGGCCTCGCTCAGCTCCACCAATTGCGCGGCCGGGTCGGGCGCGGGGCAGGGCAGTCGTATTGCCTGATGCTCTACGCGCCCCCTTTGGGTGAAACCGCGCGGGCGCGGCTCGAAATCATGCGCCAGACCGAGGACGGTTTCCGCATTGCCGAAGAAGATCTCAAGATCCGCGGCGCCGGTGACGTGCTGGGTACCGCCCAATCGGGCCTGCCACGTTTCCGGATCGCCTCACTCGAAAACGATGTCGGTCTAATGGCTCTGGCCCGCGACGATGCCCGCATGGTGATGACCCGCGATCCGGAACTCACCACCGAGCGCGGCAACGCACTTAGAACACTCCTTTATCTGATGGAACGCGACGCTTCGGTCTTGATGATGAAAAGCGGCTAACTCGGCTTAGAAATTTTGTTCGCAAATTGTTCTTGATTTTTACGCGAACTTATATAGAACATTACATCAACATAACGGAACACATAGATCGGAGGTTGAATCATGCCGACGCTGCTCAAAGCCCGGAAATTGGCTGCCAGCGCACCGCGCGAAGCGCTGATCGATGCGATTGGCTTTGCCGCCGTCTGCGCCCTGATCTTCGTTGGTTTTACGCTGCCGGCCTTCATGTGAGTTACCCCGTCTCTAGCGTTTCTCAAGTCGCCTGCGTCCATGGGCGGGACATAGATCATCGGCTGTCCCTGATGATCACCGATTGCCGAGTTTGATTTGGCAGTCACCACCCCAGATCCAGGTTTCCCCTCGTCCTGGATACCGACTTGTCCCCGTCCCTCTGGAACGCAACTGAGCCGCCACCCGTGAAGGGTAGGCGGCTCTTTTTTACCTACCGATCAAACGCCCTCGACAATCATCAGCGCGCCAGATGCGACTGCCTCACGGATTGGGCGAATGGCGGAATACTCCGCGCCATGATACCAGGCGTTCGCGGCCTCAAAGCTTGGAAAGCGGATCACGACGGTTCTTGCACCGGGGAAATCTCCCTCCTTGACGTCGGACTGGCCGCCACGGACGAGATACTCTCCACCATAGAGCGCAATTGTCGCGGGATCCTTTTCCGCATAGGCGCGGTACGCATCCGGGTCGTCAACGGTGATGTGACCAATGCAGTATCCGAAAGGCATGGCCTTGAGCTCACTTTGCTGCCGTCGGTCGGCGAGACTTATCACCGGACGCACATGACCGTCTCGCACAAATTTCTAGAATTAGCGGGAGCGGGGCCATCGGGGCCGGGGTGATATTCGCATAAGATATATTATGTTAAATCATCAGCGAGTGTAAAACTAGGATATTTGATTTATTACATATGTCTATTCGATTTTCCTCAACCATTCTTTGAGCCCCTCACCAATCTCCGCCCCAGAATCTTCCTGGATGAAGTGACTGCCCCGCACCGTGATCTCGCTCTGGTTCGGAAAGCTGCGTGCGGTCTCGCGAATGCGTCCGGTCAAGATCGCCCCAGGCTCTGCGTTGACGAAGAACTTCGGCACCTGCGTCTTGCTCAGCCAATCTGAATACGCACTGACGATTGCGACGACGTCCGCGGGCTCACCGCCCAGCGGAATCTGCCGCGGCCACGTCAGCGCCGGCCGCCGTTCCTCGCCGGGTTCCAGGAACGGCCGCCGGTACTCCGCTTTTTCCTCCCCGTTCAGCTCGCGCAGGATCGAGCCGAAGAGGATCCGTTCGACGAATATGTTTTTCTCCAAGATCATTTCTTCGCCCGCATCCGACCGCAGCCCCTGGAACAGCCCGCGGATCGCCTCGGGCCATTCCGACCACTCCATTGGTCTGACAATTCCTTCCATGTAAGCGATCCCGCGCACGCGGTCGGGATGGCGATGTGCCCAGTGGAACCCCAGCGCCGAACCCCAGTCGTGGATCACCAGGGTCACCGGACCGTCTGGGATCACCGCGTCGATCCAGGCATCCAGGTATTTCCGGTGCTCGATGAAGCGATACGACCCAGGCCCCGCATCCGGCAGCTTGTCGCTGTCGCCCATGCCGATCAGGTCCGGCGCGATCAGCCGTCCGGCACCGTCCATCTCCGCCATCACGTCGCGCCAGAGGTACGAGGACGTGGGGTTCCCGTGCAGGAACAGGATCGGATCGCCCTCGCCCGTCTCCACATGCGCCATCCGGCGCCCCAGCACCTCGGTGAATTCTTTGCGGTCGCGCCAGGCGGTCATCCGCGCCTCCCATGCATCAGCGACATGATGCTTCCCCTGCTACACCAGAAACCCGGTTCTCGGCCAGAAACCGCTTCGCTATAGCGGGACAAACCGCGAGCCGAGGCCACCATGATCCCACTCCTTGAAGGCATTCGGGTCATCGACTTGACCAGCGTGGTCATGGGCCCCTTCGCCACCTATCAATTGGGCGCGCTTGGCGCCGACGTGATCAAGGTCGAGCCGCCCGAGGGCGAGCAAGTGCGCCACATCGCGCCCGCCCAGCACCCTGGCATGGGCGGCATGTTCCTGAATGTGAACCGCGACAAGCGCTCGCTCCGGCTGAACCTCAAGGACGCGCGGGCCCGCTCAGCGCTTGACCGGGTCATCGCGGGGGCCGATGTGTTGATTCACAACATGCGCCGCCCGGCCGCCAGGCGCCTGGGACTCGACCCGGAAACCCTCTGTCCGCGCAACCCAAACCTGATCCATTGCGCCGCGATCGGCTTCGGCCAAGGCGGTCCTTACGCCGATGACGGGGCCTATGACGATGTGGTCCAGGGCCTCTCGGGCTTCGCCTCGGTCAATGCGGACGCGGACGGCGCGCCGCGTTATGTGCCGCAGATCGTGGTCGACAAGATCTCTGGCCTGTTCATCGTCGAGGGGGTGCTGGCAGCGCTCCTGCATCGCGCGCGCACCGGGCAGGCGCTCAGCTTCGAAGTGCCGATGATGGAATGCGCGACCCATTTCCTGATGGTCGAGCACCTGAGCGGGCAGATCTTCGATCCGCCGCTTTCCAGCCCCGGCTACCGGCGCCTCCTGAACCCCTATCGTCGCCCCTACCCCACAAAGGACGGCTATATCGGTGTGCTGCCCTACGCGCCCAAGCACTGGACGCGCTTCATGGAGATCGTCGGACGCGCCGATATCGCGGCCCAGCCATGGTTCCCCGATCCGGTCGCGCGATCCGAGCGCATCCACGAGCTTTGCCAGGTGATCGACGAGGCGATGCCCGCGCGCACCACCGCCGAATGGCTGACCGAGCTGAAGGCGGCCGACATCCCCTGCGGCCCAATCAACCGGCTCGAGGACCTGTTCGACGAGCCGCATCTGAACACCAGCGGCTTTTTCCAGATCGAGGAGCATCCGACCGAGGGCCCTCTGCGGGTCACGCGCCACCCGCTGGCATTCACCGGCGTCGAGGCCCAGGCCAGTCGCCCTGCCCCGGCCAATGGCCAGCATAACCGCGAAATCCTTGCCGACGCCGGCCTCAGCGAGGCCGAGATCGCCGCGTTGGAGGAAACATGAGGGCCGCCTTCTACGAAGAGACTGGCGCCCCGGCGGACGTGCTACAGGTCGGCGAGGTTGACGATCCTGTGCCGGGTGACGGCGAGATTCTGGTCCGTGTCCATGTCCACGGCGTCAACCCGACCGACTGCAAACGCCGGGCGGGCCAGCGCGGCCGCCTGCCGTTCGCTCGCGTGGTCCCTGGCTATGATGGCGCCGGGGTGATCGAAGCCGTCGGCGAAGGCGTCGATCCAAACCGCATCGGCCAGCGGGTCTGGCTGTGGGAAGCCGCGCACCGGAAATGGGACGGCGCGGCCGCCGAATTGGTGTGCCTGCCCGCCTCACGCGCCATGCCGCTGCCCGGGGACGCCAGCTTTTCCGATGGCGCGTCGCTCGGTGTGCCAGCGATCACCGCCTGTCATGCGCTGATGCTGGGTGGTCCCGTGGGCGGCGGAACGGTCCTCGTCACCGGGGCCGCCGGGGCGGTCTGCAACTACGCCGTCCAGCTTGCCAAGCGCATGGGCGCGACCGTGATCGGCACCGTCCGCGGCGAGGACGACCGGGCTGACGACGTCCGCCGCGCGGGCGCTGATCATGTCGTCAACACCGACCGGGAGTCGCTCAAGGAGATCGCTCTCGATCTAACCAGCGGCACGGGCGTTCGCACCATGATCGACGTCGATCTGGGCGCGCATCTGGACTATGCTTGGCGCATTGTCGCCCAGAACGGCACGATTGCCTCGTTCGGCAGCGCCAGCAATCCGGCACCGGCAATCGACTGGCCGAAGTTCATGTATCGCAACATCCGGCTCAACGGCGTCGCGATATTCGAGGTGCCCGAGGCGGCGAAGCAGCGCGCCGTGGCCTTCGTGCAGGAAAGCCTTGAGGCGCGCGACCTTTGGCATCGCGCGGACAGCCGCTATCCGCTTGACGCCGTCGCCGAGGCCCACCAGCGTCAGGAAACCGGCCGGCCGAGGGGCAAGGTGCTGGTGGAGATCGGCTAAAGCGGCGCCTGCCTTCTTGTGGATCCGGCCTCTGCAACTGTCATCCTCCGCGAAGGCGGAGGATCTCGCTTGGCACCAGTAAATGTATAAATTTCAAGTTAATGTGAACTTTTTTCGTAATTAAAACCGGAGTTTAACTAGATTCTCACATGTGAGAACCCCGCCCTTCTCACACCGCTGGCCCGCCTGCCAATGCGGCCAATTCCGCCCGGTCGAGCCCCTTCGCGGCGCCCGCGCCCAGGATGCTCTCCCACACATCCGGGGCCAGCGGCAGGCCCCCTGCCCGGCGCTCGGCCCGGCGCTTCCGCTCGGGATCGCCCGGGATCATCACCGGGGCTGCCGGATCAGCCGGCGGGCAGCCTCGAACCTCGGCAAGATAGTCGGCCACCGTCCCGGCCCAGCCATGACCGTCATCCATCAGTTTCGGGTCCAGATAGATTGACATCATCCCATTATGAACGGGCATCGAATCGTCGATCGCCACGCTGGATCCGGTCAGCGCCCCGGCCAGCAGCTCGCAGGCGATGCCGAGGCCCGAACCCTTATGGTCGCCCATCGGCGCCAGCGCCCCGGCCCCGTCGCGGGGGTTATCCACCTTGCCGGCCTCGGGCGGGCCGTAAAGCGCATCGGTGTCCCTAGTCAGCCGGCCGTCTCCATCGATCAGGCTGCCCTCGGGAGCCTCTGCCCGGACCTTCCGCGCCACCAGAACCTTTCCCTCGGCCACGCGAGAGGTGGCAAAATCCAGGATGAAATCGCCTTCCTGGTTTGGCACACCGATCGAGACCGGCGCGGTCGACATCCGACGCCCGGCGCCACCGAAGGGCGCCACCAGCACGCTGTTGGCCACATTGACGAAATGGAGCGAAACCAGCCCCTCGGCGCAGGCCATCTCTGCAAAGGCACCGATCCGGCCCAAATGACCTGAATTCCGCAAACCCGTCAGGGCGAAGCCGCGCTCCTTGGCCATGGCTATGCCGTGCTGAACCGCTTGCGGCCCGATGGTCTGACCGAACCCGAATTGGCCGTCCATCAGGGCAAATCCAGGTGCCTCGCTGATCATCTGGACTGATTGACCGAACCGCACCGACCCCTCGTCGGTCCAATGGACATAGCGCTCGGTCCGGATCACCCCGTGGCTATCATGGCCCGATAGGCTGGCCTCGACGAGGTTGGCCGCGATGGCATTGGCCTCGGTTTCGCTGCCGCCTGCTGCCGCAAAAATACGGGTCAACGCCCCGGTCAGCCCGTCCGCGTTCACATGAATCATCGCGCCCCTCGCAAGCTTGTTCATCCCATGGAGGATAAGCATGGGCGCCCGGGCCCGCGCAACGCCGCGAGCGCTTGCGGGGGGTGAAAAACTCTGATGAGGCTCGGCCCATGACCGAATTCCGCGAGAACCCGCTGCCCGGGCTGATCAACCTGTGGCAGGCAGCCCCGCCAGTGATGCGCGGAATCATGCTGATGTGTGTCTCGACGGTGCTGTTTTCGGCAATGCATGTGCTGGTGCGCTACGTGGCGCAGGACGTGCCACCGCTGCAGGTGGCGTTTCTGCGGAACATCTTCGGCGTTATCGTCTTTATGCCGCTGCTGATGTCGACCGGCCTGTCCTTCATGAAGACCGAGCGGTTGGGACTGCATTCGATCCGTGGCATCATCAATGTCACCGCGATGCTGATGTTCTTCACCGGCCTCGCTATGACCCCGGTGGCGCGCGTTACGGCACTGGCCTTCTCGGCACCGCTGTTCACGGCACTCCTTAGCGTGATCTTCCTCGGCGAGCGGTTCCGGGCGCGGCGGTGGAGCGCGCTGATCGTCGGATTTGCCGGCACGCTGATCATCCTGCGCCCCGGCATGATCCCGGTGGATCTGGGCTCGACCCTGGTAGTGGGATCAGCGCTGCTCTGGGGGATCACGATGATCGTGATCAAGGTGCTGTCGCGCACCGAGTCGAGCTTCGCGATCACCGCCTACATGAACATCTTCCTCAGCCTGTTCTCGCTGGGCCCCGCGCTCTGGGTCTGGGTGACGCCACCGCCCGAGGCTTGGGTCTGGCTGATCGCGATCGGGATCCTGGGCACGATCGCGCAGCTCGCGCTCAGCCAGTCCTTGAAGGAGACCGATCCAACCGCGGTCATGCCGTTCGATTTCCTGAAACTGGTCTGGGCGGCGATCCTGGGCTTCTGGGTCTTCGGCGAGGTGCCGGATATCTTCACCTGGCTCGGCGCCTTCGTGGTCTTCGGCAGCGGCTTCTACATCGCCTGGCGCGAGCATCAAGAGCGGAAGCGGACCGGTGGCGGGGCAGGATGAAAGGGTAAGAGGCGTTTGCATGGATCTAATACGCGGATATAACGAAGAAAAATTGTTAACGAGGGAGATTTCAACACTCCAGTTCCAGTGCCTCGCCGCCGCTCGAGCGTCGGCAATCCGATGAAGAGTCGGCCATTTTGGTTTCAGACCGTACGTCGTGGTAGTGCCATGGAACGGCCAAAGAAAAAGGTCGACGTCGGCAACTCCCTGAAGATCATTATACTAAAGAGGACAAATAACGGTTACATCTCCGGGCGCCAAAGTCTGGCGCCCGGAACATTGAAGGATGCACAGGAAACGCAGCCTTAATGAAGGCGATACTATTTTCCGGCGGTCGGCACCATGATGTGGGCGTAGTCCGTGCCCTTCCACATCACGAAGGGGCCACCATAGGCGGGATCGGTCGGGATGCCCTCCAGCGCTGCCGGGTCGGGCACGATGGTCATCAGATGTGGGCCGCTGACGACCCATTCATTGTCGTCCGTTGGCCCCTCGGCGAAGGGATCAATATTGCTCGCCCCGCCATCACCCGCGAGCATGTAGCCGGTCCCAACCTTCTCGGCCCGAAAGGATTTCTTGTTCATCCAGGAATCGGCCCAGGCCATCCAGGACTCGTCCAGGCACATCGGCGCCTTTCCCTGCAGAACGGGAGGCGTCGGGAAACAGGTAAAGCCGTTGCTGCCCTCCTGAAGGACGTTCCCCTCCCAGTCCATGATAGTCGCGCTCATTGATATGGCGTCGGGCGCGGCGCTGAGCGCATCGTCGATCAGGGCCTGTTTCTCGTCAGCCGACGCAGTCGAGACACCCATGCTCATTGTCAAGAGTGCGATCATCGAAACCACTTGGGATTTCTCAAACATAGTTTCCCCCCGTATTTGAAACTCGCTAGTCGCGCGAAAACCGTGCGACGCTGTTGCCGTGCTCGGAATCGAACAAGCACACTGATCTTACCCAAAATGTGGTTGCATTGACAGATTGTCGCAGCTGAACCCTCGTTCGATTGAGCGCACCGCCAATGATTGAACCGACCGACCGATCGCAAAGGAGCCGAATATGCTTCCATAGTAGCAGGAAATTCGGTTGCCCTAGCACTCTCACCTAGTGGCCGGGTTGGGCCAATGGCATGCGTTCGTGGCCGCATGATGTCGGGTCCGTTTTCTGGTTAATATTGGACGCCACGAGCGGGGTTTCTCGCTCCTCCCAGGTGCCGGTCAATAGGATTTCGGCAAGTCCAACACCCGCTCGGCGATATGGCTGAGGATCAGTTGCTGGCTGACCGGGGTCAACCTGTTGATCCAGACCTCGCGCAGTAGCCGCTCCACATGGAATTCCCGGGCATAGCCCATGCCGCCATGGGTCATCACCGCCCGCTCGCAAGCGCGGTATCCGGCCTCGGCGCCAAGATACTTAGCCGCGTTTGCCTCCGGCCCGCAGGGCTTGCCCACATCATAGAGCCCGGCGGCGCGCAGAGTGACCAGCCAGGCAGCTTCGAGTTCAGCCCAGCTTTGCGCCAACGGGTGCTGGATCGACTGGTTCTGGCCGATCGGACGGCGGAAGACCTCCCGCTCGCGGGCATAAGCCGCGGCGCGGTCGAGCGCCTGGCGGCCAATCCCCACCGCCTCGGCGGCCAACAGGCACCGCTCTGGGTTCATGCTGTCTAGGATATAACGGAACCCCCTGCCCTCCTTGCCGATCCGGTCGCGCGCCGGTACCCGCAGCCCGTCATAGAAAACCATGTTCGAGTTGACCGCGTGACGGCCCATCTTCGGGATCTCGCGGATCTCCACATGGGCGGGGTCAAGCACGGCGAAGAACAGAGACAATCCATCGGTCGGCCGCGCCGCGTCAAACTCTGCGGTCCGCGCAAGCAGCACGCATCGCTGCGCCTGCTGGGCGGTCGAGGTCCAGATCTTGCGGCCCGAGATCACGTAGTCGTCGCCTTCGCGCCGCGCTTCAGTCTTGATGCGGGTGGTGTCGAGCCCAGCATCGGGCTCGGTCACCCCGAAGCATGTGATCAGGTTGCCCTCGATGATCGAGGGCAGCCATTCCCGTTTCTGGTCGTTGGTGCCGTGTTTCACGATCGCTTGCGGCCCGAAAATGTTCATGTGGATGGTGCTGGCCGCCGACATGGCCCCGGGAGAATTCGCCACTGCCTCCATCATGACCGCCGCCTCGGTGACGCCGAGGCCCGAGCCGCCATATTCCTCGGGCAAAGCGATCCCCAGCCAGCCGCCTGCCGCCACCGCCTTGCGGAAGTCATCCGGGAACGCGCCACTCGTGTCCCGGTCCAGCCAATAGGTGTCGTCGAAGGGTTCCATCAGGCGGCGGATCGCGTCGCGGATCGCCTGTTGCTCGTCTGTCAGATCGCCCGGGATCATGCTTGTCTCTTACGCCAGCGGCGGGTTGCCAGTTCCTCGATCAACCAGAACTGTGCCATGCCGATCAGCATGGCGGCAATCGCCACGCCGAAACCCCAATCGTAGCCGCCGGTAACCTCGTAGAGCCATCCGGCAACCCAGGCCCCGAAGGCACCGCCCAGCCCCATGCCGATCATGATCGCCCCGAAGACCGCGCCCACCTGGCCCGGAAACAACTTTGCGACCAAGGACGACACGATTGGCCCGCGCGATCCCATCGCGCCGCCAAAGCCCAGAAGGAACAGAGCCAGCAGCCATGGATTGGGCCCGGTGGCAAGGGCCGATAGGGCCAGGATGCCGATGATCGAACAGGTGAAAGTAGCCGTCGCGATGGCGCGCCCGCCGAACCGGTCGGCGAGCCAGCCCGCGCCGACGATCCCAACAAGCGCGGCAAAGCTGTTCAGGCCGAAGAAGAAAGTCGCCGTGATGGGCGCGTAGCCAGCTTCCTCCAGATAGACCACCGCCTGGACCTGGATGGCATAGGTTGCGACCGAGGCCGTGAAGAACACCATGAACATGCCCCAGAAGGGCGCCTTCGACAGATATTGTGGCCTCAAAGCCATGGGCCTCGGCCGGGGCGACAGCTTGACCACGGCGCCCTCTCCGATCCGCTTCCACGGCAGGATCAGGATCACCGTGCCCAGGATCAACATGGCCGTGCCCAGCACTTCGTAGGCCCAGCGCCAGCCATGGGCGTCGATCATCAGCCGCGCGGCGGGGGCCAGCATCATCGCGCCAGCGGCGAGCCCCGCATAGGCGACACCGGTAACAAGTCCCAGATTGCGGTCGAACCAGCGCGCCAGCACGCCTGTCGCAGGCGTCATGCCGGTGGCCGCCGCGCCGATGCCCACAAGGACACCGAGGCCCAGATAGCCCTGCCAAAGCGCTTCCATCCGGCTGGCGATCAGGAAGCCGAGCCCATAGGCGGCGAGCCCGCCCACATAGACGACGCGCCCGCCAAGCCGGTCGAAGGTCATGCCGATCAGTGGACCGCCGATGCCTATCCCGATCATGAAAACCGAGTAGATCGACGAGACCTCGGCCCGGCTCCATTGGAATTCGATAAGGAACGAGCCGTAGAAGACGGCGAACGTCTCGCCCGCGCCGCGCGCAACCGTATTGAGCAGGAAACAAAGCGCCATCACGCCGATGGCAGCGGTGGTGAACTCGCTGGGCTTTGCGGGCACGTGTTCGGTCATCGCCGCATCCTCGCCGTGCCCGGCTTGGCGATCCAGCTAGGCTTGGAAAGGATCAGATACCGGATGGGCTGCAAACCGAAGCCCCGGCCCCCGAGCCGGGGCCTCCCACCGCTGCGCGCAGGCCGACGAGGTCCCGGGTCAAGCCCGGAACATTGGCAGGCGTCACTACCCCCGCAAAAGCGCCGGCAGCCAGGTGACGATCTCGGGGAACATGACCAGTCCGGCGATTGTCAGAAGATCGGCAATGAAAAATAGAAGGATACCCCGGAAAACGTGCGCCAGGGGAATCTGCGGCTGCACGCCGTTGACCACGAAGCAATTGAGCCCGATCGGTGGTGTGATCAGGCAGACCTCGGCCATTTTCACGACAATGATCCCGAACCAGATCGATGCCTCGGTCGCGTCCAGCCCGAAGGCGGAGTCCTCGCGGGTCACGTAGTCCCCGCCGTTCAGCGCCATCACCGCCGGGTAGAAGATTGGCAAGGTCACCAGCAACATGCCGATCGCGTCCATGAACATACCCAGGACGGCATAGCCGATCAGGATTGCGAAAAGGATGACGTAGGGGTTGTAAGGCAGATCGACGATCCACTGGCTGAACGCCTGGGGCACGGTCGAGTAGTTGAGGAAGGTGACGAAGATGAAGATGCCCCAGATCAGCGTGAATATCATCACGGTTAGGCGCGCCGTATCCATCAACGCTTCCTTCAGGCCGCCGAACCGCATCCCTTGCGTCACCGCGATGACCAGCACCACGAAAGCCCCCAAGGCGCCCGCCTCGGTCACCGTCGCCCAACCGTCGTAGATCGCGGTGATGATGATCATCGCGACAATGACAATTGGGATGACGCCGGGCAGCGAGCGGAACCGCTCGGACCATGAGAACCCAGTGACCGGCGGCCCGGCATCGGGCTTGAATTTCGCCCAAAGGACAATGATGCCCGCATAGACAAGCGCAGAAAAGATGCCCGGCAAAAAGCCCGCAAGTAGCAGCGCACCGACCGATTCCTCGACGATCAGCGCATAGATCACCAGGATCGCCGAGGGTGGGATCAGGGTGGCGAGCGTGCCCCCCGCTGCGACCACGCCGGCAGCAAGCTTGGTGTCGTAGTTGAACCGCAGCATCTCCGGTATTGCGACCCGGCTGAAGACGGCGGCCGTGGCCGTGGACGCGCCGGAGACTGCGGCAAAGCCCGCCTGGGCCATGACGGTCGCCACCGCCAACCCGCCCGGCAGCCAGCCAATCCATTTGCGGGCTGCATCGAAAAGCTTCGAGGTCATGCCTGCGTGGAATGCCAGAAACCCGATCAGGATGAAGGGCGGCAGAACCGAGAGCGCGTAGAGCGAGGTCTTGGCGTAGGGCACCGTACCCGCCTGTGCCGCGCCGGGGGTGAAGCCGATCATCTCGACCAGGCCGACGAAGCCGGCGATGGCCGCGGCGAAGGCAATCCGCACGCCCAAAAGCGCCAGTCCGAACAACAGAACGATACAGATGACCCCGACCAGAAGTGGCCCGCAGGCTGCCCCCGGTTCGGTCTCGGTCGCCGCGAATAGGCAGTAGTCAAAATTATAGCCGATGCCGAAAAGCGCACCCGGAACATCCGCCTCGGGCCCAAGCAGCCACTGGATCATGATGCGTCCTCGTCCGCATCACCCAGGGCTTCGCGGATTTCCTCCTGTGCCTGTTCGGCAATGTCCATCTGAACCACGACGCCAACCGGGGTGAGACCGGGGTTTATCGCCAGACGCAAGGCGCCGATGGTTTGCACGAAAGCCCGGAAGGAAAGGAGCGCGAACGCAATCGGCACCAAGAGCTTCGACGGCCAGGTATCGATCTCGGCATCCGTCGTGGAATCGCCGATCTGGTAGGCATCGGCGAAGAAATTCCACGAGAAGATCATCAGCAGAATCGCGATCATCAAGGTCATCAGCGCAGCGAAGGTCTCGACCGACCACAGAAGCCGCCCATCAAAGCGCTGGATCAGGATGTCCATGCGAATATGGGTGCCGAGCCGCTGGCAATACGAGATCCCCAAGATCGCCAGGATCGGCATCGCCAGCTCGATCATGTCGATATAGCCGAAGATTGGGCTGTTGAAGAGCCACTTGGCGTTCAGCACCACCTGGACGACGCCCAATAGCACCAGGAAAAGCGTCGCCGCGGCGGCCAGGAAGTTCATCAGGTTCTCGGGCGCCCGGATCACTCGGTCGAGATGCCATACCAGTCGGCCCAACCCATCCGGGGGCGGGTTAGGCAGCACGCTATCGTGGCTGGAAGACATGGATTGCGTGGTTCAGGGGCGGACCGGTGGCCCGCCCCGTCCGAGGATTACTGGAACTTCTCTTGCGCTTCCTCGACCAGTTCGAAAAGGCGCTCGAGCACCGCCTTGGCGTCGGTCTGGTCTTTGTAGTCTTTGATGAACTTCTTATAGACCGGCTCGCCCGCGACCTGCTTGAACTCGGCGATGGTCGCGTCGTCATAGACGATCTTTTCCATCTTCTGCTCGAAGGCGGGCAGGTTCTTCGCGTCCGCCTCTTCGTATTTGTCGATCATCGCCTGGGTGACCTCGTCCTTGAGGCTCATCAGCAGGTCCTGATACTGGGACGGCAGCTTCTCGTAAGCCGTCTTGTTGAAGACCATCGGGCACTCCGAAGATCCTGGCTGCAGGTTCGCGGTATACCAGGTCGCCAGTTCGTTGATCTTGTAGGCCGCGTGGGCATAGCTGAACGGGAACGAAACGGCATCGACACCGCCGCGCTGCATCAGCGTGTAGGTCTCGGCCGCCGGCACGGTCTGCCGGGTGGCGCCCAGCACCTCCATCGCCTGGCCGACACCGCCGCCCGCGCGCACGCGCATGCCCTTCCAGTCGGCAAGCGTCTTCGGTGCTTTGCCGGTCCCCAGGAACTCATACTGCGGCAACAGCGTCGAGGCATAGGCGATGGCATTCCACTGCTCCATGTCCCGGACCATCGCCGGGTGCTCCATCAGCTTGTTGCGCACATAGGCCGAGACCCGGAAATCGCCCAAGGGCACGAAGGGCATCGAATAGACCATGAAGGCCGGATTCTTACCGGGGCTGTAAAAATTGCAGAACATCGCGCCCTCAAAGGCATTGTTCTTGAGCCCGTCCAGGTTCTCGCGGCTCTTGGCCAGCTGGCCGCCATAGAAGATCTGGATCTTGAACTTGCCGCCGGTCTCGGCCGAGACGCGTTCGGCCAGCTTCTCGACGCCGGCGGTAAACGCGCGCGGCTTGCCCCAGGTCGACCATTTCCAGAAGACGCTGGGCCCGTCGACATTCTGGGCGCTGGCAATGCCGGTCGCGGCCAGCGACACGGCGGCGGCCAGCAAGGCGGATTTGACCAGGTTCTTCATTGTGTTTCCTCCAGATCTTGTTTTTTCGTTGCGATGCCTCGCCGCCGATCCCGGCACGAGGGTCCAGGCCACTAAACCCCAGCAACCGTGAAATTACAACGCCGTGACGGGGTTAGAGCCGCTTGGCAATCTCTTCGTGCATCACCTCGGTGGCCCCGCCGCCGATCGAGTGGATGCGCGCATCGCGGTAGAGACGCTCGATCTCCATGCCGCGCATATAGCCCGAGCCGCCATGGAGCTGCAGGCAGGTATGGGCGACATGCTGGACCATCTCGGCCGCGTGCACCTTGACCATCGAGACCTCGCGCACGCAGTCGATCCCTTGGGCGTCGAGCCATGCGGTGTGGTGGACCAATTGCTTAGCCGCCGCTGCGCGGGCCGCGCAATCGGCCAGATTCTGGCGCACCGTTTGCTTTTCCCAAAGCGGGCCGCCGAAGGCCTGCCGGGTCCGGACATGCTCAAGCGTGATCTCGATGGCCCGTTCCGCTTCGCCGACCGCCATGGCACCGATCACCAGGCGCTCTTTCTGGAAGTTCTCCATGATCTGATAGAAGCCCCTGCCCTCCTCGCCAAGCAGCGCGTCGGCGGGCAAACGGCAATCCTTGATGCGAAGCTCCGCCGTATCCGAGGAATGCCAGCCCAGTTTGTCGAGCTTGCGCGCCACTTCGAAGCCCGGTGTCCCGCGTTCTACGATGAACAGGGAAAGTCCGCGCGAGGACTTCGCCTCTGGGTCGGTGCGCGTGGCAACGAAGTAGAGGTCGGCCAGCGCCCCGTTGGTTATGAACGTCTTGGCGCCGTTCAGGATCCAGCCGTTGCCTGCGCGCTCGGCCCGCGTTGTCAGCCCGGCCACGTCCGACCCGGCGCCTGGCTCGGTGACCGCGATGGCGGTGACCATCTCGCCCCGAATGATCGCCGGCATGTAGCGCGCCTTCTGCTCGGAACTGCCGAAACGCGCCAGGTGGGGCGAGGCCATGTCGGTGTGGACCAGAACGCCTGCGGCGAGTCCGGAAAGGCCAGCCCTGCCCAGTTCCTCCGCCAATACAATACTGGCAAAGACATCCATCCCGGCGCCGCCATATTCCTCGCCGTAGCGCGCGCCCAGGAAACCGAGCGCGCCCATTTCCCGGAAAACCGCGCGAGGCACCTCGCCGGCGGCCTCCCACGCATCGGCGTTGGGACGGATTGCCTCGATGACGAACCGGCGTATCTGATCGCGGAAGAGGTCGTGCTCGGGCGAGAAGTAGATCGAACGCGTCTCAGACATCGAAAACCTTACCCGGGTTGAAAATCCCCGCCGGGTCGAAGGCGCGTTTAAGGCTTCGCATCATCCCCAACTCGACCGGAGATTTGTAATGCGCGAGTTCGCCCTTGCGCAGCCGCCCAACCCCATGCTCGGCGGTAATCGACCCGCCCATGTCAGCGACGATATCATGGACGATGCGATTGACAGCTTCTGTCTCCGCCTCCCAGCGTTGCCGGCCCCAATCACGCGGTTCGATGGGGTTGTAGTGCAGATTGCCGTCGCCCGCATGGCCGAAGGTGCAAGTGACATGGCCGGGATAGGTTTTTGTGAGCGCCGCATCAGCCTGGGCGATGAATTCCGGAATCGCTGATACCGGGACCGAAATGTCGTGCTTGATACCGAAGCCCGCCCGGCGCTGGACCTCGGCCTGTTCCTCGCGGATCGCCCAGATCGCGTCCGCTTGAGCGCCGGAAGCAGCGATGATCGCGTCGGTCACGAGCCCAGCTTCGAAGGCATTGGCCAATGCCTCCTCCAGCGGTTCGCGCAAACTACCGGGGGCTTCCTGTCCGGCCAGGTCCATTAGAACGCGCCAGGTCCGCACGCCTTCCATGGGATCGGGGTGACCGAGTGTCTCGGTGGCGAGCGAGAAGCAGTTGCGGTGGATCAATTCGAAGGCGCTGACTGCCTCGCCCATTGCGCTTTTCATATACGCGAGCAGTCCGATCCCCGCCTCGGCGCTCGCCACCTCGACCAAAGCGGTCTGACGCTCCCGCGGCCTGGAGAAAAGTTTGAGGACCGCTCCGGTGATGATGCCGAGCGTCCCCTCCGCCCCGATGAAAAGCTGCTTCAGGTCATAGCCCGCATTGTCCTTGCGCAGCCCGCGCAGCCCGTCCCAGACCTCGCCCTGGCCAGTCACGACCTCCAGCCCCAGCACCATGGCGCGCGCAGTCCCGTATCGCACCACATGGATACCGCCCGCGTTGGTCGAGAGGTTGCCACCGATCTGGCAGGTGCCGCGCGAGCCTATGGAGAGGGGAAACAGCCGGTCCACCTCCTCGGCCGCCTGCTGCACCGCCTCCATGGTGACGCCAGCCTCGACGGTAATGGTGTCGTTCAACGGATCGACCGCGCGGATGCGGTTGAGACGGGTCAGCGACAGGACCACCTCGTTGCCCGCAATACGAGGCAGCCCCGCGCCAGTCAGCCCGGTATTTCCGCCCTGGGGCACGATTGGGGTACGGGTCTCGGCGCAGATCGTGACCAACGCCGCAACCTTTTCGGTCGTGTCGGGCCGGAGAACCAGGGGCGTCGCCCCGGTCTCGCCGTCGCGGAAAGGCGTGCAATAGGCGGCGGTATCGGCGGGACCGTCCAGGAACCCGCCCGGTCCGGCGGCCCGCTTGAGCCGGTCGAGAACACCGCTTTCGATCATATCTTGGCGAACTTCGCCATGGCTTCGCGGAACGTGAGACCCTGATCCAGCTCGCGCATCGCCCGAGCATCGTCGGCGGCGTAAGCCGTGGCCATGTCGGCTACTTCCGCCGCGTGGGCGGCCGGGATGGCGACGATGCCAATGCCGTCCGCCACGATCGCGTCACCTGGGTCGACGCGGATGCCGGATAGCGTTACCTGCACGCCGATCGCCTCGACCCGAATCCGGGTCTTACCGGTGGTCGGCACCATGTGGCGGGCGAAGGCCGGAAAGCCGATCTCGCAGATCTCCTCGCGGTCACGGATGCCGCCATCGACGATCAACCCGTCGATCCCCTTCAGATGCGCCGCGTAAGACGCCGTGCCGCCCCAGGTCGAGATCGGGGCGCCGCCATTGGCAACCACGACCACGTCGCCCGGACCCGCAGCGTCGATCATTTCGCCCACCCTGAAATCCGAGGCCGGGAAGGCGCCTTTGGGCCCAGTCATCTCGAGCACCGTCACCGCGCGGCCGACACAGCGCATGTCCGTCCCAGCGGGCGAGAGGCCGGTGATCACCGCCTCCAACCCCAGATCCTCGAGCGCATTGGCCAGTGTGGGCGTGTTCAGTTCCTGCAGCAGACCGAGTATCTCGTCCGATACGTTCATTTCTCCCCCTTGCCGCCGCGCATCAGCACAGCAATGACGCCCAGGTTCGCGAGCGCGATGATGATATAAGGCACCACATAGCCGCCAGTGAATTCGATCAGCGCCCAGAAGACCGGCGCCGTCCCCATCCAGCCGATCGAAAGGAACGAGAACGCGCGGCCGTTCATCTCGGCCAGCTCATCGTCAGCCACCTCGAAGCTCATCGCGGTGACGAAAACCGGGTTCCAGCATTGCCCCGATACCCCGCAGGCGACCGCCAGCGGCACGAGCAGCCAAACCGGCGTGTCCGGCCCGACATTCAGCATGGCGCCGACGGTGATCACGGTAACGACGGCAATTCCCGCCAACACCGCGTGTGGCCGCTCGGTTCGGTCGCAGAGCCAGCCGAGCACCGGGCGGCCCAAGAGCGCGGTCAGGTGTAGGTTGGACGCGAAAATGCCGGCGGCGACCGGGTCGAGACCCGCCACCTCCAGCAGATAGAGGTAGGAAAAGAACGTCACCGCCGTCTGGGTGATGGCGAAGATCTGGCCCGCGCCCCAGAGGAAACGCAAATGAGCCGGAACCCTGAACCGCCCGCGGATACCAAGCCAGAAGGATCGTCGCTCGGCCACCCGTGCCCGCCCCTCGCCGCCGAGCCGGAAAAGGGGCCGCGCCGCCCACGCGAAGGCGGCGCCCGCCACCAGCACCAGCGCAACCGCGTAGACTCCCATTTGCCAGCCTGCGATCAGCATAAGCGGTGGAAGCAACCTGCCGATCACCGCGGCTGCGGCGGGCACCGAGGAATGGCGGATCGACAGGAAGAGGCCACGCATCCGGCGCTCGGCGCTTTGGGCCACCAGGGTCATGCTGACCGCACCCTGCGGACCATAGAAGAGCCCAAACAGAAAAGCCGAAAGCATGGTCGCGCTCCAAAGCGCTGCCAGGTTCAACAGCATTGCCGCCGCCATACCGATCAGCACCAGAGCGATTGCTCCCATGCCGCCAAAACGCCCCGCAAGAAGCCCGGTGAATGGGCTCGAGAAGAAGGTGCCGAGGAAAATGAAGCTGACCGCCAGCCCGAAATCGCGCTCGTTCAGCCCGGTTTCGCGCGCCAGTTCCGGCGCTAGCAAGCTGTAGGCCCAGAACCCAACGGCGGCAGCACCTTGCGTTGCCATGGCGCCTAGCAACACAGCGACCGGGCGCGGGCTGGCGGGTGTCGCGGCGTCGGTTTGGCTCATACGGCAGGTCCCTTGGGCACCGGCGGGGGCCGTGCTAGCCTATACTGGAAAAGCCGCGCCCAAGGGGCGAACGGCCAAGGCAAACTAGGGTATCACAATGGTGATCACCGAGGCCCAACCTGTTCCGCGGGTGACCTGCGAGGCGACCGAGTGGATTGCCTCGGGGGCCGCGCCAACACCGGCCGCCCGTATCTGGGCGCGTCACGCCCTGCTCGACTGGCTGGGAGTAACCATCGCCGGCATGGACGAACCCTTGGTGTCGATCCTGCGTGAGGAGATGGGAAGACCGGGGTCCTGCACCCTAATCGGTGGTGGCTCGGTCGACCCACACACCGCCGCGCTGATCAACGGCGCGGCGGGTCACGCGCTCGACTACGACGACGTGGTCTCGGCCCTGAACGGTCACCCCACCGCGCCGGTCGCGCCCGCCGTCTTGGCCCTGGCCGAAGAAACCAAGACAAGCGGCGCGGCGGTGATCGACGCGCTGATCGTGGGCGTCGAGGTCGAGGCCGCGCTGGGCGCCATGACTGGCGGCTCGCATTACGAAAAGGGTTTCCATGCCACCGGCACGCTCGGCACCCTTGGCGCGGCGGCGGGTTGCGCCAGGTTGCTGGGCTTGGATGCGGTGCAGACCAGCTGGGCGCTGGGCATCGCCGCTTCCCAAGCCGCTGGGTTGAAATGCAATTTCGGCACGATGACCAAGCCCTTCCATGTGGGCAAGGCAGCGGCCAATGGCCTGCTCGCCGCGCGCCTGGCGGCCCGTGGCTTCACCGCAAATCCGGAGGCCATCGAGGCCTCGGCTGGTCTGATGTGGACCCAGGCGCCGGATTTCGCACCAGCCCCGTTCCGTCCCGACCCGGCGGCGCCGATGCATGTGGAGCACCTGCTCTTTAAGTATCATGCTGCCTGCTATCTGACCCATGCACCGATGAATGCGATAATCGCGCTGCGCGAGCGCCATGGGCTGACGCTCGACGACATGGCCGAGATGACCATCACGGTCAGCCCCAGGCTCCGGGATGTCTGCAACATCCAGGAACCGGCAACTGGGCTGGAGGTGAAGTTCTCGCTGCGCCACACTGGCGTCTTGGCGCTGGCCGGGGCGCAGACGGCGTCGCTGGATGCCTATACCGATGAGGTCGCGCACGATCCCGAGCTCGTCACCGCGCGCGGCCAGACGCGCGTCGCCATCAACCCGGACCGGGATTGGATGACGGGCCATGTGGCGATCCATCTGACGGATGGGCGCGTGCTGACAGCGGAGGCGGATGCCGGCCAACCGGCATCGGATACCGATGCTCAGTGGGATGCCCTGGGCACGAAATTCTCCGCTCTGGTGCCTCCGGTCCTCGGCGCGGACAGGGCACAGGCCTTGATTGACGCCATCTCCGGGATCGAGCAGATGGAGGATATTGGGGCTCTGATGACCCTGACCCGTTGACCCTTGCGCAGCGTTCGGCACAACTCGGCCCATGCCTGGCACACTGGAACACATCCACATCACGCCGAAAGGCCGAGAGCCGATGCAACCGTTGACCGAGGCGAATCTGATCGCCGGTCAGGGGATCGAGGGCGACCGCTATTTGCTCGGCACCGGCACCTATTCGCAAAAGCCTGAACCTGGGCGCCAGGTCACGCTGATCGAGGCGGAAACGCTGGAAGCCCTCGCCCGCGACCACGGGATCGAGCTGACCCCGGACCAGCATCGCCGCAACCTGACCGTCTGCGGGGTCGCGGTGAACCATTTCGTTGGTTGCCGGTTGCGGATTGGCGAGGTTGTCATCGAAGGCACGCGCCTCAACGTCCCATGCAAGTATCTGGAACTTGTCACCGGCAAGGCCGTCTATCAGCCCCTGCTCAATCGCTCGGGCCTCAATTGCATCATAGTCCAAGGCGGCACGGTTCGCCTGGGCGACCCAGTTGCGCCACTTTGAGATTACCCATGACCAACCTGCCCGAGATCGACGCGAACCGCCTCTGGGCGCGGCAGACCGAGATGGATGGAATCGGCGCGACCCCAGGTGGCGGGATCCACCGGCTCGCATTGGGCGAGGCGGATATAGAGGCTCACCGGAGGCTGAACGACTGGGCCCGAGCGCGCGGCTGGGGCGTGCTGCTGGACGACATCGGCAATATGTTTCTGCGCCGAGAGGGTGCTGACCCGTCGCTTCCACCGGTTTCCAGTGGCTCGCACACCGATAGCCAGCCGATGGCCGGGCGTTTCGACGGCATGTTCGGGGTGTTGGCGGCGCTGGAGGCACTTGAGACGATCGACGATGCGGGTATCGAGACCCGCCACCCGATCGAAGTCGCGATCTGGAACAATGAGGAAGGCCCACGCTTTACACCTGCCTGCATGGGTTCGGCCACCTATGCCGGAGTCCAGGCGTTGGAAAAGATGCTGGCGGCAGAAGATCCGGACGGGGTTACCATGGGTCAATGCGTCGCCGACCTGAGGGCCGCCCTGCCCGATGCCGGCCGCCGCGAATTGGGCGAGCCCTTCGCCGCCTTCATCGAGGCCCATATCGAGCAGGGCATCACACTTGAAGGCTACGGCAACGTCATCGGCGTGGTGACGGGCATGCAAGGCTACCGCCGGTTCCGGGTCGAGGTGACTGGCCAGGACGCCCATTCCGGCACCACCCCGCGCTCACGCCGGAGGGATGCGTTCGTGGCTGCAACACAGATGGCGGAGGCGCTTCGCCAAGCGTTCTTGGATGAGACCGACACGATGCGTTTCACCATCGGCCGTTTCGAGGTCCTGCCCGGCGGCATCTCGGTCGTGCCGGGCCGTGTGGTCTTCACCATCGACATGCGTCATCCTTCCTCCGAGACCCTGGCGGCCGAGGGAGACCGGGTGGTGGGTATCTGCAAGGATCTAAAGGGCGACTGCGAGGTATCGGTAACCGAATTCATCACTTCGGCCTCGATGGAGTTTCCGGAGGAGATGCGCGCCCGCATCGAGGCCGCCGCCACCGCTCGTGGCTTCCCAAACCAGCGGATCTACTCCGCCGCCAGCCACGACGCGCGCCACATCTCGCGCCTAGGCCCCGCCGGCATGATCTTCATTCCGTGTTGGGAGGGGATCAGCCATAACGAGGCCGAAAGCGCGACCAAGGAGGATTGCGCGGCGGCGGCCCAGGTGATTGCCGATGTGCTGATCGAGTTGGCGGTTTAACGATTGTTGGAGCAGGTTTTGCGATTGCTGTTCCATCTCATGCCCGGCCTAGAGCCTATCGCTTTTATTCGGCGCCGCTCAATTTTTCCGTCATCCCCGCGCAGACGGGGATCTGGTTCCACACGACGAGATCCTCCGCCTTCGCGGAGGATGACGGTCACGAGGGACTGCCTCAGATAAGGCGCAAACCGCATCAGAGCCGGGCATCCTGGCGTTGGACCCTGGATTGCCAGATCAAGCCGCGCAATGACGGGATGCAAAGTGGATCGGGCCTGACGAAACCTGCTCTAGCGACTCACGGGGATGCCACACGAAATCATGCCGTCGCGGAGGTCGACGGCGGATCGCGCCAATTGGATCAGCCGCGGCCGGTTTGGGGGCGGGACCGGGGGCCGGATCAGGCCATGACCTGCTGATCAGCGGCCTCGGCCATGGGCTGCGGATCGCGAAGCACGTAACCCCGGCCCCAAACCGTCTCGATATAGTTCTCGCCTTCGGTCGCGACGGACAATTTCTTGCGGAGTTTGCAGATGAAAACGTCGATGATCTTCACTTCGGGTTCGTCCATGCCGCCATAGAGGTGATTCAGGAACATTTCCTTCGTCAGCGTGGAACCTTTGCGGAGCGAGAGGAGTTCCAACATCTGAGATTCCTTGCCGGTCAGATGCACGGGGTGCCCGTTGGCCTCGACCGTCTTGGCATCCAGATTGACCGCGATCTTGCCCGTGCGGATGATCGATTGCGCATGACCTTTCGAGCGGCGGACAATCGCGTGGATCCGCGCGACCAGTTCCTCTTTGTCGAAGGGCTTTGTCAGATAATCGTCAGCACCAGCGCCGAAGCCTTTGATTTTACTGTCGGTTCCCTCCATGCCCGTGAGGATCAGCGTGGGCGTCTCGATCCGCGCCAGGCGCAGTTTGCGCAGCACATCATAGCCGTCCATGTCGGGAAGGCTGAGATCGAGCAGGATCAGGTCATAATCATACAGCTTTGCGAGTTCGATTCCCTCCTCACCGGAATCGGTGACATAGGTGTTCAGCTCGGCCTTTCGAAGGATGAGCTCGATACTCTCAGCCGTCGACGGATCATCTTCGATCAACAACACGCGCATGGGCTTCTCCGCAGGGTCCCGCAACGATCATCGCCAAAGGTTAATCGCAACGAGGTAAACGGAAGGTTACCGCCTCGGGAAATAACGCGGAACTTCACTCGGAAGTTCCGCGCCGCTGCGATATTTTCGTGACCCTGAGGCCCCGAAGTCCGTGCTCGCTGAGCCCGGACTTCCAACATTCGAATTCTTCGTCGCTAATTTCATAGCGTTTGCAGGCCTCCTCGCGGGAGATCAGGCCGCCTTCCACGGCCGCCACGACCTTTGCCTTCCGTCGCGGCACCCAGCGCCGGATCGCCGCGGGCGGCAGATCTGCGCAGGTCATCTTCTCGCCGTCTGGTCCGATCACATAGGGAATCGTTTCGTGATCATCCATTTCCACCCACACTCTCAGCAGTCATTCGGCGCGTATCCTATGTCCCTGGCATTAAAGAGAAATGAAAAGACCCTTGCTGCGCCTGGGAGTTTTCTTTTCAACGCGATCCGGCTATGACGCGGGCTATGTTGAAAACTGCTCTCAAGACGAACCGCCTCGGTTTCGCCAAGGCTCCCGCCGCGACCCGTGTCGTCGTGGCGATGTCGGGCGGCGTGGACAGTTCGGTCGTCGCCGCGATGCTGGCGCGCGAGGGCTACGACGTGGTCGGGATCACCCTTCAGCTCTATGACCACGGTGCGGCATTGGCCAAGAAGGGTGCATGTTGCGCAGGCCGGGACATCCACGATGCACGCCGCGTCGCGTCGGAATTCGGCTTTCCGCATTATGTTCTGGACTATGAAGATCAATTCCGCGAAGCGGTAATCGATGAGTTTGCGGACCAGTATCTGGCCGGAGCGACCCCGATACCCTGCATCCGGTGCAACGAGAAAGTGAAGTTTCGCGACCTTCTGGCCACTGCACAGGAGCTCGGGGCGGATTGCCTGGCGACCGGCCACTACATCCAGCGGCGCGACGGGCCGGCGGGACCGGAATTGCACCGCGCGGCGGATCCGCAGCGAGATCAGTCCTACTTCCTGTTCACGACCACCCGCGAACAGCTATCGTATCTGCGCTTCCCGTTGGGGCATCTGACCTCGAAGGCCGAAACACGGGCATTGGCCGCCGAGTTCGGGCTAGCGGTTGCTGACAAGCCTGATAGCCAGGACATCTGTTTCGTGCCATCGGGCAACTACGCCGCGGTGATCGAGAAACTGCGCCCCGGAGCGGCGGAGCCAGGCGACATCGTCGATTTGGCTGGAAACGTGCTGGGAGAGCATGCGGGCGTCACCCACTACACGGTCGGCCAGCGCCGGCGTCTGGGAATCGGCGGCGGCGAACCGCTTTTCGTGATCCGGCTCGACCCGGAGGCGCGCCACGTCGTCGTCGGCCCGCGCGCGGCGCTTGCCACGCACAGAATAGCGGTCTCTGGTGTCAATTGGATTGGCGACGCCGATTTCGGGGACGTGCCCGGCGTGGGCTGGGAGGCGCTGGTCAAGGTCCGCTCCACGCGTCCGCCAGCGCCTGCACAGATCCGCCCGCTTACCGCCACCACGGCCGAGGTAGAACTGACTACGCCGGAAGAAGGCGTCGCCCCGGGTCAGGCCTGCGTCTTCTACGGGCTCGATGGCTCGCGGGTGCTCGGCGGCGGCTGGATCGGGCGCGGATGATGCACTACAGCCCGCTGACTGATCCCTGTCCCTTGCCCTACGATCCTTTCAAAAGCTGCACGGTGCCGCGGCCCATTGGCTGGCTCTCGACCATCTCGTCCGACGGCGTGGCCAACCTCGCCCCGTTCTCGCAGTGGCAAAACCTGACCTTCGACCCGCCGATGGTGATGTTCGCCGCGAATCAGTCAGTGCTAGGCGGGCGCAAGGACACCGTTGTGAATGCCGAGCAAACCGGTTGGTTCGTCTGGAATATGGCGACCTGGGACGTGCGTGAGGCCGTCAACATCTCCGCCATGGCGCTGACGCCGGACGTGGACGAGTTCAAGCGTGCGGGCCTCACCAAGGCACCCTGCATCGACGCACCGGGCCCCCGCGTTGCCGAAAGCCCCTGCCATTTCGAATGCGAATACCTGCAGACCGTCCGCCTGCCCGGCAATTCCGAGATCGGCACCGTCGACATGGTGATCGGCCGCGTCGCTCGGATCCATATCGACGAGGCGATCGTCGGCGACGACGGCAAGCTCGACATCGCCGCCATTCAGCCGATCGCTCGCATGGGCTATTACGACTACGCAGTGGTGCGCGAGACCTTCGAGATGCGCATCCCCGGCGCGACCGAGGCGGAAGCCGCGGGTCTGGAAGGCAAGACCTAACTCGGGTTTCGCGGTATATAAAATGCCGCCGCGCGCCGGTGCCCGACTCACCTTCCAGCAAGGACCTTTTGATGGCCGATCTCGCCCCCGTCCTCTCTCATCTCGATTCCGATGCTGACCAAGCGGTCGAACGCCTGTTCGAGCTGCTGCGCTGCCAATCGATTTCGACCGACCCAGCCTATGATGCGGAATGCCAGAAGGCGGCGGAGTGGTTGGCAACGGACTTGAACGGAATCGGCTTCGAGGCCCGTGTCGCCGAGACGCCGGGGCAGCCGATCGTCGTCGCTCATGATTTGACGGCTGACGGCCCACATCTTATGTTCTACGGCCACTACGACGTGCAGCCTGTCGATCCGCTGAACCTTTGGGACAGCGAGCCGTTCGACCCTGCGGTCCGCACCCGTGACGACGGCTCGCGTTATATCTCCGGCCGCGGATCATCGGATGACAAGGGTCAGCTGATGACCTTCGTCGAGGCCTGCCGCGCCCACAAGGCGGTCCATGGCGCGCTGCCCTGCAAGGTGACGATCCTGCTGGAGGGCGAGGAGGAATCGGGCGGCGCCAGCCTGCCACCGTTCCTTGACGCTAACCGCGACGAGCTGACCGCCGATATCGCCCTGATCTGCGACACCGGAATGTGGGACGCCAGGACCCCAGCCATCACCACCATGCTGCGTGGCAATTTTGCCGAGGAGGTGACCGTCAAAGCCGCGAGCCGTGACCTGCATTCCGGCATGTATGGGAGCGCCGCAGCCAACCCGATCCATATTCTGACGCGCATCCTGGCTGAGATCCATGACGGGCGTGGCAAGGTCACGATCCCGGGTTTCTATGACGGGATCGAGCCGCTGCCGAATGCACTCAAGGAGCAATGGGAGGCCTTGGGTTTCGACCACACGGAGTTCCTGGGCGATGTGGGGCTTTCCGAGCCTGCGGGCGAAACCGCTTATACCGCGCTGGAGCAAATCTGGTCGCGCCCGACGGCGGAAGTAAACGGCATCTGGGGCGGCTATACCGGCGCTGGCTTCAAGACCGTGATCCCCGCCGAGGCCAGTGCGAAGATCAGCTTCCGCTTGGTCGGCAAACAGGACCCTGAAACGATCCGTGCCGCGTTCCGAGAATTCGTCACCGAGCGTCTGCCCGCCGATTGCAAGGCGGAATTCGTCGGCCGCCCGGGCGGTGTCGCATCGGTCATGCCGGTCGAGGACCCGGCGTTCGAGAAGGCGCGCGGAGCTCTGTCGGATGAATGGGAAACGGAAGCGGCTTTCATCGGAGAGGGCGGTTCGATCCCGGTGGTGGGATTGTTCAAAGAGATCCTGGACATGGATTCGCTGTTGATCGGCTTCGGCCTCAAAGATGACTGCATCCACAGTCCGAACGAGAAATACGAGCTGCGCAGCTTCACCAAGGGCGCGCGAAGCTGGGCCCGTGTTCTGGCGGCGCTGGGGGCATGAAGCCGGCGCTGATCTATACCGGCGGCACGATCGGTAGCGCCGGCGAACCGCTCGAGCCGCTCGCCTACATCGATTTTCAGGCGCTCTGGCAGCGCCATGTCGAGTCCCGCCTGGGCGCCCCCCGGAGTTGGCATTGGATCGAGCGGCCGGTCGACTCGACCGAGGCCGCGCCGGGGAACTGGCTCGGCCTCGCCCGGCTAGTTCTCGATGCGGGCGCCAATGGGCCCGTGATCATGCTGCACGGGACTGATACACTGGCCTGGTCCACATCTGCCCTCGCGATGCTTTTGACGCTATTTGATAGCGACGCGGTCCCGGTCGGCCGCCATTCGCAACGGGTGGTCGTCACCGGTTCGCAGCGCCCCCTATTCTCGGACGAAGGCATCGCGCCGGGCACAGACGCCATAGCGAATTTGGAGCTGGCTTATAACGTTATTTCTGATGCCGGCGCCGGCGTGACGGTCGCCTTCGCGGGCGAAACCCTGCCCGGCGCGCGGGTGATGAAGGTCTCGGCGACCGATGACCGGGCCTTCGCCTGTCCGCGCGGGTGGGTGCCGGTGCCGGACCTGCCGGAGGCGGAGGCGTCCGCACTTTCGGCGCAGCTCGATCTCCTGACGCCTCATTTCGGCAGGAAGATCGTGCTCCCGATCCTCGCGGCACCAGCCGAACCCGATCTGCATCTTGGTCTCGTCGACGCGGCGATCCGTTTCGCGGGCAATCGTTTGGGCGCCATCCACCTCCATGGATTCGGGATCGGCAACTTTCCGGCAGGCTCACTACTGGCGCCGGTACTGGCCGCGGCCCACCAGGCAGGCGCGTTGATCGTCGCCGACAGCCAGACCCCGGGTGGAGCTATGGACCCAGGCACCTATGGAGCCGGAAGCTGGCTGGCAGATCTGGGCGCGCTGTCGGCGGGCGACATGACGCCGGCCGCGGTCGATGCCAAGCTACACCTGACGCTGGCCTTGGGCGCGGCGAATTCCTGGTCGCGTGAGCGAATGGAGGAATTTTTCCTGACACCTGCAGCGGGCGAACGCAGCTAGACGGTCATCGAATCCGTCCACGCGCGGTCACCGATTACCTGGTGACGCCACACGTCACCCTTGGGCGTCACCTTAAGCGGCAGCGCATTCGGCATTCGCGGCAGATCCGGGTCGACCGTCACGTACCGGCGCGCCGAAATCCAAAGCCCGCCATGCGCCACGATTAAGCTATTCGGCCCCAGCGCCACCGCGCGCCGCATCGCCACCCATGTCCGGGTGCAGAATTCGTCGAAGGTCTCTCCGTTCGGCGGGGCGTATTCGCCCCGGAAGTAGGCCTGAAGCCAATCCCCATGCGGCTCGCCCTGGCGGTCGCCCAGATGGCACTCCATCAACCCGTCATCGGTCTCAACACCCAGATCCAGCGCCGCGGCCACCGCCATCGCCGTGTCATGCGCGCGGCTGAGCGGGCTTGAGACGATCCGCTCGATCGGCTCGTCCCTCAACGCCTCGGCGGCCGACGCGGCCTGGGCGCGGCCGGTCTCGTTCAGCTTTGCGTCGGTCTGGCCTTGAGTGCGCTTCGCACGGTTCCAGTGGGTCTCGCCGTGGCGCAAAAAGTAGAAGGGATGGGCAAAAGCCATGCCGCTCGGCTCCGGTGCTCGGGGTGTCAGCGCGGCGCTTATGCCATGGCCGGTGCGGCGAGGAAACGCCTATCGGGAACCCTCGTCGTCGCGTTCATAGTTCAGCGCGACCCCATTGATGCAATACCGCAGACTCGTCGGTTGGGGGCCGTCCGGGAAGACATGGCCCAGATGCGCGTCGCAGCGGGCGCAGCGCACCTCGGTCCGCGTCATGAACCAGCTCCGGTCCTCCTCAGTCTCAACCTGATCGGCCTCCGCCGGCTGATAGAAACTGGGCCATCCGGTGCCCGAATCGAACTTGTGCGCTTGGTCGAACAGTGGCTCGCCGCAACCAACACAGGTAAATTTGCCCGGCGCTTTCGGGAAATTGTCATTGGTGAACGCCCGCTCGGTCCCGTGATTACGGGTGACGCGATAGGCTTCATCCGAAAGCATTTTTCGCCATTCTTCGTCGCTGCGGGTCAGTTTCTCGGCCATTCGGGCGTGTCCTCTGCGGCTTGAATCCGTTTGCGTCATACTCATGTAACCACTCGAAACGAGAATATAGGGCAGAACCGAGAAGAGCGAACCCATCGCCGGATACATGTCGCTGAGCAGAAGGTAACGCGATGCCCCTATTTCGGTCTGGGCGCTACAGGGCCCGGTTCGCTGACGGCAAGGCAGATATCGTCGCCTGCCAACAGCTTCGCCACCTGGCATTCATCGGAGAACGCGGACTGGCGCGCCAAGGCGGATTGGCGCTTGACCAGGACGCCTATGACGCGGCCTGCCACCACGTCATGGTCGAGGAGGTCGCGACCGGCAAGCTGGTCTGCTGCTTCCGCATGATGGCGCTAGACGGGCCGCGGATCTCGCAGAGTTACTCGGCCCAGTTCTACGAGCTTTCCAAACTCAAGGATTATCCCGGCCGGATGGTCGAAATGGGCCGGTTCTGCATCCACCCAGCCTATCAAGATCCGAACATCCTGCGCACAGCCTGGGCAGCGATGAGCCGTTTTGTGGATGAGCAAAACGTCGCGCTGATCTTCGGTTGTTCGTCCTTCCACGGGGTCGAGGCCGAGGCTTATATGGACGCCTTCGCCCTTCTGAAGGAACAGCATCTGGCACCCCGGCGTTGGCTGCCCAGGGTCAAGGCACCGGATGTCTTCCGATTTGCCCGTAATCTGAAGTTCAAGCGGCCGGACAAGAAGCTGGCGCTGCGCTGCATGCCGCCACTCTTACGCTCTTACTTGGTGATGGGCGGATGGGTCTCGGACCACGCGGTGATCGACCGCGAACTGAATACCCTGCACGTCTTCACCGGCGTCGAGGTCAAGCGGGTGCCCAAGACCCGCGCGAGGCTTTTGCGTCGGACGTGAAGGCCGGGCGGACTTGCCCCAGCGGGACCGGAATATAATCTGGCGGCCTTGAGGGCAATCAAAGGGCCGCCATGACCGACACCGCCGATCCCTTCGATCCCGGCGTAATCAGCGACGAGACTGCCGCGTTCAACCGATGGCTCGAGGACGAGCTGTCCAAGATCAAACCGGTCCACGAAGTGCCACCCGAGCTGACCCGCCAGGCACGGGCCGAGGGCCGCGGCGTCTTTCCCCAAGCCGGGCCTTGCGAAGGATCGGACTGGATTATCTATCCCGCCGCCGCCGGCGGCCCGGGGCGCGCGCGTCTCTCGCAGCCGGAGGGTATGCCGCGCGGCACCTATATCCACATCCATGGCGGCGGTTGGACCCTGGGCGCGCCCGAGCAATATGACAGCCACAACCAGCGGATCGCGGCAATGGCCGGATGCCGGGTGGTCTCGGTGCAATACCGGCTCGCGCCTGAACATGCCTGGCCCGCCTGCCTTGAGGATTGCGTGGCCGCCATGCGCTGGGCGATCGAGGAATTCGGCGGGCCGGTCGTGATCGGCGGGGAGTCCGCGGGCGCGCATCTGGCCGCCCTCGTCCTGTTGCGGCTGCGTGAGCTAGGTGGTTTGGATGCGGTGGCGGGCACGGTCCTGAACTACGGGATCTTCGATCTGCGCATGACCCCATCGATGGCCAATTGGGGGCGGCGCTACCTGATCCTCTCGACCCCGACCACCCGCTGGTTCTGCGAAAACCTGAAAGGCCCAGCACCGGACGATCCGGCTGTCTCGCCGCTGCTGGCCGATTTGGGCGGCCTGCCCCCGGCGTTGCTCCAGGTCGGCACATCCGACCCCTTACTGGACGACAGCCTGTTCATGGCCAACCGCTGGCGCGCGGCCGGAAACTGGGCCGAACTCGCGATCTATCCGGGCGGGGTTCATGCCTTCGACATGTTTGACCTGGCGATCGCGCGGTCCAGCCAAGCGCGTCAGGATACCTTCATCGGTCAATGCCTGACCGGCGGCTCTCCCGCATAAAGTGCGCAAATTGAAGGAAAAGTGTCAAAAAACACTTGGACTTCCCGCGCTGCACCACTAAATAGGCGGGAAGCCTGGTTCAACTAGGCGGACCCTTCAGATGCCATCGAGCGGGAGGCTCGCGTGTTTCGCGACACCGAAGCGATCGCATTCGTAAATGACCAGGGTGAGCGGGCGCGCAAGCTGTTCTCGGCGGTTGTGCTCGCTGCACTAGACGATGCGATCAGGGACGAAAAGCTAAACGGCGCCGGGGCCGATGCCCTGGCCCGCTGGGCGCGTTCGCGCGACGGGCGGGAAGTGCTGAACTGTGCCGGTATCGACCCCACCGACCGGGCGATCGAGGGCATGGTGGCCTTCGTTCGCCGTGGTATCCGCGTTTCGTCCGCCCTCCGCCGCGGCGACAGTGAAAGCGAAGACGACATAGCGGCCTGAGCCGCTAGCCGTATAGCAGCCAAAGCTGGGTCACGGCGACGAGCAGACCTACTGGCACCGCCGCGCGCTCCCAACCCTTCACGATCATTAGGAACAGGATGACGCCCCCAATCAGTACGGGCCATAACGTCCCTGCGATGGCGGTCGCGATCTCTGCGATCTCGTCGCCGTAGAGGTCGATCGGACCGCGCGCATCGGCGCCTGGGGCTTTCTTCGTGTGGGTTGCCACGTCCCGACTCCATCACCACGTCTGGCCCGGACAAGAAGCCTGCCGGACGGATTCTCCACCGCTCCGCGCTCGCCAGCCTCGCTATCCAGTATTAACAAACACCCCCAAATGCCAGGCCTGCAGGGCTGCGGTCATAATGATGATCATAAACATCAAGAACCGTGCGCCCCTGAACATGACGATGAACAGCAGAAGGCCGCCGACGATCGTCGGCCAGAACCGAGCCACGAAGGGTGAATTGAAGAATGCACTGATGTCTTCAGGACTCAGAAGATCCACGACCTGCCTCCGGCACTATGCCGTTTATTGCACCATGCTCCCCGGGGCTCCCCGGGCGCGCCCGGCTTCTGAGTCCGAGCACGCCGATCATGCCGCGAATCCATTTTCCAGGCAACTGGCAAGCGCTGCATCCCGAGGCGAATCGCAGTCCGATGATTCGCGCCATCTGCACCCGCAAAGGTTGAGCCGCGCAGCCCAAAGTAGAATGTCTTTACCCATGGTTGAGTGGCATCCGACGATTGCTCGCATACCTGGCACATTTGCCTTAATTCCGAAAATTTCTTAGCGTTTTCAGTATCTTTTCTGCTACCTTTCAGGCGTTGAATCAACGTGCTCGGCAGGGGCCGAGATCAATCCTCCAGAGCCGACCCTGGCGCCAACTGATAGGGAGACCGCAATGACCGACGTCATGAAAATCGCGAAAAACCATCGCGATCGTCTAAAAGCCGAAATCAGCAAGATCGACGAATTCATCGCGATGGCCGAGGAGCTCGCCCAGCGCGTCGGCGGTGACACCGCCAGCGCCAAGCAGGCCGCCGTCGCATCGAAGGAAGATCCGCCGATCGAACTGGCACGGCGCTCGTCGAACGGCGCTGCGGCAAACTAAGTCCCTCTGAGGCAATTACCGCCCGGCCGGTCAGCCAGGGCGCATACAGGCAAGACGCAACCGCCCGCCATGGACGCATTGGCGGGCGGTTCCTTTGTGGCCGCAGTCCTGAACACCGGTTCAGCTGCCACTCGCCGAACACCCGACGATATCGGCGGCAAAATCGTTCGCCAGTACGGTCATCCTGATATCAGACCGGTCAAGCCAGCTCGATCCATCCAAAAGCGATAGATCCGCCCGCACCGTAATCGCCCCAGCATCGTCAGTCGTGGTCTCGCTGGCGGTGAACCAGGTTTGTTCGGGGCCCTCCAGGATCACCTCGGGCGACAATGGCGGGTTATCGAAATCGAGCGTTGCCTCGAACGCGCGTTTCGCGCCCGCACCGGTCAAGCGGCAGCTGACCGTGCGCAATCCTTGCGCGGCCCCCGGCCGTGGCACTAGAGCCTCGGCCGCACGTAAGAGCGCGCCCCCGATTTCGGGCGCGTCCGGCGCGATCACGGTTCCGACGGTCGCCTCCTCCAAAACACAGATGTCGCGGCAAACGCCTAGGGCGACCCCCACCGAAATGTCCAGTGGCGCCGCACGGTCTTCCGGATCCAGCCGAACCGGGAAGACGACCTGACCGCCATAGCCCAACGTCGAAAGGCCGAAACTGTCAAATCGGACAGGACGCGGCCACATGACCTCGGCCGCCCGCAAGTTGCGCGAGGCGCTCCAATCGAAACTGGGTGGAATTCCGGCAGCTCCTGGATTGCGCCAATAGGTCTTCCACCCGGGTGCCACGTCGATAACCAGTGCAACAAGGCGCGAGCCATCGCTTTCGGCCCTGCCCGGAAAGAGACGCATGTCGACAAAGGATTCGCCGGACGAGACAACCGATTGGGCGCGCACAGGCCCTGCTGCCACGCTGAGCGCAAGCAACACCATCCCCCGGGTGACGAATGTCAAAATACCTCGCATCGCCCTAAACATAGTCGAAGATGTCAGGAAATTCAGCGGCTAAACAATAACAGTTGCGCGATTTCTTGCGTGAACGTCGCTTTGCCGCCATCATTGAGCAATGACGGATGAGCCGGAAACTCCAGGCGCTGACCACGTCCAAGACGATGAAGGCAAGGCCGAATTCCTTAGTGGCCAGATCCTGATCGCAATGCCAGGGATGCAGGATCCACGGTTCCATCGCTCGGTCGTCTATCTTTGCGCCCATTCGCAGGAAGGCGCTATGGGGCTGATCGTCAACAAGCGGGCGGACGACCTCAGACTCAAGGATCTGTTCGAAAAACTCGAGATCCCGGTCGCGAAGACATTCGGAAAAGCCCCGGTTCACTATGGCGGCCCGGTCGAAACCGGGCGCGGCTTCGTGCTGCACTCGTCTGACTATTTTGTGGATGAGGCGACGATGCAGGTCGATGACGAAACCTCGATGACCGCGACATTGGAAATTCTCCACGCCATGGCGACCGATCAGGGGCCGGATCAGGCGATCGTTGCCCTTGGTTACGCGGGGTGGGCGCCAGGCCAGCTGGAAGCCGAGCTTCAGGGCAATGGATGGCTGGCGTGCCCATCCGACGAAGACCTGCTTTTCGACGATGACGCGGACGGCAAATGGGACAAAGCGTTGGCCAAGATCGGCGTTCACCCGGCCATGCTGTCATCGCAAGGCGGCACGGCCTAACCAGGTCATTTCACGTCAATCGCGGGCGCGCCCGCTCCGATCTGCCCTCAGCGAGGCGTAAAGCACATGGTCGCACCAGCGCCCGCTGATTTGCAAATACGCCCGCGCAACACCTTCGTACTGAAATTCACACCGCTCAAGCAGCCGGCGCGAGGCGATATTGTCCGGTAGGCAAGCGGCCTCGAGCCGGGAAAGATCAAGCTCGGTAAAAGCGAAATGGCGGAGCGCGTCCAGCGCTTCGGTCATGTAGCCACGTAACGAGTAATCCTCGCCCACCCAGTAGCCGAGCGTGCCCGTCTGAGCGGGCTGGCGCCGGATGTTCGACAGCGTCAGGCCGCCGACGATTTGACCATCCTTCTGCCGGAACAGAAAAAATGGATAGGCTTCGCCCTGGCGCATCGAGCGTTCCGCCCAGACAACCCGATTGCGGAATGCGCGGGAACTGAGATGGTCATGAGACCAGCGCGGCTCCCATGGCAACAGGAACTCGCGGCTATCGCGGCGCAGCTTTGCCCATTGCTCGAAATCACGCACCTGCGGCGGGCGCAGCAAAAGGCGCTCGGTAAAGAGCTCGCTCTCTCCGGTTTTGCGCCGCGCGAACATCTTTTCAGGCCACCAGCCGCGCCGCGAAGGCGCCATCCGGCCCCGCATGCCCCACTGGACCGTAGAGCACCAGCCCCGGCTCCGCCTCGGCCAATCTTTCGGCCGCAGCGCGCGCTTCCGCTACACCGACCGCGTCGATCCGTTCGACAGTTTCCGACAGGGGCGGCACGCGGCCCCAGATCGACAGCATCGCCGCCAGACGCTCGGCCCGGGCCGAGACGCTTTCCAGCCCCATGACCAGGCCAGCCTTGGTCTGCGCGCGGGCGCGCGCGACCTCGCTTTCGCTCAGATCCTCCGCGACACGCCGAATTTCATCGGCCGTCAATCTGACAAGCTCCGGCAGTTTCTCGTCTCCCGTCCCGGCATAGATCGTCATCATGCCCGCATCCGACCAAGCAGCGCATTGCGCGAATATTGTATAGCACAGACCGCGATTCTCGCGGGCCTCTTGAAAGAGGCGCGATGACATTCCACCGCCGAGCGCCACAGCCAGAATTTGCGCCGCGTAGAACTGCGGATCGCGGAACGACGGTGCCGGCAGGGCGATCGCCATATGTGCCTGTTCCAGTGCCTTCTCGGCCCGCAGTTCACCGCCTGAATAGCGGGCGGGATGCGGCTTGGCGGGACCAGCCGGCGCCATGTCCCCGAAAAGCTGTTCTGCCAGATTCACGATCTTCCCGTGGTCCACATCGCCCGCGGCCGCAAGGATCATCCGCCCGGGCGTATATTGCCGCGAGATGAATCCACCCAAGGCTTCGCGGCCGAAACCACGCACGCGCTCCGGCGGCCCAAGGATTGCCCGCCCCAGGGGTTGGTCCGGGAAGGCGATCTCCTGCAACCAATCGAAGATGATGTCATCGGGCGTGTCGAGCGTCTGGCCGATCTCTTGCAGAATCACCCCGCGCTCAATCTCGATCTCGGCCGGCGATAGCAGGGGATCGCGTAGGATATCGGCGATCAGATCCATCGCCAGCGGCACATCATCCGCGAGGACCCGGGCGTAGTAAGCGGTCCGCTCGCGCGACGTATAGGCGTTCAAGTAGCCGCCCACATCCTCAATCTGCTCGGCGATCTGGCGGGCGCTACGCCGAGTTGTGCCCTTGAAGGCCATGTGCTCGAGGAAATGAGCGATACCGTTCTCCGCCTCCGCTTCGTGGCGCGAGCCAGCATCGACCCAGACGCCAAGCGAGACCGACCCGATCCCGGGCATCGGCTCGGTCACCACGCGGAAGCCGTTGCCGAGGGTTTCGAGCTCGACGGTCAAGCGCGCCGCTCCCGGATCAGCGCCTCGACCGCCGCCAAGTCATTCAGGACCGTCACCACCCGCTCGTCGCGTTCGTAGAGGTCGGTCATCCGCGCCGGCAAAGCTGGACGCGTGCCGCAGGCGTCCTCGACGGCATCTGGGAATTTCGCGGCATGAGCAGTGCCCAGCGTGATCATCGGCACAGACGGATCGCCGCGCCGCGCCTCGGCGGCAATGACACCAACAGCGGTATGCGGATCGAGAACCGGTCCACCTTCCCGGCAAACGCGCGCGATCATCCGCATTGACGCAGCGCCATCCGCCATTGCGGAGTCAAAGCCCTCTCGCAACCGTGTAAGTGCTCCTTGGCTGAGCTGGAAACGCCCGGTCTCGGCGAGTTCATCCATGACCTGGCTCACCGCCGAGCCGTCTTCATCGTAAAGCTCATAGATCAGCCGCTCGAAGTTCGAGCTAACCTGGATGTCCATCGAGGGCGAGATGGTCGGCGTCACGCCGCGTTTCTCATAGATGCCGGTCTCCATAGATCGGA
>Ga0224508_10000515_pt1 | contig 37995 bp, 42 predicted proteins | sample SF_Jan12_sed_USG_4_FD_170157 | JGI IMG/M metagenome (GOLD analysis project Ga0224508, IMG submission 170157) | Sediment microbial communities from San Francisco Bay, California, United States - SF_Jan12_sed_USGS_21 | ecosystem: Environmental > Aquatic > Marine > Sediment | place: USA... | reverse complement strand
CGGATCTCTGTCAGCAGCGGCACCCGGGGCGCCAGTCCGAAGACGAAATCACGGTTTTCAAAAACGGCGGTGGCGGTCATCTCGACCTGATGTGCGCCAGGATCCTGCACCAGCATTGCCAGGCGTCATGAGTCAATCGCAAATTGACCTCGCGGATATCGAGGCGGCGCGCGAACGGATTGCGCCGCACATCGTGCCGCTGCGCATCACTCATTCTGCTTCGTTGTCAAAGCAATTCGGGGGCGAGATACTGCTGGCGCACGAGTACCTGCAGACCACCGGCGCCTTCAAGTTACGCGGCGCAATGAACTCGGTGCTGCAACTCGAAGACGGCACCACCGGGGTTACCGCGGTTTCGACCGGCAATCACGGCCGCGCGCTGGCCTGGTCGGCGAAGCAGGCCGATGTCCCCTGCATCATCTGCATGTCGCAACTGGTGCCGCAAAACAAACTCGAAGCGATTCGCGCCCTCGGTGCCGAAACCCGCATCGTCGGCAAGTCCCAGGACGAGGCCGAAGTCGAAGCCAGGCGCCTGGTCGAAGAAGAAGGCTATACGATGATTCCCCCCTTCGAGCATCCCCACGTCATCGCCGGCCAGGGCACGCTCGGCCTGGAAATGCTCGAACAGGTGCCCGAACTCGATACAGTGCTGGTACAGCTCTCCGGCGGCGGCCTGATTTCCGGTATCGCGCTGGCGATTAAATCGCAAAAACCCGATGTACGCATTGTCGGCATCTCGATGGAGCGCGGCTGCGCGATGTATGCCTCGCAGCAGGCTGGTCACCCGGTCGAAGTCGAGGAGCTAGCAACGCTTGCCGACTCGCTCGGCGGCGGCATCGGTCTCGACAATCGCCTGACCTTCGGCATCGTGCGCGACCAGGTCGACCAGCTGGTGTTACTTAGCGAGGAAGAAATTGCCGACGGTATTCGCCACGCCTATTTCAAGGAACAGGTGATTGTCGAAGGCGGCGGCGCGGTCGGACTGGGCGCATTGCTCGCGGGCAAGGTCGAACCCGGCGACAAGACCATCGTCCTGCTCAGCGGCAGAAACATCGACATGGAGCTTCACCGCAAGATAATCAATCACGAGGATTACCAGAACTAATGCCAGACATTCGCATTCTCACCGAAGCAGAACTGCGCAGCCAGATCCAGCTCGATCTGGCTACAATCGAATGCGTCGAAAATGCGTTTCACGCGCTTGCCACCAAGGCCGTGGTAATGCCACCCATCATGCGTCTCGACATCATCGACAACAATGGCGAGATCGACGTCAAGACCGCCTATATCCCGGGCGTGGACAGTCTGGCGATCAAGATCAGCCCCGGGTTTTTCGACAACCCCAGCCTCGGCCTGCCCACCACCGGCGGCCTGATGGTGCTGTTCAGCACGCGAACCGGCATGGTTGAAGCCCTGTTGCTGGACAACGGCTACCTGACCGATGTGCGCACCGCGGCCGCGGGTGCGGTGGCGGCCAAGTACCTGGCGAGAGCCGACAGTCGCAGCGCGGCCATACTCGGTGCGGGCATGCAGGCCGGCCTGCAGCTGGAAGCACTGACACTGGTTCGCAATATCGATTCGGCCACTATCTGGGCGCGCGACATTGCCAAAGCCGAGGCCAGCGCGGCAAAGTGGAGCCAGCGTCTCGGCATCGAGATAAGCGCCTGCGATGATGTCGCCGCGGCGACAGCCGGCGCCGACATAATCGTCACCGCTACGCCATCGAGCACACCGATATTGCTGGCGCAACACATCAGGGCCGGACAGCACGTGACCGCGATGGGCTCCGACGCCGAGCACAAGAATGAAATCGATCCGCAGATCTTCACCGCTTCGCTGTCATACTTTTGCGACCGACTGTCACAGGTCAGGGTGCTGGGCGAGTTGCACCATGCTATCGAAAAACAATTGATAGCTCCCACGGCGGAGTTCGCCGAACTTGGCCAGGTGATTTCTCAACAGCGGCCCGGGCGCAAGGATGCCGATGAAATAACCCTCTGCGACCTGACCGGTACCGGCATACAGGACACCGCAATCGCCACCCTGGCTTTTCAGCGCTGCCAGGCCCGACAGGCCGGCACCAACATAGTCACCTAGAGAAGATTTAACATGCCCAAAGACGCCAAGCTCAATTTCTCGCTGGCCGAGTACGAACAACGGTTAAGCAAAACCCGGGCCGCCATGAGCGCGAAAAACATCGATTGCCTGATCGTGGTCGATCCTTCCAATATGGCCTGGCTCAGCGGTTACGACGGCTGGTCTTTCTATACGCATCAGTGCCTCATCGTGCAGCACGACGCCGAGCCCATCTGGTGGGGTCGCGGCATCGATGCGCCGGGCGCGGTACGCACAACCTGGCTCGATGCGGAAAATATACTCAAGTACCCCGACCATTTCGTGCAGTCAGATACCTGCCACCCGATGGACCACCTCTCCGGGCTGTTGCGGCAGATGAAACTCGACCGCGGTTCGGTCGGCGTGGAGATGGAAAATTATTACTTCACCGCGGCCGCTTTTCGCTCACTGCAGACGCAGCTGCCCGGGGCAACGCTGATCGACGCAACCGCGCTCGTCAACTGGCAGCGAATCGTTAAATCGGAGCAGGAACTGGTATATATGCACAGCGCTGCGCGCATCGTCGAAAACATGCACGCCCGCATTTATGAAATTATCGAACCGGGGCTGGCCAAGAACCAGCTGGCGGCGGAAATTTTCCATAGCGGCATCGCCGGCAAGGACGAACACTGGGGCGACTACCCGGCGATCATGCCGCTGTTGCCGACCGGCATGGACGCGACCGCGGCCCACCTGACCTGGGACGATTCGAAATTGAAGCCGGGTGACATCACCTTTTTCGAAATCGCCGGCTGTCACCGGCGTTACCACTGCCCGCTGTCGCGCACGATTTCGCTAGGGCCGCCACCGCAAAAATACCTCGATGCCGAAAAGGCCGTGCTCGACGCTATGCATGCCGGGCTCGACAACGCCAGACCCGGCAAGCGCTGTGAAGACGTCGCCATCGCGTTTTTCGACACCCTCGAAAAACACGGCTTCAACAAGGAAAACCGCACCGGCTACTCGATCGGCCTGTCTTACCCGCCGGACTGGGGCGAGCGCACCATCAGCCTGCGGCGCGGCGATAAAACCGAGCTGCGACCTAACATGACCTTTCATTTCATGCCCGCGCTGTGGCTCGACGACGGCGGCCTCGAAATAACCGAATCGGTGGTCATCACAGATTCGGGTTACCAGAGCCTGGCCAATGTCGAACAACGCTTACTGGTGAAATAATCATGGCAAACCCGATTTCCACGAGCATCGACTTCGAACGCGACGGCCTGCAGCACGGCTTCCTGCAAATCCCGCATTCGCGCAACGATTCCGCCTGGGGCTCGATCATGCTGCCGATCAGCTACGCCAAAAACGGCGACGGCGCGGGCGCGATCCTGACCGGCGCCAATCACGGCGATGAATACGAAGGCCCGATTGCGCTGCAGCAGCTGGCCAACAGCATCGATGTCGACCAGGTGAGCGGACGCGTCATTATCATTCCGATGATGAACTATCCCGCGTTCCAGGCCGCGACCCGGGTTTCGCCGATCGACCAGCTCAACATGAACCGGATCTTCCCGGGAGATGCCTGCGGCAGCGTTACCCGCCTCATCGCCGACTATATAACCCGCAGCTTGCTGCCGATGTGCGACTATGTGCTCGATATTCATTCAGGCGGCAAAACGCTGGAATTCCTGCCCTTTGCCGCCTATCACGAGCTCGAAGACAAGACCCAGCAGGCGGCCTGCGAAGCGGCGACCCGCGCCTTTGCCGCGCCCTACTTTCTGAGCCTGATCGAAATCGACGCCGGCGGCATGTACGACACCCAGGCCGAGGCCATGGGCAAGGTTTTTGTCTCCACCGAACTCGGTGGCGGCGGTACCACTACCCCGCAAACCGCTGAGATTGCCAAACGCGGCGTACATAACTTTCTGGTGCACGCCGGAATTCTCGACGCAAGCCCACGGGCCGCCGACCGGCCCGCGGTAAAGCTCGATATGCAGCAAGACAATGCCTACCTGTTTTCGCTCCACAATGGCCTGCTCGAATCCTGCGTCAGTCTCGGCGACGCGGTGCAATGCGGTGATCTGATTGCGCGCGTTTACAGCTGCGAACGAACTGGCGAAGATCCTGTCGAATACCATGCCAAAAGCGATGGTATAATCGTGGGTCGTCATTACCCCTCCCTGATCAAGATCGGCGATTTCATGAATGTCATCGCCCGAGTCGTGCAGGAATAACCCCAACCTCTAAGGAAACCTAAATGAAATTTAAAGCACTCGTGCTATCCGCACTGTTACTGGCGCTGGCTGCCTGTGAAAAGAAAGAATCTGCGCCCGCGGAAGTCAATCTGGCAACCGACGAAGATCGCTTCAGTTACTCGCTCGGCATGCTGGTCGGCGAACGCGTACTCAAGCAATACGGCGACGTCGACTATCAGCTGCTGCTGGCCGGCATGAAAGCGCAGCACCAGGGCCAGGCTACCCTGTTGACCCTCGAAGAAGCAGGCGATTCGCTCAACGCGCATTCCGAGAAACAGTTTGCCGAACAATCAGCCGGCAACCGCGAACGAGGAGAAGCCTACCTGAAATCCAACGCCGAGAAAGATGGCGTGCAGGTAACCGAGTCAGGGCTGCAGTTCTCGGTACTTACCCCGGCCGACGGCCCCAAGCCCAAGGCGACCGACGAAGTCACGGTACACTATCGCGGCACCCTGATCGACGGCACCGAGTTCGACAGTTCCTATTCGCGCGGCGCGCCGACCAGCTTCACGCTGAACCAGGTGATACCCGGCTGGACCGAAGGCCTGCAGCTGATGAGCATTGGCGCCAAGTATCAATTCGTTATCCCTTTCAGCCTGGGTTACGGCGAACGCGGCGCCGGCGGTCAGATCGGACCCTTCGAAACCCTGATATTCGAAGTCGAACTCATCGATATCAAATCCTGATCCGCCTAAGGCGGGTCGGCGGGCCAGGATAATCAGGCATGCCAAACCAGGCAGTGTTGTTGCGCTTGGCGCCGCTGGTGTTCGTGTCGCTGTGGAGCACCGGCTTCATCGCCGCCAGGTACAGCATGCACAACGCCGATCCGTTCGTCTTCCTGTGCCTGCGGTTTTCGATCACGGCGCTGGCGCTGGTGCCGATACTGATCATTGTCGGCGCCGCGCTGCCGCGCCGGATCTGGTCATTTCGCCACGACATGGTCACCGGGGTTCTGGTCCATTGCGGTTACCTCGGTTACCTGTTCTGGCCGATCAAGAACGGCGTGCCCACGGGAATCGTGGCGATCATCATCGGCGTGCAGCCGATACTGACGATGACGCTGGCGACGCTGTATATCGGCGAGCATCTCGACTCGCGCAAGCTCGCCGGCCTGGTGATCGGCTTTGTCGGCATCGGCATCGTCATCATCGGCAAGTACGGCATTAACCTGGGATTGAACGGCGGCCTGGATCCGCTCGATCTGTTGATGTGCCTGGTCAGCCTGTTGTCGATGGCGACCGGCGTGTTTTATCAAAAGAAGTTCTGTGATCAGTCGCAGCTGCTGCCGGGTACGCTGATGCAGTACGTTGCCGGTTCGCTCGCAACCGCCGGCTTCGCCCTGCTTTATGGCGAAACCTGGACCATCGACTGGACGCCGACTTTCGCGCTGGCGCTGACATGGCAGGTGCTGGGATTGTCGCTGGGCGCGGTCATGCTGTTGATGTATATCATCAGGAACGGCGAGGCCGGCCGCATATCCAGCATGTTTTACCTGGTGCCGCCGCTGGTCGTGATCGAGGCGCATTTCCTGTTCGGAGAAACCCTCGGACTGCTGTCGATCGGCGGCATGCTGATTTGCGTGGTCGGGGTCCTGATCGTCAGCCGCTCGGCGCGCACGGTCAAAGCCTGAGCAACTGCTATAATCGGTTAAAAACAAACCGGTTCCGACCATGAAAAATCGTTCACCACTGATCTCAAGCCTGTTGCTCGTACTGTTGATGGTAAGCCCGATTGCGCAGGCCGACCTGTACAAGTGGGTCGACGAGAACGGCAAGATCCATTACGGCGACAGCCCGCCCGATAATGCAAAACTCAAAAAAATCACCGGCAAGGTCAGCAGCTTCAGCTCGGTCAGCGTAGAGCCCTTCGTCTACGATTCAAAACTTGTTAGCAGGCGCAAGAATTCAAAATCGGTCATCATGTACTCGACCAGCTGGTGCGGATACTGCAAAAAAGCGGCGCGACACTTCAGGCAAAAGAAAATCCCGTTTACCGAGTACGATATCGAAAAGTCGGCCAGGGCGGCGCACGAGTACAAGAAGTTACGCGGGCGCGGCGTGCCGGTCATCCTCATCGGCGACCGCCGCATGAATGGCTTTGACGCCGGCACCTTCGACAGTATTTATTACGGCAAATCCTGAACCGATCGCCTCGGTAGAAAACCTTCCGAGTTCAGGGGTGAAGTCAGCACGAGCACAAAAAAGGGCTCCCGAAAGAGCCCTTTAATATCGATTAGATGGTCGGAGAGGCAGGATTCGAACCTGCGACCCCCTGACCCCGAGACAGGTGCGCTACCAGGCTGCGCCACACTCCGACCGAAGCCGCGATTCTACAGCAGAACGACGACCTCGACTAGGTCCTCGCGGTGAACTGAAAAATAAATTTGCTCGATCGTTGAATCTACCGGGCCAAGCAGCGGGGCAAGCAGAAAAACGAGCGCGCCCTGATCGACCAACTTGATGAAGGTTTGCTGACGTGAAAATCTCGGAAGATTTCCCGTTTGTTCGAATTCGAGTTCAGACCGACAAAGCCTGGACCCCTTGATTTTAGGCGCCGTGGATCCAGGCCACGGGGTGACGATGCTTTGGCCGCTAGGCCCGTTGCGCCAGCACCTTGAGTTGAAACAGCGTATTGCGCTCCTCTTCCTCTAGCGTGGCCTCGACATAACTGATGGTGCGTTCGAAGCGAGGAATCACGTTGTACTTGAGCGCGTTGACCCGTTTCTGGGTTTTGCGTTGTTCTTCCAGCAAACGCCACAGCGCGGTTTCGACTTCGGCCAGTTGCGCCGCCCTGACGATCATGTCGGCGAAACTGGAACGGGTTTCATCGAGACTGGCGTCGGTGGCGAGGAAACCGACCGGCAACAGCGGCAGCTTCCGAATCTCAACCGACGGATACTGCACGCTCATGTTACGCCGCGGCAGCACCTTCGCCTCCACCGCCTGCGGCATGCCGATGGACAACTGTCGAAGCCGGTGACTGCCCATGCGCATCTGGGTCACGCTCAGCCAGCGGTAGGCGGTCGACATCGCTTCGCGGGTGGAGGCATTCAATTGCCGGTACTCGGCCAGCTTCTCGTAGACCAGCCGCGTCAACAGTTCGCGCTTGCGTTCGAGCAGGCGGTATCCCTCGTTGAGAAATTCGAGCCGGCGCTTCAGGTCCAGCAGCGAACTCTTGGTCGGCGGTATGTTGAGCCGATCCCGCATCAGGAGGCGCCGTCCCAGCTGTGGTACTTGCGCAAGTCTTCCTCGCTGACGCGGCTCAAAGCGCTCGGCGGCAGCAGGGACAGTAACTCCCAGGCCAGGTCGAGGGTTTCGATGATGTTGCGCTCCTCGTCAGCGCCCTGGCGCACGAAATCCTCCTCGAATCGATCGGCGAAATCGAGATATCGCCGATCGCGCTCCGACAGTTCTTCCGAACCGATGATCGAGGCCAGGTTTCTCGCCTCCAGCGCCCTCGTGTAGGAAGCGTATAGCTGGCTCGCCACGCGCGGATGATCCTCGCGGGTATCGTCCTTGCCGATGCCGTCCTTCATCAGGCGAGACAATGACGGCGGAACGTTGACCGGCGGGTATACCGACTTGCCGTGTAATTCCCGGCTCAATACGATCTGACCCTCGGTAATATAGCCGCTCAGGTCGGGAATCGGATGCGTGATATCGTCGCTCGGCATCGACAGAATCGGGATCATCGTGATCGACCCGTGGCGATCGCGCAATCGGCCGGCGCGCTCGTAAATTTCAGCCAGGTCGGAGTAAAGATATCCGGGATAACCCTTTCTCGACGGCACATCGCCCTTTTCGGTCGCCACTTCGCGCAGCGCTTCGGCGTAGTTGGTCATGTCGGTAATCACCACCAGTACGTGATGATCGAGCTCGTAGGCGAGATACTCGGCCGCGGTCAGCGCCGTGCGCGGCAGAATCAGGCGCTCCATCGGCGGATCGTTGGCCAGGTTGATGAACATGACGACGTTGCGCAGCACGCCGCTGGATTCGAACTCCTGCTCGAAAAATCGCGCATCCGAAAACGAAACGCCCATGGCGGCAAAGACGATGACAAAATTGGAACTGTCGCCGGGTAACCTGGCCTGGCGCACGATTTGCGCCGCCAGCCGGTTATGCGGTAAACCCGAGCCGGAAAACACCGGCAGTTTCTGACCTCGCACCAGCGAGTTGAGTCCGTCGATGGTGGAGATACCGGTCTGAATGAATTCACGCGGGTAGGCGCGCGCCGCCGGGTTGACCGGCGCGCCGTTGACATTGCGCCGCAGGCTGGAAATGATCGGCGGACGGTCGTCGCGCGGCTCGCCGATACCGTTGAAATTTCGCCCCAGCATATCGGGCGACAGCGCCAGTTCGAAGGGCTGGTCGAGGAACCGCACCCAGGTGTTTTCCAGGTCCAGGTTGTCGGTGCCCTCGAACACCTGGACCAGCACCACATCCCTGGAGGTGCGGATCACCTGCCCGTTTCGCCGGCGCCCGTCCTTATCGCGTATTACCACGCGATCGCCCAGCGCCACGTCCTCGACAGCCTTGAGATACATCAGCGCTCCGTGAATCGAGCTGACCCTGCGATACTCGAGGTCGCTCATGACGCCGCCCCCTGGTGATTGCTGTACTCCGCGCGCAGGCTATCGAAGCGCTGGCGAATCTTTTGCGCATAGTCCGCGAGCGGTGTTAAATCGTCGTTGGCGACAGTCGACTTGAGCCGTTTCAACTCACCGCCGAACTCGAGTTCGATCAATTGCTCGACCGGCACGCCAAGACCGATCAGTTCACTGCCGCTGTGGTGATACTGCAGCATCAGGTCGAGCAACTGAAACTGCTTTTGCGGCGAACAATAGCTGTCGATGGGATCCAGCGCGCTTTGCTGTAATACCGCTTCCTTGATCAGGCCCGAGCTTTCCAGCACCCACCGCTGCTTCGACGACAGCGCTTCCGGACCGACCAGGTTAACAATGCGTTCCAGCTCGTCGGCTTCCGCCAGCAGCGCCAACGCCTGCTGGCGCCGCAGCCCCCATTGCGGGCTGACGTTTTCGGCCCACCAGATGGCCGCGCGCTCGGAATAATCTGTAAAACTTTCGAGCCAGGAAACCGCCGGGTAGTGACGCGCGTCGGCCAGCGGTTTCGACAGCGCCCAGAAAGTGCGGATGATTTCCTTGGTATGGCTGGTCACCGGTTCCGAAAAATCCCCGCCAGGCGGCGAAACGGCGCCGATCAGGCTCACCGAACCAGCCGCACCGGCGAGCGTGTTGACGGTACCGGCGCGTTCGTAAAATGCCGCCAGCCGCGACGCCAGGTAAGCCGGGTAACCCTCTTCCACCGGCATTTGCCCGAGCCGTCCCGCGACCTCGCGCAAGGCCTCGGCCCAGCGGCTGGTCGAGTCCGCCACCATGACCACATCGTATCCCTGGTCGCGGTAGTATTCCGCCATGGTGACGCCGACGTAAATGCTGGCCTCGCGCGCCACCACCGGCATGTTCGACGTATTGGCGACCAGGAATGTGCGTTCCATCAACGAACGCCCGCTGTGCGGGTCGATGAGCTCGGGAAAGGTTTGCAGGATCTCGACCAGTTCGTTGCCGCGCTCGCCGCAACCGACGTAAAGCACGATATCGGCGTTGGCCCAGCGCGCGATCTGCTGCTGCACGATTGTCTTGCCCGCGCCGAAGGGGCCCGGCACGGCCGCCTTGCCGCCCTTGAGCATCGGGAAAAAAGTGTCGAGAATTCGCTGACCGGTAATTAAAGGCAAGCCGGAATTGGCGCGCGAACGGTAAGGCCGCGGCTGGCGTACCGGCCAGTGGTGATACATCTTCAGGCTCTCGACCGAACCGTCATCCAGGCGCAGGCGGACAACGATCTCTTCGATGCCATAGTCGCCTTCGGGCGCGTGCTCGATGATCTCGCCACTGCAATCCGGCGGCGCAAGCACGCGATGCTCGATAGTTTCGGTTTCGCGCACCCTGCCCAGCACCTGTCCGCCCTGCAGGCGATTGCCGACGACGATCTCCGCATCGGGCAGGTAGTGCCAGATGCGATCACGATCGAGCGCGGATATCTCCAGTCCGCGGCTGATGTGTTCGCCGCTCAACTGCATGATCTTGTCGAGCGGGCGCTGCACGCCGTCGAAGATCTGCCCCAGCAAGCCGGGCCCGAGTTCAACCGTCAACGGGTGGCCCAGTCCTTCGACCTGCTCGCCGGGCTTTAGTGACTCGGTCGATTCGTAGACCTGTACCAGTGCGTCCTTTTCACGAATATGGATGACCTCGCCTACCAGGTTCATGCGCCCGATCCTGACCTGGTCACCGTTGCGGATTCCGGGCTGACGGATGGTCACGATTGGACCGTTGACTTCGATTACCTCACCCATCGAATACGGTTCCCTTGGTCGAAACGGTGGAAAACAGGCGTTCGAAAATCAGCCGCTGCAGCTCATCCTCACGCCGCGAAATAATACCCTCGAAGGTGTTGTCGATCATGATATCGCCCTTGTCCGACCTGAGCCTGAGCCCGCCGCTACATTGACAGGCTTCCGGCGACAGCCTGACCTTTACCTTGCTGCCGCAGCAGCCGCTGACCAGGTCTTCCCAGTCGTCGTGAAATCGCGCCAGGTCCTCGTTGCCCAGAGTCGCGACCAGCTGCCCGGCGCCGAGACTGTCGACGGCCTGCCGCAGCAGGCGTTCGAACAGCGGCCGATAGGCAGCCTCGTCGTTGCGCAATTCGACCAGGCGGCGCGAAATCTTGTCCATCACCGCCTGTACCAGGCCCCAGCGGTTGCGATCGAGTTCTGCCTGGATTCGCAGCTCATTGGCCTGCACCTGCCGTTGATACTCCCGTTCGGAAAGCAGCCTCGCGGCCAGCAGCTCTTTTTGCTCCATCAGTTTTATTTTTTCGCGCGCGTCCTCGATGATCTTGGCGCGCGTCATTTCCCCCTGCGAGACATGCTCGTCCGCAAGCTCCCGCGCGCGCTCGAGAATCGCCTGCTGTAGCGCCTTTACCTGGTCCGATTCAGTGCTCAAGCGGTCGCTCCAGAACCGAGCTGCCGAGCACTCGGCCGATCAGTTTTTCTACTTCCGGCTGGTAATCGTCGGCGGTATGCAGATCCGGAATTTCACATATCAGGATCGAACCGCCCTGGACGCGCAGTTGCTGAATCATCGGGATATCGGCGTTCATCAGGTCTTGCTGCAGGTATACCAGCGCGCGTTCGCGGCTGCGCGACAGCTCGCTCAACAGCGCATTGATCTCGTCGGCGCTGGCATCGGCACAGGTGTGGATGCCAAGCAGCGCAAAACCATCCATCAGCGCCGAATTACCAATGGCGATAATCTTCATCAGATCTTGCCCAGCAGCAGGATGCTCACCACCAGTCCGTAAATGGCGATACCCTCGGCCAGTCCCAGGTAGATCAGCGTGCGCCCGAACATTTCCGGCTTTTCGGTAATCACCGCCAGCGACGCCGACCCGACCGAGCTCACCGCAATGCCGGCGCCGATTGTCGCCAGCCCGGTAGGGAGACCGATACCGATAAGCGCGAGGCCCAGACCGAGACTGATTTCGGCACCGCCCTCGGCTGCGTGTTCCGCGGCCATGACTTCGTTGACGCCGCTAATCAACAGCCCGGCAATACCGCACACGAACATCAACAGGTTAATCACGACCCCGGTTTTCATCCAGCGCGGCGTCAGTCGCCGGCTGGCGCCGGGAACCAGCAGGAAGTACAGCCCCGATACCAGGATACCGAGTGCGCTGGCAGTCAGCAGGAAAGTCAAAATCGTCATGGCATGCTCCGCTTTGGCATAGATTAAGTTTCGAATTTCAGTGGCTCGAAAGCCCGCCCCTTGCCGCTAAAGAAACGGGAAAAACCTTCGTAGTATTCAAGCCGCAGGCACTGGATAGCGACGATGGCGCCTTCCAGCACTATAATAAACAGGTTGCCCAGCAGCACCGTGACGCCATGCCCGAAGCTGTCGAGCATGCCGGCGATGGCGAATACAGCGGCGGCGAGCGCGATATGGTTCAGGCTGAATGCGGCGACGCGCAGAAACGACAGCGTGCCCGAGACGTTGCTGATGATATGTTCCAGCCCCTCGATGAAAACCACCAGGATGCGCTCCACCAGCCCGCCGCTCGACTGGCGCCACTGGTACTGTACGATCACCGCCATCGGCGCTATCACCGTAATCGACTCCAGCCAGCCGAAGCGGCCGTTGAACGCCACCTGGTAGGCGGCGTGGAAAGCGGCCAGGTAAAACACCAGCCCGGCAACGCCTTTACCGCTATAGAGGGCTTGCTCGAGCTGGCCGGCGGCATGGAAATTCCGGATCGCCAGCAGGTTGGCGATAACAATGAATCCTGCACCCCAGAGTACCGCCAGCAACAGTACCTGCACCGGGTCGTGCATCGGCGACATCCACAATGGCGGCACCAGGTGTTCGTAACCGAACAGGCTGCCGTAAATCCAGCCGAACAGCATCGACGACAGGCCGGCCAGAAAACCGACGATGGTAATACCCGGGAAACGGCGGAAGAAAAACAGGCTCGCCAGCGCGATCACCGCGCCGTGCCCGATATCGCCGAACATCATGCCGAACATCAAAATGTAGCTGAGCGCAAACAGTCCGCTGGGATCGACCTCGCGATAACCGGGCATACCAAAATTTTTCACCAGCCCCTGAAATGGACGCAGCAGCCAGGAGTTCTCCAGTAGCGACGGCACGCTATCGAACTCCTGTTGCGCGGGGTCGGTAAACTCCAGCTGAAAAGGAAACCGCAACTGCTCGCCGAGCCGGCGGCGGATCTCACTATCTCGATGGGCCGGCACCCAGCCCTGCAGATACACCAGCCCGCCCTTGCCCTTGAGCACGGCCGCCAGGCTGGCATATGGCCGCGCCTGCAGCAGCAGCGCCTGCGCCGACTGCAGCGTCGCGCGGTTATCGTCGATTAATTCGAATAGCGCTCGCTGCAGCTGTTGCAGCTGTGACTGCGCCTGCTCGATCTGGCGGTCGAGGTCGGCCTGCAGCTGCGCCGGACTGCCGGAAAACTCCTGCGGCACGGTGAGCCCGCGAAAATCTGCCGACTGCAGCAGGTCGCCAACTTCGTCACGCTGTTGGCTGGGCCCGAAAATTACCACGTGTTCGCTGCCTTCACTCGAGTAAAATGTCTTGATCATGAATTGCGTCAACGACAGTGCGCGCCTGAGCTGGTCGAAATTTTCCGCCGGCACGGTACCCACCACGATACGTAGAAATTGCCCGCGGCGGCGCAGGCGGCCGAGATCCAGATCCAGCGAGGAAAATTTTTGCAGGCTGTTAGCGAGCTGCCGGATTGCGCCGACCTTTTCGTTTTGCCGGCGGCTTTGCTCCTCAAGCGCGGAAATCCTGGCCCACAGATCCTTCAATTGCCGATCCAGCAACTGCAGTTGATCCAGCGTTACCAGCTCTTCCGAGACCACGGACGCCTTCAGCGGCTTTTCAGGAAGCCGCTAATCTTGCCGAAACGCGAATTCAGGTCATGATAAACATCGTAGTAAGGCGCCGCCGGGTAATCCTGCAGCGCCTCGCTACCCGCGGCGTCCTCGAACGGATGCAGCACGGCCAGGCGCGCCAGCGCCAGCGCCGCCGCCTGCGCGTCGGCGTCGACCATGTAGAGGCCGACTTTTTTCATTTCCAGCGGCGTCGCCAGCATCAGGCCACCGCTCCCACCGCCTGCCTGATCAGCCCGCTGTCGAAACCCAGCTGCTTGCCCTTGATCAGGGCCTGCAGAAAACGGACCTCGGCTTCGCGCAGCACGATATAGGAAAACGTGCGCGACAGCAGATTGGGCCGCCGATACAGCGCCCGCGCTGCAATCGACAGGCTGTAGTACTCCATTACCATTTCCATATCGGCGATGTTGCCGATCCTGTCCAGCAGTTGCTGGTAGGGCTCGGGCAGCGCGGCGATCACTTCTTCGACACTATCCATCCTCGCGAGGCGCATCAGCTCGGCAGGGTGCAGGCGGTTGCCGGTAGCCGTCAGCAGGTAAAAGGATTTGGCTGGTGCCAAATCGTAAGCAAATCGGTAACGCAGTAACCATAACAGGTTGAAGCGATCCAGCAGGCTGCCCAGAACACGCCTGATATTGTCCGCGTCTTCGTCATGCAGAAAGCGCGCGTGATGCTTCAAATCGATAAAAAAGCTGCGATCTATGGTGGCATCGAGCAGGAACAAATCATTGCCGTGTTCCTCGTACATGCGTCTCGCCTGACGCACGATACCGCCATAGGCGGTGGTTTCGAGCAGGCGCAGCATTTCATAGGGGTCATCGGTTTCGAGCAGTCGAGCGATCGGCAAATCGGCAAATGCGCGCAGGTCGACGAGCTGATCTTCGATGGTCCTGCTGTCGATGCCGCTGAACTTGCCGCGAATCAGCACCTTAAGATTAACCAGTTCGAACCAGCGGATGGCAAACTGGAAAAAGCGCCTTTCGCTGCCGGCGAAGGGGCGCATCAGGATCTGAAAATCATCCAGCGCGCGATTGCTCAACTGGGCCTCGACCGAGCGCGGGTTCGATGCCTCGATGTCGTATACCTGCCCGTTATGCTGTTTTATCCGCGACATGACTTGCTCGAGATCCAGATCGATAAAATCGACCAGTTGCTCGAAGCTGATCAGACGGCTGGCGAGCACGGTTAACCGGGTTGCGAGATATACACTGGAAAATTCGCTCACGAAGTAGCCTGTTCGCCGTCGACAAGCATTGCGATGGCCCGCTCCAGCGCTTCCCTTTCGTGCTTGCCGGCAAGCTCGCGCAGCGTCTTGTTGCGCTCGTCGTAGCGCAACTTCATTTCGGCAATGGTTTGCGCGGCGCGTTCCTGCGCCTTGTCGAGAAACGACTGCTGCATCTCCGGCAGCCGATCCTTGAACTGCCGCTCCATATCCAGCGCATCGTCGAGGGCTTTCTGAATGATTCGATCGCGCTCTTTTTCACCCGCGCTCACGATCGACTCGGCCTCGGCCTCGGCCTGCAGCAAGTCTTTTAACGAATCACTCATTTGAATCTTCCTATCGATAAATCCAGTTTGATTCTAGATACAACTAACCGCCAGCAACATGATATGTATCAAATCAGTTTCGGATGTTCCTCCAGCGCATTGCTGGCGATTTCCAGGCAGTTCCGCTTACCACGCGGGTATACTCGCCACCACGGCCGATCGAGATCAGTATCGTCAATTTTCGATAGTCAAATCTAAATCGCTATTGCACAATGCCCGCATCTGGCAATCAGGCACGACTCGCAGATGCATTTCAATATACAGCTTTCCGCTTATTATCCAGACAAATCCTACGGCGGCGATCGCGTCTACGCCGACATGCTGGAACAGGCCCGTTGCGCCGATCAGCACGGTTATGAGTCGGTCAGCATTACCGAGCACCATTTGCTCAACATTCTGATGATGCCGGCGCCGCTGCAGTTCGCGGTCAAGATCGCCAGCCAGACGCAAAACGTCAAGATCGTCACCGCGGTTTCGGTGCTGCCGCTGCACGACATGCGCGTGCTCGCCGGGGAACTGGTATGCGCGGATATTTTCACCGATCAGCGCCTGATGGTCGGGGTTGGCCGCGGCGCCTTCGGCTTCGAAATGGAACGCATGGGCGTGCCGCTTGAAACCAGCCGCGACAAGTTCGACGAATCGCTGAACCTGCTGCAGGCGCTGCTGACCGAGGAGGAAGTCTCCTGGGACGGCAAGTACTACCGATTCGATCCGTTGACGATCATGCCCAGGCCGGTGGGCGATATCCCGATCATGATGGCGGTACTGGTGCCGGAAGCGATTTACGCCTGCACCATACGCGGCTTTCACATCCAGACCACGCCGCTGTCGGGCGACCATCAGCATATGCTCGACCAGGTCGGCGCCTTTACCCGCGCCAAAGATGAGCTCGGTGCCGCCGGTGAGCAGCAGACGCTATCGTTGTCGAGGGTGACCTTCCTTTCGCACAGCGAAACCGACCGCAAGCGCAAGATTGAGATGGCGCACGATTATTACAGCCGTTTCGACAACGTGTTTACCGGCCCCGGGATCGTGGAGGCCGGCATGATCAAACCGCTGCCACGCAAAATGACGGTCGAGCAGACGGCGGAAAACCTGACCATTTGTACGCCGCCTGAAATGATCGACAAGCTCGCGCCCTACGCCGAAGCCGGCGTCGACCGCTTCATCATGAACGTCAACTTCGGCGTCGAGCAGGCCGAGATCCTGGAATCGATCCAGTGTTTCGCCGAAGAGGTAATGCCGCATTTCGGTGGACAGCCCGTAGCCAGGGCCGGTTAGACGCCAATGGCCGCGGTCGACGTCAGTTATCGAATCGAGGGCCAGGGGCCGGCGCTCTACCTGGTGCACGGTATCGGTTCGCGCAAAACCACCTGGGACGAGCTGATCGAAAGCCTGAAGCACGACTTCACCTGCGTCAGTTACGACCTGCGCGGCCACGGCGACAGTCCGATTCCGCCGACACCCTACTCGCTCGACGACCTGGTCGACGACCTTGAGGCGCTGCGGCTGAAACTCGGTCACGATAAAATCCACCTCGCCGGACACTCGCTCGGCGGCATGATCGGCCCGGCCTATGCGCTCGCCTATCCGCAACATACCCTGAGCGTCGCTTTACTCAGTACTGCCGCCGGTCGCACGGAAGACGATCGCGCCAAACTGCGGGCGGTCGGCGAAGCCATGGAAAAAAACGGCATCGTCGAAACGCTTGCCACGTTTGTCGCGCGCTGGTTCACCGATGAGTTCGTCGAGGCCAACCCTGAGGTTATCGCGGCACGGCTGCAACAGGTAAAAGATACGCCGCCCGAGGTTTTTCTCACTGTCTTCTGGATTTACGCCACCACCGAGATGGCGCCCTGGCTGTACCGGGTGGCATGCCCCTGCCTGGTTTTGACCGGCGAGTTCGACGGCGGCTGCAATCCGCGGCTGAATCGTTTTATGCACGATCAGTTACCCGATTCCCGGCTGGTGATTCTCAAAGGCCTGAAACACTCGCTGATGATCGAAGCCAGCGATAAGGTATTGCCGCACCTGAGAGAATTCCTACTCGGCATCAAATAAAGGCTTGCAGTGACAATCGAGTCATTCCCGCGAATGCAGTGGTCCGGCACATCGGAATCTTGTATCGGCTAACAGCCAATTGGTTTAAGATCCCCGCTTCCGCGGCGGTCCGACGCGTCGGGATGACTACTGAATACAAGTGGAATTCAACAATCTCAAGGGGGCCATGTTCGTGGTCATCGCGATGGCGATGATCACCACCAACGACGCCATCATCAAGCACATCACCCAGGTGTTCAACATCGGGCAAATCATATTTTTACGTGGCGCGTTGATCTGCTTTATTTTCGCGGTCGTCATGCTGCTGCGACGACGGCCGGTTTTCAATCGCAACAGCCTGCATCGCTGGAATCTTCTGCGCGGTCTGTTCGAGCTGGGCGCTACCCTGAGTTTCCTGACCGGGCTTTCCCTGCTGCCGATAGCGGTGGCGTCGACACTCGGTTTCGCGTCGCCGATATTCCTCGCGCTGCTGGCCGCGGTGGTGCTGCGGGAGAAGGTCGGGCTGGATCGCTGGCTGGTGATACTGGTCGGCTTCGGTGGCGTGCTGCTGATCACCAATCCGTTCTCCGAATCGGCCTCATGGGCGGTCGTCTTTCCGCTCGTCTGCGCCGTTTTCGTCGCATTCCGCGACATCGCGATACGCTACGTGCCCGACAATATACCATCCTCGCAGGTCGCCTTCACCAACGCCTGGATCGTCATGCTCGGAGGCGGCGTCTATTCGTATTTCCAGGGCTGGGGCGAAGCCGACGCGGCCTGGTACCTTTGGTTTTTCGTCCTGGCCGGCGTGCTCTACTGCGGGTACCTGTTTTTCATCATCGGCAGCCGCATCGGGGAACTTTCCTTCATCGGTCCGTTCAGATACGTCAGTATCATCATCGCGATCGGATATGGCTACCTGATCTGGGGCGACCAGCCGACACTAACCATGCTCGCGGGCGGCATCATCGTCGTGCTTTCGGGTATCATGCTGGTTTCGACCGAGAGACGCAGAAAACGAATCGCATCCTTACTGCCTAACGCCGCCGAATAATGTCAACACAGCAACAGCCAGCAATCCCGGCCTGCTCCGCACAGGCGATCATCGACTGGATATTTGGAGAGGGCCGGCTGATCGAGAGTAGCAGCGAATTCGTTTATCGACTCGCGCACCAGATGAATGATAACGGCGCCCCCATCGATCGCCTGATGGTGGCGCTGCAGACGCTCAACCCTCAGCTGGCGGCAACTTCGGAAACCTGGGAAAAATCGACCGACCGCATCGCACCCGACCATGCCGCGCACGGCGTTCGTGATACCGAGCGTTACATCGGCAGTCCGCTGCAGGTAATCTTCGAAACCCGCAAGCGCGTGCACCAGCCGCTGGACAATCTGCCGGAAGATGCGCACCGCGCCTACACCGAACTGGCCGACAATGGCTACACCGACTACCTGGCGCTACCGGTGCTGTTCGGTGAAGCCGCCGAGCCCGGCGCGGCAATCATTATCAGCACCCGGCGAGAGAGCGGTTTCAGCAACGCCGACATCGAAAGTTTTCGCCGCATCCGCGATTACGTTGCACCGGTGCTCGAGGTACATTCTCTGCGCTATCTGTCGCGTTCGCTGATGAACACCTACGTCGGCAAGCGCACCGGCGAAAAAGTGCTCGCCGGCATGATCAAGCGCGGCGACGCCGATATCATCAACGCGGCGCTGTGGTTTAGCGACCTGCGAGATTTCACTCATCTGACCGAAACCCTGTCGGCCACCGAGGTGCTTGAAATGCTCAACGAGTATTTCGAATTCGTCTCCGCCGCGGTCACCGCCCAGGGCGGCGAGATCCTGCGCTTTATCGGTGACGCCATGTTGATCGTGTTTCCGATCGAAGACGATAAATGCGTTAGAACCGCTTGCAAAGCGGCCATCGATGCGGCCATCGATGCTCAGTCGACCCTGCAAAGCATCAACCATCGGCGCCGGCGCCGCGGCCTGCCGGAAATCCGCTTCGGCGTCGGCCTCAATGTCGGCGAGGTCATCTACGGCAACGTCGGCGCACCCGATCGCCTCGATTTCACCGTCATGGGGCCCGCGGTCAACCGCACGGCACGCCTGGAATCCCTGACCAAGGAGCTGGACTGCGATATTTTATTCTCGCAAAAGTTTGCCGACTCGGTCGACACGCCGGCCGAGTTTCTCGGGCAGCATCAAATGAAGGGAATAGCCGAGCCGCAGGCGGTGTACGCGCTGTGCCGGGTTTAGCGATGCGCATCCGCGAAATTCATGTTTTCCAGAAAGACCTGCTGCTAAAGCAGCCTTACACCATGGCCGGCACGGTTTTAAGCAGTCTCGATTCGACGATTGTGAAACTGGTTAGCGACAGCGGGCTCACCGGCTGGGGTGAAACCTGTCCGCTGGGTTGCGCTTACCAGCCCGAACACGCGCCAGGCGCGAGAGCGGCGCTGACGCAAATGGCGCCTGCTTTGATCGGTGAATCCGCCCTGGCGCCACTGCCGCTGCGACACCGCATGGACGCCAGTCTGAACGGCCACCGCCAGGCCAAGGCCGCTATCGACATCGCGCTGATGGATTTGATCGGCAAACATCACGGCCTGCGGGTCTGTGACCTGCTCGGCGGCGCCGTCAGCGAACGCATCCCGTCATATTTTGCCATCGGCATCGATTCCCCTGAAGAAAGCGCCAGACAGGCGCTAGAAATGGCCGAGCAAGGCTACCCGAGACTTCAAATCAAGTGCGGCGGCAGGAGCATCGACGAAGATATCGCCGTTATCCACCGGATCTGGGAGACCGTCGGCAACCGGGTTCGACTGGCGGTCGACGCCAATCGCAGCCTGACCAGGCGCGACACGCTATTCCTGAGCCAGGCCTGCGAACATATTCCTATCGTCATCGAACAACCCTGCAACAGCATGGAAGAAATCGCCGCCATTCGCTCACAGCTGAGGCATCCGGTATATCTCGATGAAAATACCGAATCCGTTAACGACGTGCTGCGCGCGGTTGCGCTCGGAGTCTGTGATGGCTTCGGCCTCAAGCTTACCCGGCTGGGTGGCCTGAACGCTTTTGCCACGGTGCGCGATATCTGCGCCGCCAGGTCGTTGCCGCACTCCTGCGACGATACCTCCGGCGGCGACATCATAGCCGCCGCCTGCGTCCAGGCCGGCGCAACCGTGGCGCCGGAGTTACTCGAAGGCGTCTGGATCGGAGCGCCTTACTACCGCGAGCATTACGATCCCGAAAATGGCATTGCCGTGACCAATGGCTACCTCCAATTACCGCAATCGACCGGCCTCGGGGTAAATCCCGACGAAAGTCGTATCGGCAGTCTGGCGGCGTCTTTCAGCTAGTTGACCTGCGCCTGGCGAGGAATTGCTGATGCGATTCCGGCGTACCGTCATGAAACGAACCGGCCCACTTGTCGCAGGGAATCTCCAGCCCGCCATAATTACACTCGAAGAATCGATGGTGCATCTGGTGATGAAAAGTTCCCAGCGCCAGCCTGAACCTGCCGCCGACGACCAGGCCCTCGTAACCAGTATGCGTGGTTGCCGCCGACAGGGTGTAGTGCTGCAGGTGATAAATGATCAGCAGCGGATTGGCCGGCACCACCCAGTGAATTAGAACCGAGCCGAGGTAGATGATGTGCTCGACCGGGTGCATCGATAATCCGGACCAGGGACCGATATTGGTGTTGCGATGATGCAGGTAATGCACGTGTTTATAAAGCGGCGGCCAGTGGATCAGGCGATGAATCAGGTAAAAGTAAAGCGTCTCCCAGATCGGTATCAGGAATATCAGCAACAGCACCCACATAAAATCTCCCGGCATCTCCAGCATCGGTGCATAACCGTTTGCCAGCGCCCACATCATCAGCGCCTCGTAGGCGGTCCACACCGTGACGCCGCTGGCACAGGTCCAGAACATGTTGTCGAGTACCTGGTTGTTGAAGGTAAAGAGCCGGTTGCTCGTCGCCAGCGGTCGCGCGTCGTAGTGGCGATCGTCGCCCTGTTTGCGATAGACGTAAAAATAAAGGTGCAGGCCACCTGCGACGAGAAACATCAGCGCCAGGTTTCTGACCAAGATCTGCGCGATCCAGTCGAACTGGAAAACCTGGCAACGCACCAGCGCTGGATGGAAAAAGAACCATGAAACGACGGCAAGCGACAGGATCAGGAGATTTTCCGAAAGCGGAAACCAGCCGCGAAAAAACCATTTCAAAACAGCCAGGGGATTGAAATGCTGACTAAACAGGGGCGATGTTCGAATCGGCAGCGTCGGAATGTAGTTCCACTGTTTTCGCTTTTGCCTGGCCGTTGGTTCATTCATTGGCTATCCAGTGGTTTTTGCCGACATCGGAGATGACGGAAATCAGAAAAAATATGTTGCTACCTGGTTCCAAATCACCAGTTTTTCGTGATTAAATGCCGCAATTCAGCAAATAGCAAGCCCGCAGAATCGCGGTCTCGCTCAACCCTAGCGATAGCCGTCTGTGGCAATTGCCACCGAGGGAAAATACGCCGTGCCCAACTTCGAACTTAGCAAGCACGAAATCAGCCAGATCAGGGGCAACTACGACGACATTGCCACGCGTTCGCACTCGATCAATACCCGCTGCTACATCGACCCGAAATTTTTAAAGGTCGAACGCGAACAGATCTTTCATCGCAGCTGGCAATTTCTGTGTCACGAGGAAAAACTGCGCAAAGCCGGCAGTTTCGTCACCCTGAGTATCGAAGGCCAAAGCGTCGTCGCGCTGCGAAATCGCGATGGAGAGCTAAGGGCTTTCTACAATGTCTGCAAGCACCGTGGTCACGAACTGTTGTTCGGTGAAGGCCAGACCAAACGCATCACCTGTCCCTACCACGCCTGGACTTACGACCTCGATGGCGCCCTGGTAAACGCACCGCGTTCCGAGCATCTGGAGAATTTCAATCAACGCGAAATCTGCCTCGAACCGGTGCAGATCGAAGTCTTTTGTCACCTGGTCTTCATTAATCTCGATGCCGAGGCCGGCCCGCTGGCCCGGCAAAGCGGTGATCTCGCTGCCGAAATCATGCAATTTGCGCCTGATCTGGGTCAGCTGACCTTTTCCACCCGGCTGACCTATCGCATCAAGGCCAACTGGAAATCCGTGGTGGATAATTTTCTCGAATGCTATCACTGCCCGGTTGCGCACAAGGGATTCAGTTCGATGATCGACATGGACACTTACAAGGTTGAAACCCATAGCATTTACTCTAGCCACATGGCCAAGGCGCGCACCGGCGCCAACAGCGCCTATAACATCGATGGCGCATCGGTCACCGACCACGCGGTCTGGTTTCTGTGGCCCAACATCACGCTGATGCGTTATCCCGGCCGCGGCAATTTCATGGTATGGCGCTTTTATCCGATCAACGAGGAAGAAACCTACGAGGAATTCGATTTCTTTTTCGAAACCGCCGAACCCGACGATACCGAGAAAGAGGCGCTCAGATTCATCGACGATGTGTTGCAACCGGAGGATATCGCTCTGGTCGAAAGCGTACAGCGCGGCATGAACACGCCCGCCTTCAGGTCGGGACGTTACATGGTCGACATCGAAGGCAGCGGCGCCAGCGAGCACGCGGTGCATCATTTCCACGGGCTTGTTTTGCAGGCCTACCAGCAGGCCAGTGAGACGCAGGCATGAGCGCGATACTAGCGGGTAAGACCGCCTTCGTCACCGGCGGTACGGGTGGCATTGGCAGCGCAATTTGCGAGCGTTTCGCGCACGAGGGTGCGCAGGTGATCGCCGCGGACCTGGCGCAGGCGGGAGAATTACCAGACCAGGTCGAATTTCTCGCTTATGACGTCACTGACGAATCGGTTTGCCAACAAAGCTTCGCGGCACTGGACGAGCGCTGGCCGCAGCTCGACATCCTGGTCAACGCGGCTGGTATCGAAATCGAAAAAACCATTGAAGACACCACGCTCGAAGAGTGGAATCGCATATTTTCGATCAACGTCACCGGCATGTTTCTGACTTCAAAATACGCCCTGCCCATGATTCGCAAATCGGATGCTGGCAGCATTATAAACTTCGGTTCCTATGACGGTTATATTGCCGACCCGGGGCTTGCTGCCTATTGCGCCACCAAGGGCGCGGTACATGCGTTAACCCGGGCCATGGCTTGCGATCACGGCCCGGAAGGTATCCGTGTCAACGCGATTTGTCCGGGTTATGTCGACACCCCGATGCTGCAAAGTTTTTTTGGCGAGTCTGGCGACATCGAATCGCTCAAACAGGCAGTGCGCGACGTGCACCCCATGCGTCGCTACGGTAAGCCCGAGGACATCGCTAATCTGGTGAACTGGCTGGCTTCGGACGAAGCCTGTTACGCCTCTGGCCAGCTGTGGGTGATCGATGGCGGCCTCAGCGCCCAGGTTCAGCAGATGAAGCTATGAACCGCCTGCACGATAAAACCGCACTGGTCACCGGTGGGCGCCAGGGAATCGGCCGCGCCATCGTAGACCGCTTCGTCGCCGAAGGCGCGACTGTCATGACCTGCGGTCGGGGTCCTCGTCCCGAGGATTTGCCCGTGGACGTACTCTGGCAAAGCGCAGACGTTTCCCGAAAATCCGATGTCGAAGCGATAATCGACTGGATTGTTTCAGACTTCGGCCAACTGTCGATCCTGGTCAATAATGCCGGCATACAGATTGAAAAAACCATCGTCGACACCACCGACGAGGACTGGGAGCTGTTGATGGGCGCCAACGCCAAAGGCGTATTCATGCTGTGCCGCGGCTGTATCCCGATCATGGCCAAAGGCGGGTCGATCATCAATATCGGTTCGATCTCGGCTTCCACCGCCGATCCCGGGCTTGCGCTGTACAACGCCTCGAAAGCCTTCGTGCAGGGGCTGACTCGCTCGATCGCGGTCGATCACGGTCCCGATATCCGCTGCAACGCGATCAGTCCGGGCTGGGTCATGACCGGCATGGCCGACGCCGCTTTCGCCGTCGCCAGCGATCCCGAGGCGGCCAGACGCGATGCGCTGGCGCGTCACCCTGCAGGACGTTTCGGCAAACCCGAGGACATTGCGGCGCTGGCGCTGTGGCTGGCTTCTGACGACGCCGCCTTCGCCAGTGGCCAGTGTTATACGCTCGATGGTGGCATGACCGCTGCGTCCCCACTTAACCCTGGATTGTTCTAGAATTGTTTTCTATATGTGAACTGTAGCGCAAAAGTAGGCGCTACCCGCTTCTATGCTCGGCTCGGCTAGCGGATTTTCAGACCAGGACTATTTCATGTCAATCGATACCGACGAGATCGTATTAATACTGTCAGGCGTCAAGATCCTGCAGGACCTCGACATCGAGGTCATCGAAGATATCGCCAGGCACATTGAAATCATCGACTTCAAGGCTGGCGACATAGTGGTCGAGAAAGGCCATATGGGCAACCGCATTTACTTCATTTTTGAAGGCAAGGTAGAAGTCCAGATCCCCGACACCCAGGGTGACATCAAAAGCCGTATCATGCTCAAGAAAGGCGAGGTCGTGGGCGAAATTTCGCTGCTGATCAATTCGACCTACTCCGCCGACATCGTCGCCCTGACCGACACCACCTCTTTTTACCTCGACCATGAACACTTCAGGGAATTGATCGAGAAGCATCCGGATTTCGCCGAGGTCATGACGCAGCTGATGACCAGCCGTATGGCTCAGAACGGCGGCATCAATCGGGTTAGCAAGTACGAACTCCGCGGAAAGCTCGGCGAAGGCAACATGGCCACCGTATTCAACGCCTGGGATCCGGAACTGGAGCGCGAAGTCGCGATCAAGATGTTGAAGTACAAACTCGCCTACGACGACAGGTTCCTCGATCGATTCGAACAGGAAGCCAAGACCATCGCCAGCCTGAACCATCCCAACATCGTCAACGTGTTCGAAGTCATCGATGAATTTTCGACCCGTTTCATCGTCATGGAAAAACTGCACGGCCAGGATTTGTCCGCGATACTGAAGGAAAAAGGCGCCTTCGATCTGGCCGCCACCCGGGAGATCCTGTCACAGGTTGCGAGTGCCCTGCAGTACGCGCACAACCATGGCGAAAAGGGTATCGTGCATCGCGACATCAAGCCGTCGAATATCGTCATCGACGCCTACGGCAACATCAAGCTCACCGATTTCGGTATCGCCGGTCCACCGCAGGACAAGGACGTCAATATCGAGGGCACGCCTTCCTACATAGCGCCTGAAATCATCAACGGCGATTTGCTCGACGGGCGCGCCGATATCTATGCGCTCGGCGTGATGGCGTTCCACATGCTGACCAACAGCCCGCCATTCAGCGCCTCGACGCTGGGCAAGCTATTGAAAATGCAGGTTAACCAGAAGCCGCCCGATATTCGCAGGAACATTGCCGACATCGACGAAAAGCTGGCGGTGTTTATCGAAAGCGCGCTGTCGAAAGAGCCCGACGACCGCATCTCGGACTGGGATCAGATTCGCGATATTCTGAAACCTTCGGGGCAGTTCCACCTGCAGCTCGATCCGGACGAGCTGGCGATAACGATCCGCTTTCGCGACACCTCTTACCAGCAGTCGGCCAGCTTCATCAACGCGATGCAGAAACTGTTACAGGAAGAAGGCATCAACCACCAGATCGAAATGCACCGCGGCAGCGACCAAGACGAGTAACGGCCACGACGTTCAATACACCCTGTACACTCTGTCGTACCGCGGCTCGGACCCACAGGGCCTAAAACCGCGGTATCCAGAGATTAACTGGATACAGGTAAAATGGAGTCCGTCGGTCCGATGCATCGGAGCAAGCCGAGGGATGATAGCAAGTTGTTCAGACCGTGGGTGACGGCAAATGCAGGATACAAATCGGGATCAGAATTACTTCCAGGTATTGGCGCGTTCTTCGAAGTCTTCGCGTACCGGGCCGATAATGCAAAAGCGGTGTTTGCTCGGCGCTTCCATGATCGTCCAACGTGCCATTTTTTCGACAATGACCGCGCCCAGCTTTTGCAGGCGATTTACCTCGGCCTCGATATCGTCGGTTTCGATATCGATGTGAATCCGGCTCGGGTGATCGACTTTTTGCAGTATTACCTGCGGGTCGCCGGCATCGTCCTGCAAATCGATATATCTGCCATCGTTGCTATGCCGCGATGCCGGCCGACCCAACGCGGCGCCCCAGAACTCCGCTTCGCGCCTGAGATCGTCGGTCTGACAATCGATGATGACGTTACCTAATCTGCTTCTATGCATGCGTTGCGCCTCCGCTTGAAGTTTTCACCCTATATCGCGAATTAGCAGGGGTCAAGCGCGTACAAAAAGGAGTAACATAATCCGCTGGCTTGCCCTGCGACGGAAAACTCCAATCGACACTTCGCTCCAACCACGGCGTCACAAGATTGCCGGAATGCTGATTCTGCTGATGATCGCAATTACGATTCTCAGCCGGCTGGATTTACTGTTTTTCGAGTTTAATTCGCTATGGATCGCCGGCCTCGCGGCATGGAGCGCCGCGCTGCTGCTGTTTGCCGACACCTCGCGGATATTGAAGATCCAGGTTTCGCTGATCCTGCTGGCGGGATTTGGCCTGATCGCTTACGCACGCCAGCAAAACGCCGCGGTCGACCCGGATTTACTGATCAGTTCGAGCACCGGGCTAATGACGATGATTGCATCGGTCGGTTTTCTACGCCTGGTGATGATTCCGGACTCGCGGCAGGAAGAAGACTTGCCGGTCGGCAGGAAGGCGTTCTGGCAAACCCTGCTCGGTCTCAACCTTTCCAGTTCGGTAATCAACATTTCCGCGCCCATCCTGATTTCGGATCGCATACACCGCAAACGCCCGCTTGAGCGCTTCACCGCGCAAACTTTTACCCGGGTCTTTTGCGGCGTGTCCAGCTGGTCCCCCTTTTTCGGCGCCATGGCGGTGGTGCTGACCTACGTCAGCGACGCCAGCCTGTTGTGGATTATCGCCGCTGGCTTTCCGTTCATGCTGGTGGGGCTGGTCGGTGTCTATATCGAGGCGCGCTTGCGCTACCCGGACGAAGTCGAAAAATTTGTCGGCTACCCGACCCACCTGAGTGCGCTCAAGGTGCCGGCGATTCTGATCGTCACCGTCACGCTGATGTCTCAGCTACTCGCCGAGACCTCGATTCTGGTGCTGATCGCAATCAGCGCCCTGCTGGTTACGGTGTCGGTGCTGACAGCCCGCATTGGACTCGGGCAGTCGCTTGCGCGTTTGCGCGAGTATGTCTTCGAAGGCTTGCCGCGTATCGTCAACGAACTATGCCTTTTTCTGGCCGCCGGGGTGCTGGCCGCCGGCATCTCGGCGCTCATCCTGCATGGCGTCTTCGACAATCCCTTCGATCAGTTCGACAGCATCAGCGCGGCCGAGGTACTGGCCATCATGGTGTTGTGTGCATTCTGCGGGATTCACCCGATAATCATGATTTCGAGCGTAACGCCGATGATCCTGTCGCTGAAACCGGACCCGAACCTGCTGGCGGTAACCTTTCTCTTCGCCTGGCATCTCGGCACCTGTTCGAATCCCTTATCCGGCACCAGCCTCGTATTCCAGGGTCGATACGGAATCGCCAGCTGGAAGATCGCCTTCTGGAACTGGCCCTATGCCATCGCCATGCTGCTGGTCGGCTCGCTCTGGCTACAGGTGGTCGCGCAAATTTTCCCCGCGCTCTAGGTCAACAGCAGCGCGCCCGGATCGGGACAGTTTTCGCGATAGAAGTCGAGCTCCGCCGGGCGCACTACCCCGGGATAGTCACCGCGGATTCCCTGCATGTCTCGAATCAGCTGAAAATGCAGGTGTGGCGCCCAGTTGCCGTTGATCGGGCGAGGTCCGATTTGCGCGATTTCCTGACCCGCGGCAATCGCCTTGCCGTCCGCCAGCCCGCTCAGCGAATCTTCGCTTAAATGGCCATAGAGCGTATGAAAATAGACGCCTTCGAGGCAATGTCGCAGGATTATCACCGGTCCGTAATCGCCGTACACCTGGCGGTTGGCAAAGCTGTGAACCGAGCCGTCCAGCGGCGCCAGGATCGGAGTTCCGGCCGCCATGAAGACATCGACACCGATATGGATCGACCGCTCCGCGTCTCCCTGGAACAGGTCGGTGTCCTTGTATAGCGCTCGATCCTCGAGATAGCCACCGACGCCGGCCAGCGCCCCGGCGTCCTCGATGCGCTGCAATATGGCCGCATCCTGTTGCGACTCGGTCATGCTGTCAAATTCGTTGTTGGCGGACGACAGTTCCATGTAAATCGTGTTGTCAACGGTTAACGCCGGGTTAAACAGTGGCGTAAACGCGTGCAGGTGTTTTTCGATCAGACGTTCCAGGTTCATTAATCACTCACGAATTAAGGCGTAAACGGGCTCAGGGCCGCCGGCCGCAGTCAGGCATTTTAGCCTATTATCGCCTGTTGTCGGCTCCCCTTTTCGGCGAATAAGTCGACCGCTGCGAACAAGCTTATTTCCAGGCGAAACAGGGCTGCTCGAAGTGTGCGACTCGGGTGCTCCTGCCGAATAGCGCCACCTCGCGAAACTGGTAAGCGATAGCGGCGCTGGGCGCGGCAAACCACTCGTCACCGAGCGGCATTTTCAACACCGGGTGCTCGCTTTCGACAATGGCTTCGAGAATGGGCGCGTCTTCACGCAACAGTTCCTCGAGCGGAATGCGGTGAATATTTTCGACTTCCGTCGGGTTCGGCGTTAGCGTGACGTTGCTGCCGCCCCAGACCACGATCGGGGTTATTACGTACCCGGAACGCGTCGCGTAATCGTCGAGGCGGCCCAGCACACCGGCCGGGTCGATATCAAGGCCGACTTCTTCCGCCAGTTCGCGCAGGGCCGCCTGTTGCGCGCTTTCGCCAGCATCGACCCGCCCGCCGGGAAAGGCGCGCTGGCTCGCATGGCTGGACAAGCTGGCGCTACGCGTGGTGAGGATATAGGCCGCGCGGGTGCTTGCTTCCTGGCGATGGGGAATATTGGCAATATCGGCCGGCTGGCTGCAATCGACCAGCGTAAACGCGACCGCGGCGTGAGTACGGCCGTCAAGCGCCTGCTCTCTGGCGTCGAATTGCGCCAGGTTGCGGGAAATCCTGCGCGCCAGCGACTGGTCGAGTTCAAATGCTGCTTTCATGCTAAAACCGGCTCAAATGGCAATCTCGATGATAGGCTAAAAAACGCCTAATTTAACCCATTTGGGTGATGTTTTACGCCTCGGTTCAGGAGATACTACATCTCGTTATGTAATAAAATCTCATTATTTTTTAGAAGTAAGTCACATTTTCTGAAGATAATGAGTGTATTTGGTTAAGTATCAGAGCCCGGTTCAAACCGGCCAAAACCGGCGACGATCACTCTGATGAGGTACCAGCCAGGGAAATGGCGACCACTCACGTAACTATTTAATCGCGCAATATTTGCGGGCCTCTTCGGAGGCCTTTTTTTTGCCCGCGATTTAGCCGCCATATCTCGGCGATTTTCGTCGCCGGGCGACGACAGGCCGTGTGCCGCGTGATTTTTCGACGGCGAGCATTGCGACAGGCAATATTCGGCGGTTGTGCGGGCTAGATTTCGGGCATGGTAATCGGCGGCTGCTGCAGCCCGCTCAGCAATTCCTTTAATTCGAGGATGTACTCCGACCAGTAGCGCGGGCTGTTGAACCAGGGAAAGGCTTGCGGAAATGCGGGATCGTCCCAACGTCGGGCCAGCCAGGCGTTGAAGTGCAGCACGCGCATCGCACGCAAAGGCTCGACCAGCCTGAGTTCAGCCGGATCGAAATCGTTGAACATTTGATAACCCTCGACAATCTCGAGTAACTGGCGCTGCTGGCTTGCGATATCCCCCGACAGCAGCATCCACAGATCCTGGATCGCCGGGCCGCTGAGGCAATCGTCGAAATCGACGAAATGCGGGCAATCGTCACGCCACAGCACGTTACCGCTATGGCAGTCGCCGTGCAGGGAAATCTGCGCGTATTGCTCCGAATCGGGTGGCCGCTGCGCAATTGCCTGCAACACCTCGCCGCTGATCGCCCGGTAAGCCGCTTCGATATCGGCCGGGATGAAGTCCGCCTCGAGCAAATAATCGACATTGGCGCCGCTCTGCTCCAGCGACAGGCTGATTCGATGCTCAAACGGAAACCCGCGTCCGGCGGCATGAATTCGGCCGATGAAGCGGCCAAGCTGATGCAGGTGATCGAGATTATCCAGTTCGGGCGCCCTGCCGCCCTGGCGCGGGTAAATCGCAAATTGAAATCCATCGTGACAGGCGAGCGTCGGACAGGCACTGCCGGCATCGATGACCAGCGGCGGCACCACCGGGATCTCCTGCTCGAACAGGTAGTGGGTAAAGCGGTGTTCTTCGTCGATTTGCTGGTTACTCCAGCGCTCGGGACGATAAAACTTGACGATAACCGGCTCGTCATCCTCGAGCCCTACCTGGTAAACCCGGTTCTCATAACTGTTGAGCGCGAGTATGCGAGCATCGCTATAGCGCCCGGTCGATTCCACCGCCGCGATGACGTGGTCAGGCGTCAGGCGCGTGTAAGGATGACTTAGCGCTGCTTCAGCAGGCGTTGGACGATTGCGATGTTTTCCGGTGAATCCCATTCAAGTGCCCCGAGATAAGCGTAGCGAACATGGCCACGATGATCGACCAGATAGCTCGACGGGTAAACATAAATCTTCCAGGCGCTGGCCGCACTACTGTCGACATCCAGCAACAACGGTAGTTCAATCGGCACCCGTTGAAGAAATTTCGCGATACGCTCACGCCCTTCGCCGACGTTGACGGTGACAATGTCGAAGGCGGGATCCTGCACCCGGTCTCTTAGCCGATGCAGGGAAGGTATCTCGTCCACGCAGGGCTTGCACCAGCTGGCCCAGAAATTGATCAACACCACCTTGCCATGCTGGCGCTCGAGCGCGTAGATATTGTCATCATATCCCTTCAGCCTGAGCGCGGGAGCCGTAAACGGATTCGCCAGCGGCGTCAGTTCGATCCCGGATCGGCCAAACTGCGAAAAAACACGGGTATCGGTGTCGCTTTCCACCGCCATCTCTGGCGCCGCCGCCAGCGCCAGGGCTTTGAGCGCGCGATCGATGGTACCGGCATAGTTTCGTTTCGCCGCCATATCCCGTGGGCCGAGCTCGTTGTCGTCGCGGGCGAAAAAACCGCCCTGCACCGAGCGAATCACCTGGGTAAACACCTGGCTGCCGCCCGCGCCGAGGGCCGACGCCAGTTCCTGGATACGTAACGAGCGAGTGGAATACTGCGCATCGAGCAGGTATATCGGTAAATTGGTGGCGGCCACGATCGGCAGATAACTCGCCTCCTGCCCCGCCTCGGGCCTCGACTGGTAAAGGTAGGCATGCGCCAGGTAAACGCCCTTGAGCCGATTCCTGCCTGGATTCCGCCGCTGCCATTCGCGCGCGGCTATCAAGGCCAGCTGGGCGCCGCGCGAGCTGCTCAGCAGGTAAACATCGGCAGCCGAACCTGCGCTTGCCGCTTCGATGATAGCGACGATATCGTCCACTGGGAACTTGCCGATGCTGCGGCGATTGCGCTCGACAAAATAGGCATCGTGCAGGTCAGCTAGCCAGACTTCATGACCCAGCCGCGCCAGCGCTCGGGCATGCGCCTGATGCGCCTGGTTAAAGCCACGCTCGGAAGGCAACCACAACAACCGCGATCCACCCGCAGCGGCAAAGCGTTGCACTTCGATCTCCTGCCCGCTCGGCAGCTCCATTTGTATTGCGTCTTCTTCGGCTGCCGCGGCGGCGCCGAAGCCCGGTGAAACCAGGACCAGGTAAAACAGACCGCCGATCCAACGACGCGGCAAGCGCATGATTGTTATCGGTCCAGTTGTCCGAGCCAGTCGGCGACGGCGGCGACCAGTGGCTCACCGTGGTCAGTGAAATAGTGATTCGCGCCGGGCAACTGCAACTGGCGCGACCTGGGATTACCCGCCTTTTCGATCATCACCTTGCGCCCCGGGGCCATACGCAATACCGCTGGATACTCGTTAGCCCCGTACAGATCCAGGATCGGTACTTGCATCCGCTCGAGCGGAAACGGTTGATGCATCGGTTGCCTGTAATCGGTAGCGCCCATTCCGAGGCCGACGAAGGCATCGATACTGCTGTCGCCGTTCGCCCATATCCAGTCTAGCGCCATGTGCGCGCCGCAGCTGTGAGCCAGCAGCACGACTCTGTTGTGGCCCTGCTCACGCAGAAACCCGATCCCCGCCTCGATGCGCGCATGCGCATGACGGAAAATCGGGACGTAATCGAAATACTTGGCATCCTTTGCCAGCACCGGCATCTGCAGGGAAAGCGTCGTATAACCGTGTTCGACCAGGTCTACTCGCAGGGGGTTGACCGTTTCAGCCCAGTCGGGATGAAATCCGCGGCCATGCAGGATAACAATTGCCGCCCGCGCATCGTCGGCCTCGGTGTAGATACCGAGAAATTCACGACCGTTGGCGGAAAGCCATTCGGGGTCGCCGTCGAGAATGGCGTCGACAATTTCATCGGCCAGGCGAGCCTCGCGAGCGTAGTCGGGCTCCGCGGCTGTGACGTTTCCCGCCAGCCATAACAGAAGCGGTAAAAACGTCCAGCCCAGGCGACTAGCGCTCATGTTCCATCAGCACCGGTTGTTCTCGTTTTTCCAGCAGTTGCTCTTCTGCGGAGAGCTGGTTTTCGGCAAACATGACCTTATAGCCAAAGCCATCGTCCTTGGCCTGCGATCGTAATTCTTTGGCCGCGGTTTTAGCGTCGCGAAAGGCGTCGTAAACTTCGAGCAGTTCGAGGTTTTTTACCAGCTCCAGCTGGTCGCGAGTGCTTATTTTGTAGAGGTAATATGGCATCTTTGTTTTCCGTTAACTATTCCACGACGATCAATTCGTATCCGAGCTCTTGGTAAAGGCGGATCTGCCCGGGTCCGGTTGGCGACACGTTGACATATGCAGGAAAATCCTCCGCGCTGACGCCGTACCAGCCGGCATGGGTTTCGCAAACATGCACCGGCACGTCTTCGCTGACCAGCGATTGCACCTGCTGGTGGATCTGAGCATTTTCGGCCTGGTACTGTGTCTGCAACGCAAACTCTTCGCGACCGTGCGAGACCACCGCAAACTCGGTTTGCGGAAACCTGGCGCGGATTTTTTCGATCGCTATGCGCACCCGCGGCAACAATTCCTGCAGCGCGTCTTCGTCGGATTCGACGATTTCGAAAATCACGCCATCGGGCGCATCAGGCTGCGCCAGCAGCCGCTCGAGATCGTCATTTGCGCTGGCCGGTAAAGGAACAGCCAGCAAAATCGCCAGCCAGGCGAAGGCGAAGATCCCGGCCAGGCAACGTATATCGACTGGCGACAGGCTAGAGTCTTGCGCGCGCCTCATCGATGCGATTGTCAATAAATCCGCCATAGAAATCCTCCGACCATATACCAACCAGTTTTTCGCTCATTTCCACACCTTCGCCGTTCAGAAACAGTAGCGTCGGCGTCATCGAAACACCGTAGCGCGACGCAAAGTCGCTGGTACTCATAGATCGACCGTCAAAATCGACCAGAGTTTCAAAGGCATCCAGGGAAACCGTTCGAATCAGCACCTTGTCATTGTATTCCGCGTTACGCTGCATCGGCACCAGGAAGAGCGCCTCCAGCTTGCGACAGTAACCACAGTACTCGCTGGAAAACTCGATCACCAGCACCAGGTTGCGGTCCCTGGCGATTTGCGCCTCTTGCCGCAGGTCGGTAACCGCTATCATGCTCACGGAATCGCCGCTCACGGGAGCGGCAATCATCAGCATAGTCAATATCAGTGCGGGCAGACGCATGGCGTTACAAACCCGGGGAAAGCAGGTACATCCCTGTACGGCTACCCTCCCCGGGTAACGAGGCCGGTTTAGCTAGCGGGCTTGGCGGTGGTCAGGCCCAGGTTGGACCAGTTTTGCATGCCACCGCGGTACCACTTGATCTTGTGCGCGGGATAGCCGAACTTGAGCAGGTTCTTGATGTTGTTCGGAGACTGGCCGCACCACATGCCGTTACAGAACATGACCAGGGTTTTGGCGTCCGAGTAATCCCAGAGACCTTCGAGCGACTTTGCGCCGAAACGATCTTCCATGATTTCACCGATAGAAATCGGATCCGCGCCCTTGGCGGGGTTGAGCGCGGTCCAGGGAATATTGACCGCGCCCGGAATAGTGCCTTTCTGCACCCAGTCCGGGGTGCGGGAATCGACCACCAGAATGGATTTGTCGCCTTTGCTCAGGCGAACCAGGTAGTCGATGATTTCATTCTCACCCAGCGTTTCCACGCCAGGAGCGAGTACGATCGGCTGAATACAGAACGGCGGACAGGGACGCGAAGTCTTGGCAAAGGCCGGATTGACCACCGCCTTGTTGTTCTGATCGCGCATGATCTTGACCGACTTGCCGCCATGCGAGACGGTTGCATCCATCATGTTCGGGGTAATGCCGACCGGCTTGGCCGCCATCGCGCTGCCGGCCCAGACCAGGCTGCTGGTCAGCATCAGGGTTTTCAAAAGCTTGGAATACATATATTAATCCTCCAGATTGGTTTTTCGTGTGTGTTTGGAATTGACTCTTACTCTAATCGCATTCTGGTTCTTCTTCCTCTTCGCCCTCATTATTTTTACCTTCCTGGTCTTGTTCGCTGCTGGCGACGACAAAATAGCAATGTTGCATTTTTTCGACGGCGGACTCGACACCATCCAGTGGTGACCAGGCCAGCGCAGCGGAGGAAACAATTGTTTGCAGGGTGATGAAGAATACCAGTATCAGGTGTTTCATTCTCTCGTCTCTCCAGTCCATATTCGGGTTCGCGATAGGAAAACAAAATTTATCTGGGCATCCTATACCTATCATTAGATATGCTCCGTGGAAACCCTATCGGTATAGCGAAGGTGGAGAATTGTCTTAGATCAATTCTATCCAATTAATCCCGAGCGGACGGAAAAATAACGATAAATCCGTCGAAAAGGCCGGTATCCATCTATCCAGAATTCGATATTTACGCTGATGCCGCCGGCGCTGCACAATTCGGGTTTGGCCAGCAATCATGCGGCTGATACCGGTGTAGCGGCTTTTTTGGAAACCTGTACCAATGAATCTTTGGCGCGTTTTTGATAGGCTTTAACATCGAATCATAATAAACCAGACCGGAGTCCAGAGCCCAGATCCAACCGCATCGACAGCATGAAAATATCATCATCAACAAATCCGTCAAAGCTGGGATATCGATGCCTGATGGTCATCGCCGCCCTGCTGTTGCCGTTGCAACCGGCCGCGGCCAGCGAGGCCAAACTGGGAAATTTCTACGGCGCGATTCAGTCGGAGAAACCGGACTGGTTCAAGGACAGCTTTCTCGAATTCGAGGAAGACGTCGCCGAAGCCGCTTCGGCCGGCAGACGAGTCATGCTCTATTTCCACCAGGATGGCTGTCCCTACTGCGCGCAGCTGGTGTCTGAAAATTTCGCCGACCCTGAACTGAAGTCATTTATCGTCGACAACTTTGACGGCATTTCATTGAACATGTGGGGCGATCGTGAAGTGGTCAGCGTCGGCGGCCAGGACTTTACCGAAAAGACCTTTGCCAAAGCGCTCAAGGTACAGTACACACCGACGCTCGTGTTTCTGGACGAGCGCGGCAAGGTCGTTCTTCGATTGAATGGCTATTACCCGCCGCAGGATTTTCGCGCGGCGCTGGACTACGTTGCGCAAAAGCTCGAGCGCGAGCTCAGTTTTTCACAGTATCGCATCGAGCAACTGGCAAAGTCCTCCGGCAAGTTGTTCGCCGAAGACTTTTATCTCGATACCCGCGATCTGGCGGCGACGATTGCCGACTCGGATAAACCGCTTGCGGTTTATTTCGAATCGGCGGATTGCCAGCAGTGTCAAACCATGCATCAGCGCATTCTGCAAGATTCCGCCACCCGCAAGCTGGTTACCCAGGCCAGTAACGTACAGCTCGACATTGGCTCGAAGCAGACACTGACGACACCCGGTGGTGTAAAAACCACGCCTGCTGAGTGGGCACAGGCGCTCGGTATCACTTATACTCCGTCGCTGGTGTTTTTCGACCGGCGAGGAAAAGAAGTCATGCGCATCAGCGCATTTATCAAAACTTTCCATTTTCAATCGGTATACGCCTATGTGCTGGAACAGGCGTATCTCGACGAACCTGAATTCCAGCGCTATATTGCGGCACGTGCCGATCATATAAGAGAATCCGGATTCGACACCGATATCTGGGGCTATGAATCATTCCATGAATAAGTAATCCACGAGGAGGATACAAAATGACAAAACCTTTGAAACACATAATGCTGGCCGCGACTATCGCGCTGACCAGCGCGGCATTTTCCAGCGGCGCATTTGCGGGAGCCGCCGACGACGCTATCGCTGACGCCAAGGAGGCTCAAAAACAGGCCCAGTCGGTCGGCGGTCAATGGCGCGATACCGGCAAGATGATCAAGAATGCGGAAAAACTGCTTAAAGAAGGCAAGGCCGAGGAAGCGGAAAAACTGGCGCGTGAAGCCGAAGCCCAGGGGATGCTGGGTTACATGCAGGCTACCTCGCAAACCAAGGACAACCTGCATATCTAGTATCGAGGATTTCGATAAAGCGGCCGGATGACGACGCTCATCCGGCCGTTTATTCGTTTTCTATTTCGCCAGCTGCCAGCCGTTTTCGGTGTTGTGCAGCCGGATCTTCTCCTGCTTGTGGATCTTATCGCCGACATCGAACTGGCCGAAGTTTGACTGGATCGCCGACAGCACCAGCTTGGAGCCAAACATGCCGTACTGGGGCCCCGTGGGGTCTGCACGAATTTCCTTCACTACATCGATGAAACTCTTGCGGAATTCCAGATCGTATTCGACATCCACGATGTAGACATTATCATTCTCGCGAAATCCATTGACCTTTTTGAAGTTTTTCATCACGAACAGGTCGCCCAGACCATCGGTCAGCAAATTGTCTCGCACCAAGGATTCGATTTCCTTGTCTTTGGGAACCACCCCTGTACAGGCGCTCAGGAAAACCGCAAACAGGATCAGCAGAAATAATCGTTTCATGATATTCGGGCACCTACTGGGATTCAGTGGCTTCGGGTTTCGGTTGCGTCATGTTTGACATCATATCGGTCCATTGCTTGTAAAACTGTTCGTACTGTTTTGGATCCATAATTCCCGGTGAATTCGGCGCCGAACCACCCATACCCGGCATTGGCGGCATCATGCCCATCGGCGGCATGCCCGGCGCCGGCGAGCCTATGGGCGGCATTCCCGCCCCGGGCATTCCGGGCATTCCGGGCATTCCCATCCCAGGCATCCCAGGCATTCCCATTCCAGGCATCCCGGGCATTCCAGGCATTCCCATTCCCATTCCAGGCATTCCAGGCATTCCGGGCATTCCAGGCATTCCAGGCATCCCCATTCCAGGCATCCCAGGCATTCCAGGCATTCCAGGCATCCCGGGCATTCCAGGCATTCCAGGCATTCCAGGCATCCCCATTCCGGGCATCCCCATCGCGGGCATCCCCATCCCGCGC